>WOR8_10002789_pt1 | contig 17147 bp, 18 predicted proteins | sample DeeMarSeWOR38_10_FD_19890 | JGI IMG/M metagenome (IMG submission 19890)
GACGGAGAGTGTGATTCGTTTGGACATCAAGAAAGTTTCAGAGAACATTCACAAGATTTCGCAAGACACGCAACCCTGTATGAAGGTCCCTGTGACCATCTTCGCTTCAGACCCTCTTGTACGAAAGATGAAGCAGGATAAGACATTCACACAGGCAGCCAATGCAGCGTGTCTTCCTGGAATATACAAGCACAGTATAGTCCTACCTGATGGTCATCAAGGATATGGTTTTCCAATAGGTGGCGTCGCAGCAACAGACTATGAGAGTGGAGTCATTTCTCCTGGTGGTGTTGGGTATGACATCAACTGTGGTGTACGTGTTTTGAGAACAAACTTAGATGAGAAGGATGTCCGCCCTAAACTACGTACACTCATCGACACTCTCTTCGAAGAAGTTCCAACAGGAGTGGGCAAGCAGGGCAAGATTCACCTGAGGAACTTTGATGGTGTAGATGAAGTCCTTTCGAATGGTGCTGCCTGGGCTGTTGAGAGAGGGTATGGATGGGAGGAGGATCTTGATCATCAGGAAGCCAATGGCAGACTTGACATAGCCAATCCTGCAGACGTACAAGACTCAGCGAAGAGTAGGGGTCTCAAACAGAGTGGAACGCTTGGTTCGGGAAATCACTTTCTAGAGATCCAACTTGTTGACGAAATCTATGATGAAGAGGCAGCGAAAGCAATGGGAATCAATCGAGAGAAGCAGGTGATGGTGATGATTCACAGTGGTTCCCGAGGACTTGGCCATCAGGTGTGTTCAGAGTACATCAAGATAATGACACAAGCAATGAGGAAGTACAAGATCGATTTACCTGACAGGGAGCTCTGCAGCGCACCAACAACATCTCCCGAAGGACAGGCATACTTAGGAGCAATGAGTGCAGCAGCTAACTACGCATTCGCAAACAGACAGGTAATGATGCATTGGACTCGTGAAACGTTCGCTAAGGTCATGGGTCAGTCTGCAGAAGACCTTGACATGGGGCTCATCTATGATGTAGCCCATAACATGGGGAAAGTCGAGGAACACGACATCGAAGGAAAGAGGAGGAAGGTCGTTGTCCACAGGAAGGGTGCCACTCGAGCGTTCCCACCCGGACACCCTGAGGTTCCAAGTGCGTACCGCAGCATTGGTCAACCCGTTTTGATACCAGGGACTATGGGAACAGCATCGTACATCCTGATTGGTAATGAGAAAGCCATGGACCTGACATGGGGTTCAACAGCTCACGGTGCTGGGAGGTTCATGAGCCGGTCGAAGGCGAAGAAGCAGTTCTTCGGGAAAGAAGTGCAAGGCAAGCTGGCTGAAGAAGGCATCATTGTTAGAGCCACTAAGGGAATTGTCATTGCAGAGGAGGCACCAGGTGCGTACAAGGATGTGGACGAGGTCGTAAAGGTTTCAGACGCTGTCGGAATTGCCACAAAGGCTGTTCGTCTACGACCTATTGGTGTCATCAAGGGATGATTCTTTCGAACGTTCCTTTGCTGCAATGTCTGCCAAGACAAGAGTCACACCTATCAGAATCACCAAGAAGCCAATAATGGTTGTTGGTCCTGGAATCTGTACAAAGATGATAGCAGCTAGAAGTGCTGCTCCAACTGGTTCTCCCAACACAGCAGACGAAACCACGTAGGCTGGGACCTTGGTCAGAAGGTAGTTGTTTACGGAGTGACCAAGTACTGTCGGAAAGATTGCTAGCGCGAGGAAGATGGCCACAATAGTTGGATCGAAGATGAGGACATTGATGTTTAGGAGGATGCATATACCTAGTGTTGTACCTGCTGCAATCAGATAGATGACTGATGTGTATACAGTGATTGGCATTTCCTTTGCAATTCTACGACCACCGATGAAATAGAGGGCTAGAAACACAGCTCCAGCGAGCGCGAGTGAATCTCCAACCAATGCTTCAACTCCACTTCCACCAAAGTCACCCCAAGCCAGAAAGATGGCACCAATCGTTGCTATCAGAATTCCCGCCCATGACCGTCTCCTCAATGCTTCTCCGAGGAATAGAGTCGAGAGGATGGCTGTAAATATGGGAGATGAGTCAACCAAGACCACACTGGCTGCTACAGTCGTCATCTTGAGAGATTGAAACCATGTGCAAAAGTGGAGTGATAACGCAATCCCTATTGGAAGGAGCCAGTTCCGAGTATTTCTGTTGACGTGATTGCTCAGTGTTTTGAAATCACCTCTCACTAATCCAATCGACGCCATCAAGATGGCACCATAGAGTGTTCTCCAGAAGACGATAGTAAAGGAATGAACATCTTCAGGAACCAAGAGGATGAAGATACTTGCACTGGAAACCATTGAAACTGATAGAATCAAGAGTAGGAGAACTTGAGTTCTACTGCTGGACTCATCAATCAATGACTCAACCATTATCTACACCGTTGTATGATGAATCTCGAATCCACAACCAAGACATCGAATCTGTTCATCATCCACTTCGGCGACCTGTGCGTCACACGTAGGGCATTTTTGCACTATCAAGTTTTCAAGGTTGTAATTACGAAGTATCTTTTCTATATCATCAGTGGTTCGATACTCGAACATCACTTTTCCATCTGCCCCTGTCACCATCTTCGAGATCGGTCCTGCTTCAGCATCATAAAACAACAGAAGAGGTTTCTTCAATTCAATCCCAAGCATGATCTCCATTCCAACACCAAGTGATGGATTGGACACTTCAACAATCAAGAAGTCACTCAGTCTGACATTATGCACGTCGCGTCTATAGATCTCTTCAGGTTCTGCAGGACCCAGTAGTTGTGGAGCAAAGATATTGAGACCAATGTCTTCGATGACACGAATGACAGTGCTGCAGAAATCATCTTTTCTTGATTCCTTCTGGATGATAGGTGCAGAGAGGTAGACCAAGACCACTAGAAGATCCCTCTCATACCTCAGATTCTGTGGACGCGCCAAGCTCTGTTATCGATGGAATAGATCCATCATCAACAAGTTCCTCATATTGCCCTGATTTGCCAAGAGACAACTGAACTTTCCCACGCCACTCCTTTGCCCAACCATCAGTGATTTTGATGACCTTTCCAGCAGAGAGGTCTGCACCAACGCCATAGCCCCAGAGTGAGAGAATGGCAGAAGAACCAGGTTCATCAGAGATCAAAACCTCGATGAGCTGAGTCGTCTTTCCGTACCTTGTCTTAATCATTCTGGGAGGGGCTACTGACACAACTCGAACAACAAGCTCTGTCACATTCTTCTCGGGTTCTACATCTGCCAATTTCAAGAGGAATCCCTTATGATTGCAGAATCAAACTAACAAATCAGTCTTTCCGAGCGACGAAAGATGAAATCACTCAGACTCGTCTTCAGATTCTTCTGTTTCAAGAAGACGGTCCAATTCAGCGAGCGTTTCACCGTTCAGTGGCAGATGAGCATCCTTGTCCTCATCAGTTTCTTCCACAGACCCCAGACCACCGACTGAACGATCCAAGGGACCAAGAATCGACTCAAGTTCCATCAATGACTCTTCATCGACTTCTTCCTTGTCATTTGTTTCTCCTTCGATGGGAAGAGCCTCATCACTTCCGATGGCTTCCAAGGCAGTATCGATATCCTCTGCTGGCACTTGATCGATCTCAGCTGCAATAATGTCATCAGCCTCGAGCGCTTCAAAGATGAGATCTTTCGCCATTTGTATTGCTTGAAAGTTTTCTTCGATGACTAGCTCAGGACCTCCTTCTCTCATGACCCTCACCCTCATCCTTAGGTCTTGTGCAGGAGCTTCGACCTGAGCCTCCATCTCTACTTCGACTGCAGCTTCTACATCTTCGCCCACGGTGGGAACCTCAAAAGCCTCGATCTCTTCTGGCTCAACCTCAGGTTCCTGGGCATCCTCAATTTCAATCTCGACAGGCGCCTCAGCGTCAACTTCAACTTCTACAGGAATCTCTTCTTCTATTTCCTCTTCTTCCTCTTCTTCCTCTTCTTCCTCTTCTTCCTCTTCCTCAATCACTTCGACTTCTTCTTCAATAATCTCGTATTCATCAATGTCCTCTATGATTTGACCATCCTCATCAATATAGACTTCCTCATACTCTTCTTCCTCTTCCTCTTCTTCAGCCTCTTCTTCTCGCAGCTCCTCAATTGCATCTACTTCTGCAATTGCCTCTTCTGTGGCTGCATCTGTGAACTTCAGAAGTTCGGATGCTGGGAGATCTGGGAGTGCAACTCCTACAAACTGTGAAGCAGCAGTCATCAAGATCCTGAGCATCTCGTCTCGGCGTTCCTTGTCAATGGCAACCATCGGATAGGTTGGGATTCCAAGTATCTTCTGAACAACTTCTGGTTTCATGGCATTTGGCTTGTCCTGTTTGTTTGCCATGGCAAAGACAGGAACCTTTGGTGCGTCGCGTTTGATGAGTTTTAAAATGTCCTTACTAATGATGACGTTACGAAGGGTTGAGTCGCAGACAAGGAAGATGACGTCTGCACCATGGAAATAGAACCTCCAGAGTGTACGAAAACGTTCCTGGCCAGCAAAGTCCCACAAAACGAGTGAATAATTTCCAAAGCGGATGTTCTCGACAGTTTCAAGGTTGAGCGCAATTGTTGGAACATACTGCAGAGGAGGTGTGTCCCCCAGTAGTAAGTGAAGTGTTGTAGTCTTTCCAACACCACCTTCTCCCACCAGAGCAATCTTCAGTCGTGTGGTCACCGAGGGCTCAATCAGCGTTTCGTAGTTTTCAACGACTCCCTCAATGCCGCTCTTCTTGTGAGTCCTCTTGAGTGCCTTAATTGCCTGGTCTATTTTCTCGTAGACATCTCCCTCGTCCTCACTCTTGTCTGTCACAAACACAAGTACCGTGTCTTCTATCCAGTCTTTTCCAAGAAACTTGTGATCACCAATAATCAGAGGCAGTTCTGTAACCTGATCATGCTCAGATCTCAAGTCCTCTCTGGTGGTTACGAACTCATTCAGAAACGCTTCTGCAACTTCCACTGGCCAATACTGTGTTGATGAGATGACCTCTCGGGTGGATATTCGTACAAGGAATGTATTGTGGATCACTTCAATATCACCAGATTTGGAGCGAGGAATTCAATTTCTCAGGCCTATTTACTAATCTGTTAAGCCTTTAGGAATAGATTAAGTTGTCCTGTGTGTATTTGGTGTATTTTGTGCCTATTATGCCCCCTGAAAGAAGTAAGATGTTGGAGCGGGGGTCCGCCGAAGCGAACCTTCCGCATCCGTGGAGCTCTTTCCAACAGGATGCATGGTAAAATCAAATTACATGCGCAAGACTTGCCCCATAGGGCAAATAGGGACCTAGAAACTCACTTTGGGACCGTGTTTGAGTTCCTTTGACGGGGGAAGCCATGCAACCCTGTTCTGAAAGATTTCTAGGAGACGGAGCATCCCTCCATATATAGGGTTTTCTGGTTGTGAAAGAGTCGCAGAATCACCTTGTGTAAGTTGTGGAATTCGCAGGTTGACAGTGGGTAAGTCAGGGTAACCGCAATTCCACTCAAGATAGGAGAAACTGGGCCCTCATCTTGGTTGTGAGATGAGGCGTATCTACCTTGGGAAATTGTCTCTTAGAAGACGTAGGTGATGGTGAACCATCTCCATCTGTTTCGGATCATCAGGTGTCTTCTCAAGATCTGTCACAAGGGTCTGTAGGAAGTATTCTGGGAAGAAGAGTCTTACACGAATGTCATTGAGTAGGAAAAGCCATTTGTCGTACTCACCTGATGCACCCTTCCGTCTCTTCTCAGAGATGATCCTGAACTTCTTCAATGTCTGGATTGCTGTCTTCATTTCTTTAGGTGGAATAGCCAGAGTAGCCTCCAGCTCTGAGATGTTGACAGGTCTCCTCCTAAGCTCACTCAGAGTATCATAACAGTCTGGATCTGCAAGGACCTGAGCCACTGAAACAGTGTCCTCAGGAGTCTTCTGCCACTCAGTCAAGAACTCCAAGACCTCACTCTTGTACTCTGCTGCGAGTTCGGGATCAAGCACACCACCAGCTGCCTCCATTGCCATGAGAGGTGGAGCTCTGAAGACTTCAAGGTCTTTGATCATGAAGACACAGGTGCGACCAATCTCGTCAACCCACTCAGTCTTAACCAGGCCTAGCTCCTCAAATGGAGCCATGATTGAATCGACACTGACACTCGGTAAACCTGTGACCATCTTGAGCCATTCTTCTAGTTCTTCCTTTGAGATTCCACCTTTCCAGAGCTTCGGGAATACAGCGCGTGAAACCTCGTCAGAGAAAAGACGTGCGAGACGAGACTCGTCAGTCATTCCTGCGAGACGTATGATACGACGATAGGTGTTGTCAAGCTCTGTCTGAAGCTCAGCATCAGTCATCGCAACGACTGCATTTGTGAGGGGTGTGACCACTGAGGTAATAGCAGCCTCGTAGGTCTTTGGATCTTCAGAAGGAGTGAGTAAGAGTGATACACAGTACTGTTCTTCTTCTCGTACAATTCCAGTGTAGTAAGAAGCAACGCCGTATTCCTCTCCGCCTATTCTAACACTCAGTGAAGAAAATCCTGCGGCGGCGTCTCCCATTGCGTGTGATGTGAAGATACGCATAATTTCGGTATTGAGATCTTCTCGATAGTAATCCGCAAAGTCTCCAGGAACCTTTGCTTTAAGGACGGCGCCTATCTTGGAGTCCCAATCTATCAATAGCATAGCTACGGGCATTTTTACTTCTCTCCCTGTCCCTAGGGGATGGTCAGTGTAAAGCCGGGTTACTTTACGTTGCAACGAGCCAGCCTAAAAAAGCTTGTCTTATTTGGATTCGAGAATACGAAATTTTGACAAAATGAGCGCTTTTTAGATGACACTTTCGGGTTTCAGAACACCCCAGATTCAGGTTTTTCAATCGATTCCAGTATGATTTTGTGTATTTCATCAATCACTTGTTCGAGTGGGTTCTCCGAGTTGATCACTCTATAGTTTGCAGTATCGCTCTTAGCCATCTCAAGGTAGTTCTGTCGCACCTTGACAAGCCGATCCAGTTTTTCAAACTGTAGATTTGCGATTCCAGTCCTACCAGTGGCTCGCTCTAGACCGATTTCAGCAGGGACATCCAATATGAAGACAATATCAGGTTCGGGAGCAGAGATTCCCTCACGATTTCTACGAAGGATTTCACTCCAATGAAGATCCATGACGGTTGACTGGTATGCACCTGTAGCAAAGAAATAGCGGTCTAACAGCACAATTTTGCCTTCATTCAAAGCTGGGAGAATTCGATTCGCGATATGCCACTCACGGTCTCTAATGAAGAGTTCAAGTTCCTCCTCAGGAGTCAGTTCACCAAGAGGAGATCGTTTACTAATCTCAACCCCCCACTTGCTTTCTTTTGTAGGTTCTCTTAGATAAACCACCTCATACCCCTCAGAACCTAGCAGACCTACTAGTCTTTCACAGGCACATGTCTTTCCAGATCCATCGATGCCCTCCAAGACAAAGAGATGACCAGTGCGAGTAGTAGATTCATCTTCCGTCAAGTACGATTTTTCTCCTGAGCTGACTTACTGACTCCTCGCATTTGAGCTGGTATTAGATGCTTCGGTCGGATATCTAAGAGGGAAACCTTAAATCGCGGTTGTTGTAGGATAGGTTAACCTATCCTATGATGTGGCGAAATTGAGTCGTGCAAAAGCTTGGTGGATTGTTCCACTCATCTCACTCTTCCTCCTGATGCAACCGATTGGTGTAGTGGGAGAAGGTGGCAATAACTCAATCATCGCAGCGGAGGGAATAACAGTTTCAGTAGACTTTGGTAATGGAACCACTCTGGTCTTCAGCAATCTCAATGGTTCAACTGTCCTCGAAGTGACATCAGAGGTCCTTGATGTACAAGTGGACTGGTACATTGGTCCATTGGCATATGTTAGAGGAATTGAGGGCGTTATCGGAGAAGGACAATATGGCTGGGAATACTGGGTGAATGGAGAATTCGCATCAGTCGCCGTGAATCTCTATACACTTGAAGACAATGACGTAGTTGAGTGGGTATATTCTACTCCAGATCCGCAGCCTATTCAGGATCCAACCCTGATTCCAGGTGCTTCCATCATATCACTTTCCGGCTTTGGGTTCCTAGTCATAGTCTACATCCAGACATCCAGGAGGTTAAGATGAATGAAAAGAAAGACATCTATGATATTGGTAGCAACTCTATTCATCTTGTCACTGAGTGCTACCCCACAGACATTTGGATATAGCACAGCAATCACATCCTATAGAACACTCGTTTGGGAAATTGATGCTGTTCCAACGGAGCCGTTTCTGATGTACTGGTCTGATGGAGGTAATTGGTTGGCTGAGAACGACACTCATTTCACATTTGGGATCCAGTCACTTGATGATGACATAGTCGGAACCCTCAATCTCGGAAATGTTTCTGTCTTAGCGAATGATACTGAAATTGCAAAAGATCTTACACTCGGTGTATGGGGAACCCACACGGAATGGTGGCCAGGGTTGATTGTCGAGGTAACATCTCCCGCCGTTCTGGAGCTCAATGAAACAGCCTATGCCGCAGCAGAGAGAGTAGCAGGCAACTACCTGAATGGATCTATGACATCTAGATTTGACAATGTGACAATCGGAGAAACGGTTCACCAATGTATTGTCTTCGACTATGAACAGGACCCTCCTGGAAATCAGGTAACACACTTAGCTTATTCTCTGACAACTGGAATATTGATTGAAGCAAACACCACCTTCACCTTTGGAACACCCTACGAGCTGGCTTTCACGTTCATGGACTTTGTTGAACCAGTCGATCTCACAGTTGATGTTGGGGGATTCATCACCTTTGCAGGAATTGCTGGAGGAGCATTGGTAGCTATTGTGATAGTAGTCTATGTAAAGACGGGCCGGAGTAAATGACAGAGGTGGAAACATTTGGGAACCCGACGCTACACAATGGGATTGAGCGCAAGCAGATGGGTTTCTATGACCGCCATCATGACAGCACTTGCGCTTGTAGGCAACTATGCTCTTGTGGCGGCCCCTAATCTTGAGCTAGGATCAAGCGTTTTGTTCATGACTGCATACATCTTTGGAGCTCATATGGCAATCTGGTCGACTCTCATTATGTCACTGCTCTTTGGAATCATCAATCCATGGGGGGCATTCATTCCTCAAATTTGGATATCACAGGTTATTGGATGGTTTTACATCGTGGCTGTTGGATCAATCATGGGAAGATTGGGACCGAGTGGTGAAAGACCAAAGCCTAGGAAATGGGAGCTAGCAATTACTGGAGCGTTCGTGACCTTTGTGTTCGAGCAGGTCACAAACATTGGATATTCTGTGACCTTTGGTATGCCATTTTATCTAGCTGTAGCTGCAGCAATTCCATTCACAATTATCCACATTCTGTCAAATGCCATCATCTTCTCACAGGTTGTTCCTCTACTGGATTCTGCTCTGACACAACAACTCAAAGGGCTTATCTGGAATGCTGAGACAGAACAGGACAGTATAAGGGGAACTAACCTACAATACTATGGAGAGAACATCAGTTGACATGGAAAGACGAGTTCATCAGTCTCTCACAACCTGCAGACGGACGAGTTGCACCAGCCTTCAAACCGCACCATGCAGCAGTCGCCCTGATAATGATAGGAAGGGAGCAACCTCTTGGCAGGTATGAGCTCTGTGACAAGATGTCAATTGGTGAAGGAAGCGCACGGACCCTTCTGAAACGGCTCACTGAAGCGGATTACATAGAACCCGAGGGTAAACAGGGGCAGAAACTGACTGCGAAAGGAATCAGGTTGTTCGAGGTGGTTTCAAAGGACGTGCCCATAGGTCTCTCATTGGATGTCAGACGATTGGTCATGTATGAACAGGCCTATGCAAACTTGGTGAAGAACAAGGCTTCGAAGATCACAGATGGTATCCGACAGCGGGATGAAGCGATCATCCAGGGAGGATATGGAAAAGCAGGAGCAACGACCCTCGTCCAGAAGAATGTACGTCTTGTCATGCCTCCAGACGACTTCCATGTTTTGATGGAGTATGAACCTGAGACTCTCCTGATAATTGAGAGTCTTAGACCGGAGGATGGAGATGTAGTTGTTATCGGTTCTGCAGACGATCCCAATCTTGCACGAGAGGTTGCGATGGCCTCTGTCATGACCCTGTTCGAAGAGGGGTGATTCATGCAGTCAGACCTCTTCGGAAATGTCCCAGAGATTGTCATTGATGTGCATGAGACTGGCGGAAAAAAGATGAATTCCGTCAAGCATCTCATGTCAATGTTAGACAAAGAGAACATCCCATATGCAGTGGAGAAGATACCAATTGGTGATGTTTTGGGGATGGAGGGAATTGCAATTGAGAGGAAGACTGTCAATGATCTTGTGAACACCCTCAAAGGCAGTAAGGCAGGGGTCCCACGGTTCACCAAACAGATGGATGCACTTCTCGAATACGAGAAACCGTATGTACTCATCGAGAACATCCTTGCAATCAGAAGAGACCCTGTCAAAGGCTGTGTCTATGTCCCATTCTCAACCAAGCAGACCAAGGGAAAGCCATACTTTGTAACAATGGAAATAGCCAGCTTCATCCACCCGAGTGCTTTGGACGCCCTCATTGAGAGTATCCGAGAAAGAGGAATCCAAGTTCTCGAAGGATTCAATGCATTACACTCTGCTGGCCTCCTTTACGGGATTCTTATCGGGGACAATGAAGACAGAAAGAAGGCTGGACAACGACTCCCTGTCATCAGGACTCGTAAGGGACTTGATTCAATAAACGACGAACAGGAGTTCTTCATCGCTGGATTTCCTGGAATCAATGTAGTTCGTGCCAAGAGCATTCTTGAAAACTTTGGATCACCACAAGAAGCCATCATGCGAATCGATGAATGGGGAAAGATTCCAGGAATCGGTCCAAAGACAATCGCCTCTGCAAAGAAACTGCTTTTCTCAGATTACGAGTTAGAAGACCAAGAAGACGAGGAAGAAGAAACTCCTGAATCCTAAGATTGCCAGCTCGATAATCTTAAAAGAAGTCACCTCAAAAATCCAGAAGAACTATTATATGATTATAGAATAGTATGGAGACTATTACAATGGGCGATGTAAGAATAGCAATTGCAGGCCTAGGAAATTGCGCCAGTGCACTTATTCAAGGTGCACACTATTACAGAAACGCAAGAGCAGACGAAGAAGTTCCAGGTCTGATGCACGTAGACTTTGGTGGTTATTTTCCAAAGGATCTCAAGTTTGTAGCAGCATTTGAAGCAAATAGCAAGAAGATAGGCCTCGACATTGCAGAGGCCATGTGGGTCGAACCAAACTGTTGCGTGGCATTCGCCCCAGATGTTCCGAAGACAGGTGTGAAAGTCCTTCCGGGCCCAATATCGGATGGTGTAGCACCACATATGAGAGAGTCTTTCTTCGCCTACGATGAGAAAGAAATCGAGCCAGTTGATATTGTTGAGGAACTGAAGAAGGCTAAGGCAGACATGCTGGTTTCATACCTCCCTGTAGGTAGTGCAGAGAGCTCACGAATCTATGCTAGGGCTGCGCTTGAGGCTGGAATCGGCTACATCAATGCGATTCCCGAGTTCATCGTTTCAGACCCTAAATCGCCGATTGCACAAGCATTTGAGAAGGAAGGCATTCCTTGTGCTGGTGATGACATCAAGAGTCAGCTTGGAGCGACTATCCTCCATAGAGTCCTCGCTCAATTGTTTGACAAGAGAGGTCTGATCTTACAGAACACCTACCAATTGAACATTGGAGGTAACACTGATTTCGAGAATATGCAGGTAGAGGACCGTTTGTCCTCCAAGAGAATCAGCAAGACTGAGGCAGTCACAAGTTGTGTCGAGTATGAACTTCCGACAAAGATTGGTCCAAGCGACTATGTTCCATTTCTGAATGACAACAAGGTCTGTTATATCAGCATGAGGTCCAAGGCTTTCGGAGACCTCCCACTAGACCTCGACCTGAAGCTCTCAGTCCAGGACTCACCCAATAGCGGTGGAGTCATCATCGATGTCGCAAGAGCCGTAAAGATCGCTCTAGACAGGGGTATTGGTGGAGAACTCTCGAGTATCAGTTCATACAGCTTCAAGCACCCAAGATATCAGATTGACGATTTCGAGGCAAGGAAACGCGTCGACGAGTTCATCGAGGGCAAACGCGAGCGTTAGTTTTCAAAAAGAATGTGAGTCAGCCTAGTTGGTTTCTAGGCTGATCTTTTCTCTCACTCTCAAAGAGCAGTGAAGCTCTTGACTGTACTCTCATCTAGTTTCTGTAGCACTTCAACAAGAAGCTGAACTGCTGCATCCACATCACTCAGATCAAGCATACCATTGTGTGAGTGGATGTACCGAGTAGGAATTCCCAGAAATAGTGAAGGAGCGCCCATGCCTGCAAGGTGTATCTGTCCTGCATCAGTACCACCCGACGTAAGGAAAGCTGGCTGATGACGAATCTCATTCTCCTCTGCTATGTTAGTGACAAACTTGCGGAGTTTTGGATTTGGAATCATTGACCCATCTCCAGCAGATATTGCGACTCCTTTACCCATCTTCTGGACTAGTCCGTCGGACCCTGGAGAATCTCCAGATATGTCAACATCAAGTGCAAATCCAATATCTGGTTTTATCATCTGCGCTGAAGTCTTGGCACCTCGAAGACCTACTTCCTCCTGTACGGTTGAAACAAAGTACACTGTATTGGGCAAGGAGATGTTCTTCTCAGAGATTCTTCGCAGAGCTTGGAGTGCAATGAAGACGCCAATTCTATCATCAAACGCCTTGGCGACTGCAAGAGTCACCACACGTTCCTCTTCCTTCGCATCCTTATCGTCCTCGTTCTTCTTCTCCTTCCGAGTCCTTTTCATTGTCCTGAAGTCTGCTCGGGGAACAGCAGGGTCTCCAACCCGTATTCCGAGCTTCTTGACTTCATCAGCAGACGAGCAACCAATGTCAATGTACATCTTCTCCTTCGTGACTATCTTGTTCCTCATCTCTGGAGTCAACACGTGTGGTGGTGGTGCACCGATGACACCGATAATCTTCTCGTCGCTCTCTGATGGGCGTATAACGACTTCCTGTGTCAACAGGGTCTGGTCCCACCAACCGCCAAGCTGATGAAACTGAAGATAACCATCCTTCTTGATGTTGGTGATAACAAAACCAATCTCATCAACATGGCCTGCGGCCATAATCTTTGGTCCTCCATCTCCCTTCTTGAAGATGAGCGAACCAATGCCATCCTGGAGTACTTCGACTCCGAACTTCTTAGCGTACTCGAGTGCTACCTTCTGAGCCTCGTTCTCGTGACCACTCGGTCCGAAAGCATTGCAGAGGTCTTCTAGTAGCTTCAAATCTAGATCAAAATCTGTCATGGAACTCACTTCGTTTCCCTTGGGATATTGTCTTGACCGTAAAACATCCTCTTTAGTGGTTTTGGTTAGAGCACTAATTGTAACGGTCAATCAGGACATCGCAAGACTGCTCTTGGCGAGGAGATAAAATGCCTCTTCGACATTCTGACCTGTTAGAGCACTTGTTTCTAGATATCCTGTGAGATTATTTTCACGAACAAAGTCCATGCCCATCTCACTAGTGATGACTCTGTGTTCGGCTAAATCTACTTTGTTAGCCAGAAGAATGATTGGAATACGCTCTCCCAACGCATCCTCCGTTTCCTTGATCCATTTCGGCAAGTCAATCCAGGTGCTCTTTCGTGTGGTGTCAAAAACAAGCAGCGCACCCTTTGAGCCGCGATAGTAACTACCTCTGATGAAATCGAATCTTTGTTGACCTGCCAAGTCCCAGACCAGCATTTTGACAACGACACTACGACCATTTGCAGTTTCAACGGGAACTGTCTTCACGGCGAACTGTGAACCGATAGTCACAATGTACTCTTCTGAGAATTTTTGTGTGAGGAAACGGTTGACTAGAGCTGTCTTACCACTACCGCCAGCCCCTATCATGACGACCTTACGCATGTAGTCAAATCCGCCGCTACTCAAGTTTTCACCTCGCCCACATAATTGGGCTTTCTGCTCAAGTTAATGGAATCGTATAGGGAGGGTGTCAACGCTTCCGCCCGCAGGTTTCCGTATTCGATTTTCTCTTCCACTGCTTTTAGCCTTTTATTGCTTGAATGTCTTATGATGAGATGCATGTTTTGGTACATGGTGCGGAAGGCGCGGTGATGATTTTTTGATGTAGCGATTTATATTCGGTATTACCGGGTTAACACCTGCTGTGAGGGACTACTCGTGAAGCTAGTTACAGTAAAGATGAGCGATATCTATGTGAATGGTCTGGACAAACTGGTTGAGATTGGGATGTACCCGTCCAGAAGTGAAGCCATCAGAGTAGCAATACGAGACCTCTTGCGACGAGAGCTTTGGCCGGCTGATGGTAGTCCAATCAACATGAACGTGGAAGCAGAAGAGACTTGATTGTATTCCCACAACACACATTAATACACGTTCAATTGAAATGACAATAACCGCGCCTAAGCAGGGAGGACACTGATTTGAACTTCAGAGTATTCTTCAAGAGCGTCAAGTTCGCATTCAGAGCAAGAATTCGAGTGCTGGCATTCATTCTGATCTATGCGATTCTATTCATCATTGTATCAAAGGGTCTGACTAATGATCCGGCCCAATGGCTGACATATGTTGGAATGGCTCTCATTGTCGCAACAATTTACGCTATACTGGTTTCGCAATTCAGGAGAAGGGACATATCTATCTTCAAGTGCATTGGTTGGGACAACAACAATGTGATGTTGCTAATGGTGGGAGAAGTCGTACTTGTGTCATTCAGTGCCTTCTTGGTAGTATTTCAAGTAAGCATTGAAATCATCGGATTCATTGGATACTTTGGAGCCTCAGCGCTTCTCACCAGTATCCAAGATCTACTCTATATTAGTCCAGGCTCAATGGCTGTGACATTGTTTGTTATCATTATAGCTCAAATTCCTGGTTTGTTGATTTCCATGTGGAGAGCCACAAAAATACCCCCGATGAGGGCGTTGAGGGAGGAATGAAGATGGCAGGACCAATAATTCAACTTGAAGAAGTAAACAAGGAATATGGGAAAGGCAAGAATACAGTTGCTGCCATGAAAGACGTGAACATATCGATCAATGCAGGAGAGTTCGTTGCTGTTCTTGGACCTAGTGGATGTGGTAAGTCAACCTTACTGCATGTCATGTCTGGTTTGGAAGCACCTTCTTCCGGGCGTGTGCTTGTGGATGCTGTGGATGTCACACTAATCAGTGAGAGAGACATGCCTAAGGTCAGAGCTCAAAAGATTGGCTTTGTGTTTCAGTCATTCCTATTGGTGGAACATTTGACAGCCTACGAGAACATCGAGGCAGTTCTCTGGCCAAGAGAAGACATGACTAAGATTGAACAAGAGGAGAGAACACTGGCAGTACTCCGCGAGGTCGACATGCTTGAGAGAAGAGACCACTTTCCAAAACAGCTCTCAGGTGGTGAACAACAGCGCGTTGCCATTGCTAGAGCACTCGTCAATGATCCACCCATCTTGTTCGCTGACGAGCCTACCGGAAATTTGGACAGTAAGACTGGAGAAAGCATTCTCAAGATCATTGCACAGCTCAACAGAGAGAAGAACATGACAGTTGTTCTCGTTACACACAACCATGACATTGCGAAGTTTGCCAAGAGAACCTTGAACATGAAGGATGGAGTAATCAGGTAGATAAGTTCGCTCGACTTGGAGTCTTGATGAAGATGCCGCAGTCTGACTGCAAGGAACATGAGAGGATAGCAGAAGAGTTGGCAGACTGCGGAAAGAACGATGAAGCGTTACTACTATTCAAGAAGGCTGGGGACTGTTGGAAACAGTGGGAATCCTTCTCCAAGGCTGCTCAAGCGTATGAACGGGCTTATGAACATGGAATGTTGGCTCACAAGTTCAAAAAGGCAGCACTGTTCATGAATGAGGCAGGTGCCGCATGGATAAAGTATGGCGACCATGAAAAATTCGAGATTAACTGTCAGATTGCCGCCCAGGCCTATGTTTCAGCTGCAGAGGAAGAGAAGGACCCATTCCTCTTGTTAGAGGGTTCTTTCTGTGCAATCACAGGAGGCGACATCGATCTCGCCAGACAACTGATAGATGGAGTAATCAAGGTCACAAAGGGAGAGGTCACGGGACTCATTGACCTTGCACTCATGTTGATGGAGTATCGTTTTGGAGATGCAAACAAACTGATGGAAACAGTGTTGGCGGGAGAGATAACGAGGCAGGAACTTGGTAAACTGAGACGTGTCTTTGAACTTGTCCTTGCAGGATTCATCCGAACATCCTTGGAGTCTGAAGCAGCAGTCACGATTGTAAGTCTTGAAGAAAGCACAGGACTTGATTGTAGACAGCTGAAGAAACTAATCGTTAGAGCGATTGAAAATGGATACATCCCAGCCTATTATGACGAGGTTTCGGAAGAGCTGATTGTGGACAGTGACAGGTTCGATATCGAGGCATTAGAAACTCGAAAGGGACCCATTCTAAGCAGAGACCTTGATGATCCGGGTGCGTGGGACATAGAACTAGACGATGATTGATTGAAGTTCAGTCAGTCCCCCAAGAAACCTTTTTAGTACCGTTGCTGAAACACTCAATTGCCCGCCAAGAAAATCAGGTGAAACTACATATGGCTGAAGGGCTGAAATGGTTACAGTGTCCCGTCTGCAAAGAGTCTATCTATTGGGAGATTCCGTATGACGATCTGAAGAAAGTGAAGCGGTTCCCAGCCCCAGTCGTTGTTAAACACAAAGACCACTATCTCATCTGTTACCTTGACAGTCATCACCAGCTTGCAGATACAGAGGTAGCAATTGCAGGTGTTGAAGGAAAAGCGAAGAAATGAGTTCAACTAATTCCGTTGTCCATAGCCCATTCTAAGACACGCGCTGCTTGTGCACTAGCCATTCCCCAGGAACGAAGGTTGAGAATGAGGTTTCTGATTCCCGTGATCCAGTCTTCAAGGAGGTCTTTGACTCGTAGCTTTATGGAGGGATCTTCTTCCTCGTGATAGACTGGAAGTATCATCTCAACTAGACTCTGTGAGAGGACAAGAATAGTTTCGAGTCGAGCAATCCATTCTTCCCTGGGCAGTC
>WOR8_10002791_pt1 | contig 17146 bp, 12 predicted proteins | sample DeeMarSeWOR38_10_FD_19890 | JGI IMG/M metagenome (IMG submission 19890)
AATTTTTCAAATACTTCACGAATTTTTTCACCTAATTCATCATAAGAAGTTGGGACAATTGCTCCTACTTCTGATAATAGTTTATTCTTGGCTTCAGCGGTTTCTAGATCACTACTTGCCATCGCTCCCGCATGTCCAAATTGCAGCCCTGCTGGTAGAAGTTTAGCTGCAGTTCCTATACACCACATAACGAGAGGTTTTTTGATTCTGCCATCTTTCAAAGCATTTGCCACATCTACTTCCCCTGTTCCACCTACTTCTCCCAAACAGACGTGCATTTTAATTTTTGGATTAGCCTCAAAGCGGAGTAAATGATCTAACAATGAAGATCCTGCATATCGGTCACCACCAATGGCAATTGCTTCATAGACTCCATCCGAATTTTCTGCGATCATAAAGTTTAGCTCATTACTCATTCCACCACTTTTGGAGACAAGGCCAACACTTCCTGGTCGATATAGCTTTGATAAAACTATATTCTCAATGGTTCCAGCAGTATTTCCTATTTTAAAAGCTCCTGATCTCATACCTCCGACGGTGGCTGGGCCTATTATTGTTTTTCCTCTTTCTTTTGCTAATTTCAGGATTTCCCGACTTTGACGTTCGGGTATACCCTCTGCAATCACTGCTACAGTTCGAATAGTATCTGATTCTAGTGCCTCTTTTGTTGTTGGATAAGCAGATCGAAATGAGGAGAAATTTATCATTACATCAGCATTAGGATGTTTTTTAATTGCCAAAGAGAGTCTTCTATAAATTGGAATGACAATCTCCTTGCCTCCCCAAAATACTTTATGATAACCTATAGCTCCTGCTTGACTTGGACGAATGATAGCAGCTACTGAGGGGGTATCTCGCTTACAAACAAAATCAAAATCTAGCATACGCTGAATTGCATTTGCTTGAAAACCGTACACAATTGCTTGAGTTTTTCGATTAAATAATTCATAATGTTCAGTCATTCTTTATCTACCTCTACTCAATTTCTTTTAAGGATAATGGAACCACACGTGTCATATGAGTATATCGGTCGTACACTTCTATTGGGACTCCTATTTCTTGTCCTAAATCCTTCATTAGCTTGAGCCCCTCCACTTCGTTCGGTCCACCTCTTCTAACAAAGATTTTGACATTTGCTTTCTTTAATTTTTCAGCTGACTTTCTTAAAGCACTGACTATTCCTGTGAAAGTGGCTTTAACATCTGTAAAATTCGCTATTCCACCACCAATAATTAGCACCTTTGGTTTTCCTTGTGGGTCTGGTTTCTCAGTAATTAAGTCAATTAATGTTTGAGCATACATTTCAGTATGTTCACGATTTGGATTACCTGAATATTCGCCATAATTAGCTAATTTATGTGCGAATCCCATATCTGCAATAGTATCTGTGTAAATAACGCTAGATCCGCCTCCAGCTACCATTGTCCAAATTGGAGCATCCCTATTAAGGATTGTTAGTTTTAAAGACGCTCCAGTCTGTCCATCTAAGTGAACAATGAATTCTTCTTCTTTTGATAATACTTGGCCGAAAGCTCTTGGGAATTCAATAGGATCATCGGGATTCCCCCATGTTTCAGTATGTAAGAATGCTGCTGTATCATCTAATCGAGCTTTAAGATCAAGTGGAACAATTGTTTTATCTTCTGTTACTGCAAATGGATTGATTTCCAAGAATGCGAAATCTTGATTCACATAAACTTGAAAAATTCCCTTAACAAATGGAATAAGGACATCACTGAGATTACCAAGATCAGGTAGTTTGCTTGCTAAATCAAAAGAAGCTATATCCGTTCCAATAGGGACAGGAATATGAATAACTTTATCCCAGTTCTCTTCAACAAAGATACCTCCTTCAAAAGAGAAATGGATTATATCGTTCTCATTTTCAGAAGTAATTGAAACATAAAATTCCTTCTCGTGGGGAATGAATGGTTCAACAAGGAATCGATTGAGGGTTCCTTTAATACCCCCAATTTCAACTTCTTTATTTAATCTATCAGAACAAAACGATTTCAATTCATCAAAATTGGCATTTAATAGTAATAATTTAGCTTTTCCGCGCTTACCGAATAGTTGGTCAGGTTTTGCGGCTAATTTTTCGGTTTTAAGCCATGGATTTTCCGTAACTAATTTATTCCAGTCTGTATCAGGTGTTATTACCGCAAGTTTTCCATGATAATTATAGTTCGGGAAATACTTTGGTAACTCCGACATTAATAATTTTTTTGCTGAATATTCATGTATTGATTTTTGTGCCATGTTATTTCCTCTCTAATTCAATTAGAAGAAATATAACTGTGAAAAATGTATGTTAAGAGTAAATATATTTTCTTTTGCTCTTTGAACTTAAATACTTTGCCTCCCTAGATCTGGTAAAAAATCATTATAAAATAACTATACAGGTTTAGTAATGAATCTAAAACTGAAAAAAATGATAAGAGGGTTACTAGAATCTAGTAATACATCATTATGACGAAAATAAGCGATTTTTATATTCTATGTGGATAGTCCTAATCAGAGTAGGGAATGTAGCTATATTGATCTTCTTCTACTAGATCCCAGAAATCCTTCTCTGAAAGAGTTAGATTCTCTATAACCATTTTCTGAATTGTTTTTAAGAGACTATGATGTTTGATCTCATCGTTAAGTATTGCTCTAATTATAATCTTCTCTGATTCATTATCAACTGTTTCAAGAAGTTTATTATACGTGTCAATAGCTTTACGTTCTAGTTCAATGTGTTCATTTATACTTTCTTTGATATCTGAACCATATTTCTCCGCTATAGAAGGAGTAGCCTTTGTATGTAGGCTAACCAATGCATTTAATAATGTTGCATGCTTTTTTGAGTCAAGAGCAATCCCAGTAATCAATTCATTGATAACTATATTTCCGATATCTTTAACAGTTGATTCAGCTTTCTTATGAATATGATTTTCTAACTCAATTTGCTCTTTATAAAAATCCACTCTGTTCTGTTTGCTCATTATATTTTTCCACCATAAAATTAATCAGATTGTATATTTAGACCAATAAGCTGGAAATTTTATAACCATAACCATGCTGATTTCGGTCACTCTTAAGGATCGTACACACTTTTTAAGTACAAAGTATATGGGGTATATTGAGAGAAACATTATTAAAAAGGAGCTTAGGCTCTAGTGAGTAGGGTTTGGTGACCAATATGTCATATAAAGATGTTAAATTATTATATGGGGATGAAGTGATCACAGATTTTATCCCAGCTGATATGAATGTTCGGGTACTTGAAGCAGAAGGAATTACTCCTTCTTTTACTAATGTTCAAGCTCGTTTTGATGAAGTATTGAAAAAACCAGTCGATAGTAAACCATTAAAGGATTTGGTCAAAAATCGTCCTAGATCACGTATCATGATCCTAGTTGATGATGCTACAAGACCGAATAAACATACTAAAATCCTTCTTCCGATGTTATTAGAGAAACTCTTTGATTATGGAGTAAAAAAAGACGATATTAGAATAATGGTAGCAAGTGGATCACATAGTCCTCCTTCAGTTGAACTTTTAGAAACAAAAATTCTTGGGTCAGAAATCTATAGTGGATGGAAAGATAATGTTTTAATCCATAAACAGACAGAAAATTGCAAGAACCTAGGAACATCATCATATGGCACTCCTATCTGGGTGAATATTGATGCATTAGAATCTGGGCTAATCATTGCAGTGACTGATAGTGAGTATCACTATTTTGCTGGAGTAGCAGGTACAGTAAAGTCTTTTTTCCCAGGATGTGCTGGAAAAGAAACTATTGCTAGAAATCATCCTCAAATGTTTGATCCTGTTCATGGATTTAAACCTGAATGCCGTCTGGGAAATACAAAAGGCAACCCAGTCATTCAAGACATGATTGAAATGGCAAAAATGACTAAAAAGATGGTCCCTGTATTTTGTATCGATGCGGTAATGGATAACGAAGATAATATTGTTATTCTTAATGCTGGTGACATTAACTCTCTCCATGAGCTCGTTCTTGAACAATTGAAACCTCTCCGAATCGTTAAAGTAGATGAACCAGCTGATTTAGTAATTGTATCGACAGGTGCTCTGTCTATCAATCTATATCAAGGAGGTAAAGGTTTTCACGCAGGTTGGAATGCCGTAAAGGAAGGTGGAGATGTTTTATTGTTTGCTCATTGCCCATTGGGTGTTGGCTCACAGAATTATCAAGATACAATGGAAGAAATTAAAAGTATGAGCCTAGATGAAGGGTTGAAACACACACTCAATACTAAATGTAGTATTGATAACTTTAAAATAGGCAATCAGAAAGTTATTGATCTTCTTCGAATTTTAAAACGCTGTACCTGTCACATGATTACTGAAATGGACAAAGATCTATTAGAGAGTACTTTCCGTATAAAATATGTCCCTCACACTGGAACAATTCAGGAAAGTGTTAGAAATTGGATCACTAGCTACCGAAATGAGAAAAATAAAGATCCTTTAGTATATGTACTTCCTGATGCAGGAAATTACATTGATATAAAAAATCGGTAAATTTTAGTCTATTTTTACATTCTTTTTTCTTTTCTCCTTTTTAATCCTTTTTTATATCACTCATCTTTTTATTTGCTATTTTAATGCAATAATTATTCTCTGTACTTAATGTTATTATATTAGATTAAGTAAAAGCCACAAATATGCTGAATTTTTTAACAAATGTTGCAATTATTTCTTTATCTTTATCCAGCTGGAATTCTTACTAATCTCTTGGCTTTTCATATCCATATGCCTTAATTTAGTGTCAAATTTTAAATTATGTTTAAAAAGTAGCTACAATAGAAAGATTAAGGGCCACTATATATATAAAATCTAGGATAGATTTAGCTTACAAGTCACTTAACGGCTATAAAAGTTTTATTTTTAATACAATTGGTCTCTAGCAACACAAATTAGTGAAGTGAGATAACTCATGAAATTAAGTTCTTCTCAAGAAAGTAAAATAAGACAATTCTTACCAAAACATCAAAGTTCAAGTGCATTCTGGTGGGTTTTACAAAGAATATCAGGGTTTTTTGTTTTCCTGCTAGTTTTCTTTCATATGATTGTAAACCACTATTTAACTGCATTAATGAATACAGATGCGTATCCTGAGTTACAAAAAGGGATTGCCTCATTTCAAGCAGTTCAATGGAAAATGCAAAATCCAATTTATTTCTGGATTTCAATCTTATTTGTGATTTTCTTAATGATTCATGCTTTGAATGGATTTCGAATGGTGCTACTTGATGTAGCAACAGGCCATACTTTCAGAAGGATTCTAGCGATCCTTCTATTCCTTATCGGGGTATTAGTGATTGTCTATGCCTTCATTTTAAACTCGACAGTTATATCATTAGGGTGATTGAAAATGGTAGAAAGTAAAATTATAGTTGATCAATCCCAGACAGAAACTGGGAGTAAACCTAGTAATTTCCTAAGCTGGTTTAAACCCTTTTCTCGTGGTATTGGCATGTATGCTTGGTTATTTCAACGAATAACAGGATTATGCTTAATATTATATGTTGTAATTCATCTTGGAATTATTTCTACTATGTTATTAGACGAGTTTTTAGGATTTGAAGCACCTGGAATGCTTTATAACACTATTACAGCAGCAATGAGCTCATCTTTTGTAGAGGGGCAAGGTTTCCCAAAGATGATTGAACATGCATTATCTTTTGCATTCTTTATTGATGCAGGTTTACTTGCAGGCCTTGTCTATCATGGTTATAATGGGGTAAGGGTAGTTCTTTTCGATCTTGGAATTGGGATTCGAAAACAAAAAACAGTCTTTTGGATACTATTTGTACTCGGGGTTATTTCATGGATTTTAGCTGTATTATTGATACTTAATATGCCCGAAATAGTGTTAGCTGGAGAGTAATATGCAAAATGATTCATAAACATTCAGTATTAGTAGTTGGATCTGGTCTTGCTGGAATGCGAGCAGCAATTGCTGCAAAAGAAAATGGAGTAGACGTGGCAGTTATCTCTATCTGTATGCCTGTCAGGAGTCACTCTGTTGCAGCACAAGGAGGGATTAATGCCCCTTTAGGTAATCATCCTGAATCGAAAGATGATTCTGTTGAAAGACATGCATTTGACACTGTGAAAGGTTCAGATTATCTAGCTGATCAACCAGCAGTTGAAAAAATGATTGGATTAGCAAAAGAAACTATCTACGAACTAGAACATTGGGGATGTCCTTTTTCAAGATTTGAAGATGGGAAAATTGGTCAAAGACCATTTGGTGGGGCAGGATACCCCAGAACTTGCTTTGCTGCAGATCGAACAGGACATAGTGTGTTACATGTAGCATGGGAAAGATCAACAAAGCTAGGTGTCCCAGTCTATGAAGATCGTTTGGTTGTACGACTTGCTGTTAAGGATAGAAAAGTTCATGGAATTATTGTTTTGAATTTTCTGACTGGTGAACTTGAAATGTGGCAATGTGATGCAGTGATTTTTGCTGTTGGTGGAGCAGGACAGATATATGGAGCTACATCTAATGCATTAAATTGCACAGGTTTCGGAATAGCTGTTGCCTACTGGGCTGGGATATCTATGAAGGATATGGAATTTATTCAATTTCATCCTACAACTCTCTATGGGAATAATGTGTTGATTTCCGAAGCAGCAAGAGGTGAAGGAGGATATCTGAGAAATAATAAAGGTGAACGCTTTATGGAAAAATACGCTCCTGGACAAATGGAACTTGCTCCTAGAGATATTGTTTCTCGGTCAATTTATCAAGAAGTTCTAGAAGGAAGAGGATTTGGTCCAAAGGAGAACGGTTATGTTCATCTCGATTTAACTCATCTTCCTGAGTCTCAGATATTAGAACGAGTTCCTCAGATTCGTGAACTTGCATTAAGATTCACAGGCCAAGATATGATAAAAGATCCTATTCCCGTGCAACCAGGATTCCATTATCTTATGGGAGGTATCCACGTTGACGCCAATTGTGCAAGTCCAGAAGTCAAGGGATTTTATGCCTGTGGCGAATGTACCAGTGTTTCTGTACATGGGGCGAATCGTCTTGGTGGTAATTCACTTCTAGAATGTGCAGTTTTTGGGAAAGTTGCAGGAATTGAGGCTGCAAAATATGCTAAAGAAGCTAAAACTTCTCCAGACGCCAAACATGTCATTTTTGATGAATATATAAAGCAGCAAGAAGAAATCGACTTTTGGTATTCTGGTGAAGGGAAAAATGATCCATTTGAAATCATGGAAGAAATGAGAAAAACTATGAAATTGAAAGTTTTTGTATATCGTGAAGAACAACCTCTTAGGGAAGCTCTTGAAAAGATTAGAGAATTAAAACGGAAATTCAATGATGGTGTATACCTTAAATCTAAAGTTAAGCAATATAATCGTGAATTGGAATGGGTATTAGCCCTGAAAGGAATGCTTGATGAATCCGAAGCAGTTTGTTTAGGAGCATTAGAGAGAAAAGAATGTCGTGGAAGTCATTGGAGGTTAGATTACCCTAAAAGAGATGATGAGGCCTTTTTGAGACATACTTTGGTAAGTTATATTGAGGGTGAAGCTAAATTGAGCTATTCTGATGTTCAGATAACAAAGTGGGAACCCAAGGAACGGAAATACTGAGGTGTTAAAATGAGTGAAGTCAAAAAAGAAACAAAAAGAATAACATTTAAAATCAAACGCTTTAATCCTGCGGTTGATATTGAACCATATTGGGATATATTTGAATTAGATTGTCATGAAGGTACAACTGTACTAATAGCAATCCAAGAAATCATTGCTAAACACGATGGCTCCATCGCAATGCGATATAACTGTCGTGGTGGAATTTGTGGATCTTGCGCAGTCCTAGTAAATAATAAATATATGCTTGCATGTGAAACCTTAGTACTTCAGTTAAATAAAAAAGAAATCAAAGTTGAACCATTACCATTCTACCCCGTGATCAAAGACCTTGTCGTAGATATGTCCCAATTTTATGAGAAAGTTCTAGCGATTGAACCCTACTTAAAAAGAGATCATTCAAAAGATCCCGAAACAGAGATACTTCAAAGTCCTACTGATTTTCAGATCATTGAAGAAGCAACGAAATGTATTTTATGTGGAGCTTGCCACTCATCCTGTGTGTCTGTTTGGACTGATAAGAACTATTTAGGACCAGGTGCTTTATTAAAAGCATTCCGATTTGCTAATGATACGAGGGATGAAGAGCAAAGAGCACGTATTAAGAGAGTTACAGCAGAAGATGGAGTCTTCAGGTGTCATACTGCATTTAATTGTGTAGAAGCATGTCCGAAAGAACTGAATCCAACTGAAGCCATTCAAGCCCTGAAGCGTCAATCTGCAAAACAAGTATTGAAATTCTGGTAATTAAATTTATGGAAGTTTGTATAATGAATGAACCATTTGATAATAAAATTATTGAAGATACAACGGTTAAATTGCTCAAATTTGCTGCTACTCAGCTACCCAACGATGTTTCTGAAGCATTAAAGAAAATGTATGAAGAAGAAACCCGTCCTCCTAGTAAAGCTGCTTTAAAGACAATAGTAGAGAATTTTGGTATCGCAGAAGAGACTAGTACCCCTATGTGTCAAGATACAGGGATTCACATCTACTATGTTAATATTGGAGAGCATTTCCCCAAAGTGGTTGGAATTGAGGAAACTCTTAGAAAAGCGTCTGCCCGTGCTACAAAAGAAGTACCTTTACGGCCAAATGCAGTAAATCCAATAGTTGGTGGAAATTCAGGAGACAATACTGGTAAGCATATTCCCTATGTAAATTATGATTTCATTCCTGGAGTCAATTATTTAGAAATAACAGCGTTTCCCAAAGGTGGGGGATCAGAAAATATGTGTACTTTGGCAATGCTTAAACCAGGAGAGGGAATTAAAGGCGTTAAGAAGTTCGTTATTGAAACAATTCTTAAAGCTGGTGGTCAACCTTGTCCTCCTGTTGTCGTAGGGGTTGGTATTGGTGGTGGAGCTGATATCGCCTTGAAACTAGGAAAAAAACAACTAATGAGACCAATAGGCCAAAGACATTCAGATCCAGAGATAGCTAAACTTGAAGAAGATCTATTAAAAGCCATTAATATGACTGGATTTGGTTCAATGGGATTAGGTGGAGATATATCCACTGCATTGGATGTAAAAGTCGAATATGCACATAGACATCCAGCATCACTTCCAGCTGCAGTAGCTATTCAATGTTGGGCAGCAAGACGAGCAACAGCACGGATCTATCCAGATAAACGAGTAGAATTTTTAACACATAAGGAGGCTTAATCATGGCAGAATATCATTTTAATACCCCAATTTCTAAGGACGATGTACAAAAGGTTAAGATTGGAGATGTTATCTACATTTCAGGGACTGTATTTACAGCTCGTGATGAAGCACATGAACGTGCATTAGAATTAGCTAAAAAAGGCGAAAAAATGCCCATTGATTTTAAAGATCTCGCTGTATATCATTGTGGGCCTGTAGTTCAGAAGGTAAATGGACAATGGGAAATTGTAGCGGCTGGACCTACAACTTCTACACGTATGGACCTTTTTGAGGATGAATTCATCAAAACTTTTGATGTAAATGTAGTCATAGGAAAAGGTGGTATGGGACAAAGGACTGCAAAGGCAATGAAAGAGTTAAAAGCAATATATACTGCGTTTGTTGGTGGAGCTGCAGTTGTAGCATCAAGAGGTATAAAGCGGGTCAAAGAAGTGCACTGGCTCGATCTAGGTACCCCTGAATGTCTGTGGGTGCTTGAAGTAGAAAAATTCGGACCGTTGATTGTTGGCATTGATACAAATGGAGATAGTCTTTTTCAAATTGTAGCTGATCAAGCACATGCAAATCTCGGTAAAATAGGCGAATTTTTAGGCGTTAAGTTCTAAAAAATATCCATTCCCTTTATTTTTTTGAAAAGCACTTATTATATTACTATTGTACCATATTATTCAGTTTGGAGGTTAATAAAATACGTCTACTTGAATATGAGGCAAAGGAGATTTTCAGTGAATATGAAATTCCTCTTGCTAAACGCCTTGTAATAATTAAAGGTGACAATATAAATGATAAAATTGATCAATTCGAGTTTCCTGCAATAATCAAATCTCAAATAGCAATTGGTAGTCGAAAAAAAGCAGGTCTTATTAAAATTGCACAAACGAAAGAAGAAGCTCTTTCTCTATGTGAAGAATTCTTTAGTAGAAAAGTGGGAACATATAGAGTTGAAGCAATACTAGTAGAAGGATTAGCTGATATTAAACACGAATTTTATTGTTCCATCGCTTTGGACACCTCTGGAAGGCGTTTTGTACTTATTGCTAGTGCTGAAGGAGGAATTGACATAGAAGAAGTCGCAGCAACACGACCAGAGGCTATTATTAAACAATCTGTTTCCTTACAGGAAGGCTTGACTGATGAATCCGCAAGAAGGGTAGCTCATCAATTAGGACTACAAGAAAATTTTATAGATTCTGCAGCAGATCTATTTCTTAAGCTTTGGAAAATTACAACGGAAAAAGAAGCCCAATTGGTTGAGATTAATCCTTTAGTTCTCACACCTGAAGGGTTAATTGCAGTCGATGGAAAAATGATGCTCGATGACAATGCTGCTTTTCGACAACAAATAGTGAAAGATCTTCAAGAGCGAAAACTAACAGATTTAGAGAAAACAGCTCAAAGAGTTGGTTTTTCCTTTGTAGAATTAGATGGGGAGATTGGGATTTTGGCAAATGGTGCAGGTCTGACAATGGCTTTGCTTGATGTCTTAGCTCAACATGGTTTATCAGGTATGAATTTCTTAGATGTAGGTGGAGGTGCAAGTAAAGAACGAGTATATGAAGCATTAAAACTAATCTTTAAAATGGATCCGAAAGCAGTATTAATCAATATTTATGGGGGTATTACCCGCTGTGATGTAGTAGCTGATGCAATCCTACATACATTGAAAGAGTTCCCAGAGGCTCCTCCTATGGTAATTAGACTAACGGGAACTATGGAAGCGGAAGGTGTTGCTATACTGAACGCTGCAGGCATTAACGCATTTCAAGATATGATGGATGCAGTAGATAAACTGAAAGGAGTTGTAAATTAACATGTACATAAGTGAAAATAGTAAAGTATGTGTTCAAGGTATCACAGGAAATCAAGGTAAATTTCATACACAATTGATGCTTGAATATGGTACTAACATCGTAGCTGGAGTAACACCAGGGAAGGGGGGTCAAGAAGTTTTAGATATTCCAGTATTCAACTCTGTTTCTGAGGCAGTAAAGGAAAGAGGAGTAGATACAAGTATTATTTTTGTACCTGCAAAATTTACATATGGTGCTGTTATGGAAAGTCTTGATGCAGGCGTCAATATGACATGTGTAATAACTGAAGGCGTTCCTGTCCATGATATGTTACGTCTTGTTGAGACAGCTCATAAAAAAGGATTACATCTTATTGGGCCGAATACTCCTGGAATACTAATTCCTGATAAAATTAAATTAGGAATTATGCCTAGTGATATGTGTCACTTTGGAACTGTCGCTACTATCGCAAAAAGTGGTACGTTATCTTATGAGATAGCTAAATCGTTAGGAAATGCCAGTATTGGAGTCTCAGCATATATTGGAATCGGAGGAGACCCAATTAGAGGAACAACACTGGTAGAAGCATTTGATTATTATGTTAAAGACAAAGGGACAGATGTGATCGTTTTAATCGGTGAAATTGGAGGGGATGATGAAGAAAAAGTAGCTGTTTATATAAGAGAGGAAACTGTTAGTAAGCCAATTGTAGCTTATATTGCAGGTAAGAGTGCACCAGAAGGAAAACGTATGGGGCATGCTGGGGCCATAATTTCAGGAAATGTTGGAACAGCCCAAGGTAAAATAGATGCTTTATCAGCAGTCGAAGTAAAAATTGCAGATACTCCCTGGAATATTCCTAAAATGGTGAAAGATGAACTTTAATCTTTTCATCCCTTATTTTTTTAATTTAAAAGTTGATAGATAATAGTTGGGATCGTTTAATTCGGTGTACACTACAATTATCTAATTAGGGAAGAACATTTGTGGAAAAAGAAGAAAAATGTGGAGAAGAGAGAATTAGTCTTTCAGCTTATGGTTTTTCCAAACCATAAGCATTACGAAGAACTTGGGTAGGATGATAGATCTCTTTTTCTACATTTAAAAGCTGTAATTTACATGTTGGGCAATCAGTAATTAGAACATCAATGTCACTTTTTCTAGCTTCTGGGTATAATGATCGTTCAGCAATTTGTTGACCATATTTGTAGTTTTTAGTTTTAAAACCCCATGATCCTAGCTGGCCACAGCATTCAGTCTTAAGTGGTACAAAATCAATCCCTGGGATATCCTTCAATAGATTCACAGAAGCTCCTTTATGACCTGTACTAAGTAGATGACAAGGTTCATGGTACCCGAATCGAAGCTTCTTTCCAGAGATTCCGTTGAAATCAGTATTTAATAAACCTTCTTTCTTTAAGTTGACAATATAATCAGAAAAGAAGTGTACATTATCGTGGACTAGTTTGGAATCATCATTCCCGACAAGAGTCTCGTGCAATTCGTCTTTGAGTGTTGCAAAACAGGAACTACATTGAGTAACTACATCATACCCATTTTTTACATACTCTGCAAAGGTTTTTGCATTTTTCTCTCCTTTTTCTTTGGCTACCTGACCAAGGCCATTGGACAGGAGGGGAATACCACAACAGTATTGTTTTTCTGGGACAACTACTTCTATATTATTTTTCTCAAGAACCTGAACCTCAGCAATGGCTATATCCTTATTTTCGGTATAATTGGCAAAACAACCGTGAAATAGGGCAACTCTCTTACTCGGATTTTCTGGTGGAGGATTTTTCTTTCTATAATTCTTGAACCATTTTTGGAATGTATTTCTAGTGAATTTTGGAAAATTAGCTTTATGATGAACACCACCAAATAGCTCCATCAAGTATTTATTCGGACCCCAAAGACCTATATTTGATAGGGGTGAGACTAAACTACCCATCCGAGCTACTAGCTCATAGTTTCCTGAAAAATAATGCCCACGTGGGATTTTCCCGATGAATGGTAATTTTGATTTCTCATAGTGCATGATCTTGGCATCAAACATGACTTTAGGAATATTTACTCCAGAAGGACAATCTACTAGACACATCATACAACCTGCGCAGTCTTCTAAAATTTGTTGGGCATCTTTTGTGAAAAGAATATTTCGGTCTAATTGACCCGAAATTATACCTCGCATCAGATTGGCACGCGCTCTTGGGGAAGAAAATTCACCATTAGTATCTTTTTTTACACGATAAATAGGACAATCACGCTGTGGAAGAAATTCTACAGTACATTGACCACATCCATGGCAGGATTCAATTACATCTGTAAATCCCCAATTAGCATCCCAAACTAAATTAGGTTTCATATCAATTGTAGAATATTCACCACCAAAACGAAGGTTCTTAATAAGAAGATCTTCTTTCTCAGTAATTTTATTATCAGGGTTCAATAAGTTCAGAGGATCAAAAGAGGATTTTAAATCTTTAAACCTCTGGTAAATTTCAGCCCCATATAGTTCTTTGATATAATTTACTCGATCTAATCCATCATTATGCTCACCAGAAATCGATCCGCCAATGCTTATAACATAAGAATTTACTTCATCAGCTACTTTTTTAATTAGCTCAAGATCGTTTGGATCTTTCGTATTCACAAAAGGACGTGTATGAATGAGACCTTTTGCAGCGTGACCGTATATAGCTGCTCTTAACCCGTATTTAGGGAAAACTTCCTCTCTTAACTTTGTCATATAATGTCCTAAATATTCAACAGGTACTGTTTGGTCTTCTACAAATGCCATGATCCGACGAGGTTCTTGAACTTTCTGAAGTAAAGGGACAGCTTCTTTTCTTACTTTCCAAAGAGTAGCTTGCTCTGTTGAATCAGAAGAAGCTCGCATTTCTTGAGTCAATTTTTCTTGATCAATAATCAATTCCCTGACTTTTCTGACCTTTTCATTACGAATATTTTCATCATCATCGTCGAATTCTATATATAATACATTATCAACCCCTTCAGGGATTATACTCTTTAACGAGGGATTCATTTGAACTCCGATTTCGAGAACACTCTTTCCAAGTACTTCAATTGCTGAGGGGCCAATCTTTTTAACTATTAAATCGACAGCTCTTCCTGATTTTGCTAATGAATCAAAATCCATTACTATAAGTGTCATATTCTTAGGTTTAGGAATAAATTTGATTTTTGCCTCTGTTACAATCCCAAGTGTTCCTTCAGAACCCAAAAAAAGTTTAGATAAATCAATTTTATTATTTTCTACAACTTCTTTGATATTATATCCACTTACATTCATTTTAATTTTGGGCCATTTATCTGAAATGAGAGCTTGTGTTTCTGGGTTATTAACAATTTCCATTACAGATTTATAAAGTTGGGCTTCTAAAGTATCCGAAGATATTATACTATTATATTCATTTGAACCGATTTCTATCGGATGTGTTGTAATTTCCTCTCCATTAGATAAAATAACAGTTAATTCTTGTACAAAATCACCCATATAGCCATATTTTATTGCATGTGCTCCAGATGAGTTGGTTCCAATCATCCCTCCAATAGAAGCATAATTTTCGGAAGAATTATCAACATATACTATTTTTCCGATTTTAGCAAGTTCTTTGTTGAGATTTCCACATATTACTCCTGGTTGAACCCGAGTATACGATTGTTCTTGATTGATTTCAATAACTTTATTCATATATCGACGAAAAGCTAGTATAATTCCGGGTCCTAAACTAGCCCCACCTAGTCCTGATCCAGCCCCCCTTGCATGAATCGGGATTTTATTCTCATTGGCATATTTTAACACCTCTTTTACATCGTTCTTGTCCTTTGGATACACCACACAAGTTGGCATAATTCTATAAATACTTGCATCAGTACTATAGAAATAACGAGAAATTTCACTTGCAGAAACATCCCCATTGATCCGATTTTTTAGTTCCTTTTCAACAATTTCGGGCTTAAAGCTAGCGACAGTCATTTTCATTACCTTATATCCTGATGAAATAAGCGCAATAGTTTTATTTACTTTCCTGATAACCTTGAAATTACCCTTAAAAAATCTAGCGCACTGAAATTAGTACTTTGAAGTATCTACTTTGTATCTTCTGTAAGTTCTTAAATAGTTTGAACACATATTCAAATGACAAAAACTAAAGGTTCTCGAATCTAGATTGAAATTACATGTAAATTTCAAAAAACTCATCCCTCTAAATGAAAAAAAATAACACCAACAAGAAAAATTAAAAATAAATGGGAAAATAATATTAGGTCATTGAAGGTGAATATTCCTGTATCAACCAATTGAATCAGATGAAGTAACTTATACTTCTCCAACTGCTGCTCTTTCACACATTAAACCTGGTGATCGTATATTTATTGGAACTGGATGTGCAGAGCCTCGTCTCCTACTTCTTCATCTTTCTAATATGGAAACACAAACTGAGGACAATGAAATATATCATGTAAATTCTTATGGCCCAGCACCTTACGTAAAACAACAGTATGTGAAAAGATTTCGTTACAACAGTATTTTTATTACTGATAATATTCGTAAAGCAGTCAAAGAAGGTAGAGCAGATTATACTCCTATATCCTCAAGAAAAGTGCCTGATCTTTTTCGGAAAAAGGTTATACCAATTGATGTGGCACTTGTTCAAACCTCTCTTCCAGATAAATCAGGTTATGTAAGCCTAGGAATAAGTGTTGATCTTACCAAAGCAGCTGTGGAAAATGCGAAATTAGTTATAGCAGAAGTAAACCCAGAAATGCCTATTACACATGGGAACAGTTTTATCCATATTTCAGATCTAGATTACATGGTGCAAAATACAAGCCCTCTAACAGAATGGATTCCACCAGTTATTAGGTCAGAAAGGATGCAAATCATTGAAAAAATTGCTAATAATGTTGCGAAGTTAATCGAAGATGGTTCAACACTTCATATTGGAGTAGGAAACGTAGCAAACGCGATAACAAAGCATCTTTGCGATAAACAGGACTTAGGAATTCATTCTGAGCTTATTACTGATTCTATTCTTGATTTAATTGAATGTGGTGCCATTACAAACACTCGCAAAACCATACATAAGGGAAAAACTGTTACTACTTTCTGTCTTGGTACTAAACGATTATATGACACAATTAATGATAATCCCGATTTCCAGTTTTATCCTTCAGATTATGTTCTAGACCCTGATATTGTAGCAAAAAATTATAAGATGATTACTATTAATTCAGCTTTAGAAATCGATTTAACAGGTCAAGTTGCTGCAGATAGTTTAGGTCACTTTCTATACAGTGGGATTGGAGGGGCTGTAGATCTTCATCGTGGAGCACAACGTTCTGTTGGTGGGAAAACTATAATTGCTCTTCCTTCTACATCAAGTGATGGCAAATATTCCCGTATTGTGCCTAATTTAACCCCGGGAGCAGGAGTCGCAATTACTAGAGCCGATATTGAGTATGTAGTAACCGAATATGGTTCAGGGTATCTGCATGGAGCTTCACTTCGTGAAAGAGTACTCTCGATGATTGAATTAGCTCATCCAAAATTTCGAAAAGAATTATTTTTGAAAGCAAAAGTGTTAGGGTACTGTTATCCCGATCAAATATATAATAATCCTTCAGAATATCTATTATATCCTTTAGAACATCAAGAAATATTTGCTATGAAAGATGGTACCAAGGTTCGCGTCCGACCTATCCTTTCAAGTGATGAAGATAAATTACGTATTTTTTTCTATTCATTATCCGATGAAGCAAGATATTCACGTTATTTTAGTGCAATAAGATCATTACCTCATGCTTTGGCCCAAAAAGAGGCTAATATAAATTTTGTTACTGATATGGGAATTGCTGCTTTTCTTGGACCTGAATCTATTGAAAAGATTATTGGGACAGGACATTTCTTTATTCTTTTAGATAATACGACAGCTGAAATATCTCTGCTTGTCCATGATGATTTTCGGAACCAAGGTTTAGCAAGATTTTTCCTAAAATATCTTTCAAAGAGATCAAAAGAGAGAGGAGTA
>WOR8_10002835_pt1 | contig 17146 bp, 8 predicted proteins | sample DeeMarSeWOR38_10_FD_19890 | JGI IMG/M metagenome (IMG submission 19890)
TTACGTACAGCCAGCTTTCACGGCTGTAGACCATCGTATCCGGCTGGTCGATATAATTGATCCCGTTTGCTTCAAGCATAAAATCTATTTCGCCGACCGGATAAACAAATCCCAGACCGAATTGCAGTTCGGTGGCATTCAGACCTGCTTTCTGGCCGGGATAAACCTCTTTGCCGGCATCATTATGGGTATACCACCCTACATTTAAATGGGCGGAAAAATCCCGATCGGGCAGATATTGATCCGCATGGTAAGATAGAACACCCATCACGCCATATTCGATCCCTCCGCTGCTGTCGAATGCGAATGAGGCGGCCTTAATATTTAAAAATATATCATCGGGGAGGTTGTATTCATTTGAATAGTGTGTATCCTGGTACATTCTGATGGCGGCGGTAACATCCAGATTGTCCAGAATGCCATAGGTAAACACGATGTTATTGGTGATAAGCCACATATTTGAAGCAGAAAAATTAGGAGGCGGCGTGCCGATATATTCCCCTAATTTGGTAAAAAAGCTGAGATTAGTATTTACATCGAGACGACCTTTGGTGAAAGTCCTGCCGGTCTGGGTATGAATCAAGCGCATACTGCCATAGGTCTGGGCAAAAGCGGCGGTTGAGAACACGACGATCAACAGAAGCGCAGTAAGCCTCTTCATTGCAACCTCCCAAAAATTGTCAAAATTCATTAATAATTATTAATTTATGCATATGTCCTATTGCAGTCAAGCAAAATACAGTAAAACTAAGTGCCGGTTTGTATTACAGTTAAATACGGCTGATCAGATAAATCGCGTTGGCTATGATCGCAATATCGCGAACGATACCCAGCATGCGTGCAAAAATATCCCCCACGCTTCCCGAAACCACGATCGTATCGCCGGGCCGCAATACCGGCAGGACACTGGCATCACCGGTCTTGATATATCGTTCCACATCGACACGCAGCACTTCCTGATTACTGCGTACAATCCGCACCTCGCTCAGCCGGGCAGAAGTCAACGGCCCGCCTGCCGAAGAAATCAGATCGATCAGGCCATAGGTACTGGGAATACTGTATATACCGGGCCGCTGGATATGGCCCCACAGGTTGACATTGATCAACAATATATCTTTCCCGCCAAGGATGTATTGCGCCGGCCGGTCGCTGTAGCCGGGCAGCTGATCTAAATCCTGTGCCAGTAATGATCCCGTCAAAATGAACACACACAAAACAGATCTGAAATATTTCATTGGAAACATACCTCTATTGGGCGGTAAATATCCGCCACTGTGATTCAGACCCGCTGGAATCGGCTGCCGGGCCGACACTGTCAAGCCGCCAGCGATACGTAAAATTCGCTATCAGCTGCGGTGGATCCGTCACAGTTGCCAGATCCAGGTCTTGATCCTGAAAATATTCGGTCACTTCAAATTGCCGGACAAATACAACCCGGTTGGTAAATTCCTCTTCCATTCGAACAATATAGTCATTCGGTATAACACCCGGAAAACTCCAATACAGAACCGGCAAGCCAACGACGATCTCGCCGTTTGGTCTGGTTGTTTCAGGTTTCTGGATCAGCTTATACTTCACTGTATCGGACGGCGAGCCCTCAAGACCATCACGGTTCACCGCCTTTACATAGTAAAAGTTATAGACATTCAACAGCAAATCGAGTGAATTGTCAATATATACCGTATCAGATCCGGGAAAAGCGGTTTCCAGATCAATACGCCGTATCTTTTTATAATACGTTTCATTTTCATTCTGCCGGTAAAGATCGTAAAACCTGACACCCGGATCATGTAAATCATACCACTGCAGCATAATGCCATCCGATTCCGGCACCGCGTCGATGCCCCGTTCGACTGCCGATGTGTCCGGTGACCGGGGAACCATGATCACTTTTCCGGGCGCCGGCAGTTGCGGATCACCGCCGCTGTCACAAGACATATAAATCGGTAATAAACAAAGAATAATGAAGATTTTTTTCATTTTTTAAAAATGAAATGCAATACCCACCCGGTGCGAATTACCCAGATCATGACTCTGATAGGCATAATCAACGTTCAGTTTCCAGTAGGAGATGCCCGCACCAGTCGTGAAATTCCCATCATAAAATCCGAAACGCAGTGCCATCAGCTTATTATAGACAAATTCACTGCCCAGATGCCAGCTGCCTTCATATTTTGTATATATATCATACGCAAATAAGATCTCACTGTCAATAAACAACAGGGGCTGATTATAGGCAAAACCGAACCGCCATGCGCTTTCGATCCTGTCCTTTTGTTTCGAATAGGTATCCCAGGTAATCGCAGTTTTGAAAATATCCTGCATACTTACCCCCAGACTCAGGAGACCGAAATTCTCATCTGCGAACAGATCGTTAAGGCCGGTGGCAAAACGTACCCCTGCGTCGACGCCGAGTCCGGATCCTGACTTATTGTCCAGGCCGATATCAATCATTTTGAAATTCAGACCGTAGGCAAAGTCAATCGGCAATTCAAAATATTGCCAACCGAGATCCGCCTTCCAGTGGTGAATCCTGGAGAACGTAATAAAATAAGCGTTGTTGGCAAACGTAAAATTTCTGCTCGGACCATCTTTTAACCCGCTCCCTTCCGGATCGAGATAACGTTCATCGCGCTCCTTCAGGAGATCCGGATCGTAGTACTCGGGAATATCCTCAACTGCCAGGCGGATCCAGCTGGCGGAAACAACGGCATTGCCAAAGATCGGCATTGCGACACTGACATACCCGTGATTTTCCAGCGAGTTAAACAGATTGGCGTACATCATCGCGACGTTCAGCGAGTTCAGAAAAGCTGTCCCGGCAGGATTCCAGTAGAACCCGGATCCATCATCGGCGAGTGCTACATAAGCACTCCCGAGAGCCAGTGGACGCGGTCCGATACCAAGTTCCAGAAATGCGCCCCCGTACTTGGTTTCCTGGGCCTGTGATCCCGAAAATAAAAGCAGGGAAATACCGATATATTTAATCCAACGGATCATCATTTCAATTTAGCCAGTTTTAAAGTCTGTTCGATCGATTCTCCCCTGAACTTCGCGGCAATTATAGCGAAATATACACCGTTGGCCACGGGATTCAGATCCTTGTCGCGGCCGTCCCACTTGACTTCGTGATATCCCGGCGTCCATATTTCATCGGGATACTCCTCATTGCGCTTTATCTCGCGAATCATGCGGCCGGAAACCGTATAGATACGGACCGAAAATTCCCCCACCACACCGTCGGCAACGATTTCAAAAGAGATAATTGTATCATCAGTGAACGGATTGGGATAGTTACCATATACCTGTACGCCAAAACCACTGGCAACCACAAAATTGACGGCTTTCGTTGCCAGATTCCCATTGATATCCTGAACAGTGACACTCAGTGTGTGCTGACCCGAAGACAATTGCGGTGTGGTAAGGATCGACACGGCATTGGCATTTTGAAGAGAATCAGGAATATTGATTACTTCTGACGCGAGTGAATCGTTGTCAATCAATATATTCAGGCCTTTGGACAGATTGATACCATTTTCATCCTGTAAAATAAAGGCCAGATTCGGATTGGCCGGAACCAGCATATTCTCATGTAATTGACGCCCGTTTACGGTAATCTCGATGACCGGTTTCTGACCGTCGTTGATATGGAAGAGGGTAAAGGCACCGGTTTGATCCGGGCGGGCGTATAATTTACCGGCTTTCCGGGAGGTTTCCAGACGGATCCACCGGTTTAATTTCGAAACATGGTGGCAAATATAAATGTCAGCAAGATAGTCCGGGGCGTATTTTGCCGTATCTATATCGAATTCGAGGTAGAATGGCTTACGCAATACACTGTTTTGGTTCGACAGTTCAATTTCGACCAGCTGATGATCACTCTGGCCGAGTAACGGGACATGTGTCAAGCCGGGTTGCGCATCAATCCGGACCAGTTCAGGTTGCAGTTTCAGATCCATCTGTAAAACCGAATGTGCGGTCACCCCCTGGCTCTCGATATTTATACCGGTTATTTGACCAAGGCGCAGCGTGTCATTCGCGGTTCCGTCAAAAGTAGATCCGATTTCAGCAGACACATTGATCATTCCGGCCGGATAGGTTACCATCTGGATATTATTTCTTTCGTCCTGCTCCGCGATAACGTTCTCCCGATCCACAACAACGAAAAACCGCCGGTCATGAGTAAGATATGCAGGTGGAATAACCTTTGTGAGGTACTTTATTTCACCCGGTTCCAGTGACACAAACGTGGAATCGAAGGCTGGTCCATCGTTCGGATAGATATCAGTCAAATAGGATACCTTTACCTCAGGGATATACGCATTGGAGTGATTCTCGATTTTATAGGTGATGGAGATGGCACTTTCGCCCCCAAATCGGGTACTGTTTGCCACCAGTCGTAAATCTGGCCGCGGATCTTCTATGATCATACGATTGCGCCGCAACAAATGGCTCATTCCCCCTCTTTCATAAACCTGAATATCGTAATGGACCGTATCGGAATGGGTGTAAGGACCAAATCCATCGCTGGTCTTCCAGATCCCATTCCCCTGATTGATTAAATTCAGGTTGTAGATGGTCCCCTGATCTCCTCTCAGGTTTACTATCTGTACCCGGTCGATCTCCAGGGGAGAAGAAATATAAACATAAAAACTGATCTCCTGTCCGATGAGCGGGTTTTCCGGAACCGTAACGACCGAATCGATCAATGTACTTTTTAACGCCAGGTTCAGGTGGCCGTTTGCGTCCTGATTATCACCTGCTGATGATGCATAGGCTTTGATAAAAAGCCGCTGGTCTGAAAGTTCGGGCGACAGAATAAATGATGCACTTGCAGTCGAGTTGTTTAGATTAAAAAAACTGGTTTCGATCGGTTCTCGCTTCTGATTGGTAAGTTCGATCACTCCGGATCCATTGCTGAACGGCGCGGACAAAGATACGGTTATGGTATCACCCTGGTTGAGCTGTGTACTGTCGATGCCCAACTCCAGTTTACCCTGCGGGCGTGCGATTTTTACATAGGGATCACCGAACAGGTTGTAATGATTGACCATGGATTTCCGCAGACGGTTAAAACTCGGAACCGATGTATCATATTCACCAGCAACATAAAGATTATTGGCATAATAGAAAATCTTGCTGAAAAGAACGGCCTCACCAATCGTGAGATCTTGATGCATCAGTAGTTCGGTCAGATGCCATCCCACAGCAAAGTCATTGTACAACCAGCCAACACCCGATGCGGCGAGCAGACCGATCGCCCCTTTTCTGGGTGCCAGCAAAAGTTTATCTGCCAGACCATTGATACTGGCATTTTCGAAAGCTCCTGTGAAGCAGGTCATACTCTGAATAAATGGCAGCCGGTAATGTTCGCTGAGACGATCCACATCATCGGTATTCATTAATTGTACATCGGCCCAGATGCCGCCGCCGCCATGCCCGAAAAAATTCACCAGCGCCAGGCCATCATCGAACTGATCAATCAGGTCGGTGGTACCGCCGAAATTGGGATCGTTCCCTTCGATCTGCGTATCCCGGATGGTGTTTAGTTTTCGGGCGAAATAAGCCTCGGAAAGTTGCATATCTATCAGGCGCTGGTTCTGCGCCCGAAAAGCCGGTAGCCCTGTATACAGTTCGTTTGTGGATCCATCATTTCCGCTGATAAACAGGGCTCTGTTTCGCCAGTCGCCGGTATTTTCCGCCGCTTCATAGCCTTTCACCTTATCAATATAGGCGGTCAATTCAGAATTATTATTGGCCGGAATTCGTCCAATGATGATATCCGGAATATAGTCGTTTCCTGATATCAGACTGAATAGATAATCACTGGCAGCGGATCCGTATTTTTGTGTTTCAAACAGGAAGGTCGGTACCAGATCCCGCTGAGATGATCCGCCCTGCTTATAGTCATAGGAAGCGTTACCGATTAACACGACATACATCAAGCGATGTGTCTGATCCCAATTCTGATATACATATTGCAGAAAATTTTGTATACTGATCGGAGATTTAATGCCATAATTAAATTCATCATAAATATCTTCCACTTTTACAATTGCTGCCCGTAAGCCATTTAGTTCCCGGTAGTTTTTCAGTTCCAGTGCAGTATCATATAACAATCCATCGGTTATGATCAGGTATTCCGCGCTGTTGGCCTGATCATAAAGTGATACATTACCCATATTTTCCCGCCATGGGATATCCGGTACTATCGAGACCGGTTTTTTCTTGGCATCACTGGTCAGGGCTATATATTCGATATCCGGATAAAAGATTTCATCCTGAAAGGACAGGCGATAGGAGGTATGATTATCATCTGCAGTGATATAATCGACCCGGTTATTTACCAGCTTGCTGATCCCGAGTTTATACAGTTCGATATCCGGCTTGGAAAATCCGTCGACTTCAAACTGGTAGGTATACCCTTCCGGAATATTTTCCTGCCGTTTAAACCGGATTGTATTTTCGCTGGCACGGTAACGGCGCTGATAGGTGATTTCAAACCAGTTCAGCAGAGCCACGTCGGTCACGCCAGACTGATCCATGATAATGCGCAGATCGTTTGCACCATGCCTGATGGCATTTTGTGAGATGCCGAGGCCACCAATGTTGGTAATGACATGCATCTCCTGATCACGCCATTGACCTGATGTTCCGACTTTGGCATCATTCAGCCAAACCTCTGCGATATGCGAATTCAGGGGATTTGCCGAACTTTTTTCTGACAGACCGCGCATCATGGCCTTTACAAACACCGTTGCCGATCCAAAACCGGCGAAAGGCCACGGTAGATAGGCTTCGTAGGTTTTACTACCCACCGCGCTTACTCCCCGGTCGTAAAACCAGTGGTCGAGTGTGTAGCCAGCGCTGTCTATCTTTGCCGTCGGATGACCAAACCGAACAAAGGAACGATCCTCTTCAAAATGAATATTCTCGGTAAATGCATAGGGCGTAATATACCTTGCCGGATTATTCACGGTCAGGGCGCCACTTTCCTCTACCATCCGCAATCCATTAGTCGTGCTTATTTCCATCCAGTAAACATTGATATCGGAAAACGGATCATTGTAAATATCTTCATACCTGCCGGTCAGATCGGAACGGTTTTTTTCCCCAAAAAACTCAAAATAATCGCCGGGATCGAAGGAACCGTCAGCGCCCCCTTTGAAGTAGATCGGGATATCCTGGCCGCGGTTGGTAATTTTTATCCGGCGCGGGTCGAACTGCTCTACCGGGATTTCAAACTGGGCCAGCATGTCATAGGTAATTTTATAAAGCCCCGTCTCCCTGAGGTTAATCTTGTATCTGCCGGATCGGTATCGCTGACCGGCATCGCTTGTCTGTACCTTTGAAAGAGATGGTTTTTGAGGTGCGACCAGCGCGCTGTTCAGCAAAATTTTTGACTCGGCCGGTGATACTTTTGATGTCTGAAAGCCGTTGGTCTGCATGGAGGGAACCTGTTTCTGCCCGTCACCCGTAACTTCAAAGCGGATCAAACTGACCACCTCGATCGCGCCCGATGCAGGATCGACCTGCACCGGAAAAACATTCAGCGCGAACAGAGGAATATCGCGGTATAAACCCAGATAATGTACATCGACCAGAGGTGTTTTCCGCAAGGGTATCCGAGCATCGCGGGCATCAAGATTATAAGAAATGTCTGTCTGAACAGATTTTTGCACTGTAATAATCCTGGCAGTTGCCTGCTCTGCCTGAAGCGCGATTACCTGTGCGAAAACCGGTACACAGGGATATCCCTCTTCCATTATATTCCGCAGGCCGGACATTTTGAAGGTGATTTGCCGCTGTCCCTTTTCATCAGGCATGCCCTGCTCAGTAACGAGGCGAGGAAACGCAACTTCCAGTGTGATGCTGTTGTCGGACTGCTGGATTATTTTCAGTTCAGGCGGGGCGGCAGGAAGTGTGCCGCTGAGCGAGACCAGGATGGTCAGTAAGAGCGCATTGAATTTATGGTACATCGACTATATGCAATTCCTAATCGTATCAAGATCCGACAACTAAAAATAACGGGGCTGAATCAGCCCCGTTGTAATTATCGAAATAAAAACGCAAATATTTAATATTGTCTATTTCAGAAAGATCATTTTTCCGGTTTTTTGAAATGTACCGGCCGCGAAGCGGTAAACATACATGCCGCTGGACACGGGGCGTCCGGCGTCATCGACGGCATTCCAGGTCAGTTCATGCGCACCGGCTTCGAATGCCTGGTTGTACGCCAGTTTGTTGACCAGGTTCCCGCGTATATCATAGATAATCAGGCTGACCGCGCTGTGTTCCGGCAGCTGGAAGCGGATCCGTGTCGACGGATTGAACGGATTGGGATAATTCCCTTCAAGACTATAATCGGTCGGAACCGGCACGTTAACTTCGAGGATCTTTTCGGCCACGCGCACACCGGCGTAGCTGATAGATTCGAGCATGTATTCATATTTCTGACCGGCGGCCACCACCCGGTCGACAAATTCATAACTGGTTTCGGAAGAAGTATTCCCCTGTCCGGCAATCAGCTGCGGATTGATCCTGTTCCACTCTTCCGTTGCAGCGGTGCGTTTATACAGATGGAAACCCTCATTCTGGAGTTCGGAACTGGTTATCCATTTGAGGGTCACCCGGTCGAAATCCAGATCCGCCGTGAAGGCACTGAGCTGTACGGGGAGGGAATTATCCGCAATATCTGATGTTGCCAGTGTAACATAGAGAATAGCAGGAGAATTTACACTTTCTGTAAAAGTGTTGGAAACGATATCGACTGGAAGGCTCTGTGACCTTGTATCTGGATCTGATGTTAAGGTACGTTCATTCCAGGTACCACCGGTTCCAACAGTTGTAGCAATTCTTAAGGTGGTATTCGGATTGAGATCACCAACTCCGTCATCGTCATTCACACGCATGGCAGTGACTTCCGTAATTTGAGCGTTATTTCCTGCATTACTAAAACTATAATACCGAAGCAGAGAAACCCGCTCCAAGTTTACATCCAGACCTGTAGTTACATTGGTCGCATTCTGATTTACCAAGGCACCGGTCAACAAAGTTGTTCCCGTATTTGCAGAGCCTGTCAGCTCTACCATTCTATATCGTCCGCTATTACCTAGTGGAAATACCTTTGCTGCAGAAGTCGTATTATACGTGTTTGCCAAATTTCCGTCTACATATGAAGTTGCACTACCTCCGGTAACACCGGCGCTGCTCCCAAGAACAAGTGTATTAGAGCCGGTCGCAAATACGCCATTTGCCAGATTTAAATCTGTTGTGACATCAATATTTACATTACCGGTTATACCGTTCGCATTACTAATAGTCAAATTTGAAAATGACGGTGTAACAGAACCTCCGATCGTCTGTGTCGAACTCCCGGCAAGAAAGACAGAACCACTGAAACTTCCTCCGTTAACCGTAATGGTTGGGGAATTGATGGTCAACGTCCCATCGAGTGCACCGCTTGTGAGGGTAAACGTGCTGCCATTGACCCTCAATCCGGCACTGAATGTAGCGTCTCCCAGGGTATTGGTATAATTTCCACCGACTGATATAGAATCTGAAGCAGCAAAGGCTGTACTGCTTTGTTTGGTCAGGTTTCTTCCTACGCTAATAAATCCATTTCCTGCAGTACCTGTCGCGCCGTTAATGATCAAGTTTGAATAGATATCAATCGGAATTAAACCCTGTTGATATTCGACATTGCTGTCGATACGCATATCGGTGCGGGAAGGTTCATAGTTTCCACCGACACCAAATATAATGCTATCGGTATTATTGAAGAATAACGTGGCATTTTTCCTTACAATTAGCGCGGTGGATCCAGTATCGTAAATTGTCAGTGGAGTGCTCGATGATGTCGTGATACTAAGACTAGTCGTGTTGGCTCCATCTCCAATTGTGATGGTATTCGCTTCTGCGGAACCCGAACCGTCGATACTAACGGCCACATTACCTGTAATCTCCACATAATCGGAATTTGTTGGAGGGTTGCTGCTGCTCCAGTTACTTCCGGTGAACCATGATCCGGATGCACCTCCGACCCAGCTAACAACAGATCCTTCTCGTCCGAAAACAATTCTGAAATCACCAACAGGAAAGACGTCAAATAAACCTGAAGTTACTGTATTATTTGTTGTATTTACTGAATTACTGCTTTCCATAAGATAACTTGATGTGGTTTCGACCAGTGCACGGTTGCTTGACTCAGGATTAAAATTAACGTCTTCAAATGTCCCAGTAAAATAATAGCTAATCGTTGAAGGTGCGGAACCAACTTCTTTAACTATATAATGACTCTGATCATCGATCAACGTAATTGGTGAAGTTGGTGATTTTGGTGTAAATGTGCTCGTCGAAAATTCAATTTCTACTGTACTTGTTCCGCTAAAAGATGCACCATTATATTCAAAATTTGCCGGTCTGTATTTTGTACCTGTACCTACCGGATAGAAGAAAGATGCATCAGCAGTAAAATTCTTCTGCAAAGGTCCCACTATCATCTTGGTACTATCTGGTGTTCCTGAGATAGTCGCAGATGAACCCAGCCTTAATATCCTTGATGAGGTAGTGGTTATAATTCCATTTGTCAGTATCAGACCGTTATTTATTGTCAAGGTTCCGTTACCCGGTTGAACGCCAGCGGTGTTATCAACTTCAACCGTATCTATTGATATTCCGGTGGGCATGGTCTCTATTGTGGTACCACTAAAAACAACTTTTCCGTTCGCAAGTGAATACGAATTGAATGCCGTAATATTGACCCCACCAGTACGGAGAATACCATTAGCGCCAATTGATAAGGTATGACTACCCGTACCGGATCCCTGGCGGCTCAGCTGGGTGGCTTCATTAAATACAAAAGTACCCTGAGTAATATTGAAAACACTATTTGCACTTCCACTGCCTTTATCTAGTTTTAATATTCCGCCAGCAAAGACTGTAACTGTGGTTGTCCGGCTTGCCTTGTTTACGTTTAAATTACCAACGGTGAAACTTTCGGATATTGTGATTGCGGTTGAATTTACACCATTCAAAACCAAGGTTCCCCGCGTCGATACACCATAAGCTCCGTTTCCACCAATAATGTTACCACCGACTGTAAGTGTACGGCCTGAATCACTATGTATTAACGATCCTTGTGTAAGTGTCAGATTTCCAGCGATCGTTCGATCACCTAATGTTCCGGTACCTGAGATTTGTACGGTGGTTGGATTGTTAATTGTTACATTTACTTGTGTTATGGATGATGTCCATTCTATATCGGTTACCTGGCTTGAACTCCCATTATATTCCAAAGTTGCACCACTTGTATAAGAAATACTTTCATCCGCACCCGATGTAGAAAAAATAAATTTTTTATCCGTAAGCGTTAATTTGTTATTTATTCTAAAATCTACATTATCATTTGTAGCAAGGAGAGTAACATCCGCACCTTGTATAATGCAATTATAAAAATTCAAGATCGAAATTGCTAATCCATCAACGTCAATTATTTTGGCACTTGAGCCTTGAAATGTCAAAGTAGCGTCATTGGTAGTAGCATCGAACGAATCCCCATAAATATTTATGGTTGATGCCTCTATCGTCAGGCCTCCTGAGCCAACGGTAAATCCTCCGGAATTACTTTGAAGATCAAATTCTGAGGTCACCGTTATAAGCCCTGACCCGGTTGATAGGGTTCCCGTACCAGATTGGATCAAATAGTAAAAGACAGCTGCTCCGCTAATCTGCATTACTCCCGATCCAGTGAAGTCAAAAAACAGAAAACGGGTGCCTCCATTGGAAGTGACCAAGGAACCCGTACTATTATTAAAATACCCTCCAATCTCAAGTGTATGGAATGCGAATCCTGATGTACCGACATCTATAGTACCTGCGTTCAGAACTCCGCCTGTCAAAGTTATCGTAAAGTTACCCGCGCTGCTTAGAAATCTCAGTGTGCCCCCAGATTTAACGCTAATTGAATCCAAAGAGGTCGAGATATCCACCTGAATTATACTACTGTTTTGTATGACAGCTATATCACCCGCGGCCGGTATTCCGGCACCTCCGGTTCCCAAGGAATCGGTATCCCAACTGTTAGCATTATTCCAATTTCCGGTTGTACTAAGGATTGAATAGTATGTTGTTTGTGCCCAAAGAGACGTAAAAGACATTAAAATAAATGCGATAATCCCAATTTTCAGTAGATTACCTTTTCTTGAAATAATTCTTCTCGACAGATTCAAACCAACTCCCATAATGCCTCCATCACTGCAAGGGGGATTTCAGTCAACTATATATTTTTCACCACTAATAGAATATCGTATCAATCCGCAACGGCGATACTTTAAGGAGACTCAGATATTAAAAAATCCTGTAACCAAGACATATATCATATATCACCTTTTATTAACAATTTTTTATTAAAAAAACAAGCGAAAAAGCCTGTTTTTAAACGATTTTACAACGAGTGATATTCCCGCGCGCTTCCATCCCTGACAAGTTTTGTGAAAATTTCCGATTGACTTTTAGGCACAGTTTGAGAAATGGATTATTCATCAGCTGCCAGAAGCCCGAAGCGCCAGCGCTTCCGCTCCTTCGGAACCGGTGCAAAAGCCTGGACCAACCGGCTGCGCAGCATTTCCTCGGTCAGACCACGCACCATCCTGCCATCCTCAACTACCGAGATCATCCCGCTTTCTTCCGAAACCACTACCACGATTGCATCAGTCTGCTCGGAAATGCCTACGGCGGCCCGATGACGGGTACCCAGAGCCGGATCGATCTCGGGACTTTGCGACAACGGCAGTAAACATTTTGCAGCCAGGGCGATGTCGTTACGTATCACCAGTGCTCCATCGTGCAAAGGTGAACGGGGATTAAATACCGCCGTTATCAGTGGCTTGGAAACCTGAGCCTGGAGCGTCACACCGGTCTCCAGCACACTCTTGACCCCCATATCCCGCAACATAACGATGATCGCTCCAAAGTTCTTATTCGACATTTCGATGGTCGAACTGATCACATCCTCGATAAACTGTGGTTCGCCCACTCTGACCAGCGTCCTGACAATTCTGCTCTGCCCCAGATAAATCAACAGGCGGCGTAATTCGGGTTGAAAAATAATCACAAAAGCGATCACCCACACTGTTTTCAGATTGGACATGATCCATGACAACGCGCTCATGTTCAAAAGGTCACCGACCACTGATATCAGCAGGATGACCACAAGACCGATAAACATCCGGGCCGCTATACTGCCCCTTAAAAATTCATACAACTGGTAAAACACAAAACTTACCAGTGCAATATCGAGTAAATCGATTACCGTTACCGGCAAAAAGCCTATTTTTACCAACATTTTTCGCCCCTTCCAGTGATTCTAATACAGAGATGAGAAAAATGATGTGATGAATATCATGTCAGGTTGACATTTTCAGATATAGACTTAACAATTTTTAAAGCTACTTTCAGCGGACGTACCGAATGCGTCCTGAAAATCCGCACACCTTGCTGATAACTCCATAAACTTGCCGCCAGGGTGCCGGCTTCCCTGTCCTCTACCGGCTGACCGGTTATGGCTCCAATAAAAGATTTACGCGATACCCCGATCATAAGGGGGCAATTTAACAGTGTCAGCTGCCCCAGATGTGCGAGCAGTCTCAGATTATCCTCTAAACGTTTGCCAAATCCGATGCCCGGATCGATAATCACCTGTGATACCCCCGCCGACTTCAATACGGTCAACCGTTCCAAAAAAAAAGATTTTACCTCCCCGATTACATCGGTATAGGATGGATTTTGCTGCATTGTACGGGGTTCACCGCGCATATGCATAATCACCACCGGACACTGATACTGCCGTGCCAGCTCCGGCATTTCCGGATCAAAGCGTAATCCTGACACATCATTGATCCAGTTGACCCCTGTTTCCAGCGCTGCCCGTGCCACAGATGATTTACATGTGTCAATTGACAGAAGAATGTCACTGTTTGCACGAATATCCTGGATAACCGGAATGACGCGGTCCATTTCCTCATCGTCCGATACCGGTTCGGCTCCGGGGCGGGATGATTCACCCCCTATGTCGATAATGTCGGCACCCTCTTCGATCAGGCGCAGGGCGTGCTGCAGCGCATCATTTCGTTTGAGGTACCGGCCGCCGTCTGAAAATGAATCCGGAGTGACGTTCAGGATTCCCATGATCACGGGTTCGTGCTCCAGCCGCTTTTTTAAAGCGGAATAGGTATCGACGCTTTGATTTGATTTCATTAATAGTATTGAAGCCCTCTTCCCTTACCCCCTTAATGCCTAAATCCCTTTACCTACTCACTTTCCTGTATACCTGCTGTATCCAATCCAAGATCGGCGCGGATTATCCGGACCTGACGCATTGCTTCCTTGGCATAATAGTCCTCGGGCCCGGTTTTTCTTCGAATCCGTTCACGAAAATATTCCAGCGCTGTTTCAGGCTGTTCGCGCTGCTTGTAAATGGCACCTAAATAAAGATAGGCATCCAGCTCATCGGAAATTTCGATTGCCCGTTTAAAATATTCTTCAGCCGTATTGTATTCTTTTAGCTGATACAGACTCACACCAAGATTATAATTATATTTGGCGGAATCGGGATACAAATCGACAAGCCTGCGGTAAATTGTCATGGCCTCACGGGTAAATTTAGTTTGCAGGTAAATCCTGCCCAGAAGGTTCAACATATCCGGCTCAAGCGGATTTATTTTAAGATAATTTTGCAGAATCAGCATTGCCTGCTGCGTGCTATGACCGCTTGCCGTGCCGGAACCGGTGAAATAATACTCATCGGCCAACAGCAGTGCCGCCTCGGTATATCCGGGATCAAGATGTACAGCGCGTTCGAGTACTTTTTTACGATCATCAAATCCGTATTCCTCAATACGGGATTCATGCAGGAAACTTAAAAAGTAGTAAATCCGCGCATTGTAGCGGTCCTGTGACAAAGCTTTTTCCAGGCATATTTCTGCCATACCGTAGTTTTCCTTATGCAGGAACATTTCACCGAGTACCAGGTTCATCCCCGCTGTATCTTTCCCTTCACGGCTGTAAGGAAGAAGCAGTTTCTGCAATCGTTGAAAGTAGGGATTGTTATCTGCGGCGATTAAATTGGATGCCTTCGCCTGCTTTGGCTTCTGTGAAATTCCTTTTGAGAGTAATACCTCTGCCCTGAGTGTAAAGCTGTGAATGTCATCTCCCCGGACATCATTGATTGTCAAACTTGGATGCGCATCCAGCAACCGTTTTTTCAGGGCTGCATTATCGAGTAAATGTTCGACCCGGTCAGCAGGTTCATAGGATACCGCAAATATGCGGGTTTGCTTTTGGATCCCGGCAATGATCATTTTTACCGCCTGCTCGTAAGAATTTGCCCGTATTGTCAGGGTATCTGCTGCAGCCGGTGCACCGTACACACAGGATATTTCGACCTGTGATGGCATTTCAAGGATTTTTCCCTTTACCCAAAAATCTATCCCCAGCCGCAGCGCCAGGGAATCTCGGTAAAGCGGATCGGAAACAGAATCTTTGTTAGCGGTCTGATAGAACCACTCCCATCGGTGTAGAATGAAATTCGGATCGAATTTGCCGGCCAGCGTATATTCGAGCGCATTGCTGACCCGTATATCAAGACTATCCCCCTTCTGAAATGGCAAAATCGCAACCCGGGGCGGAAGTGCAGGCGGCCTGAGAAAAACCCACAGAAATATATACACTGCAACAATAATGCTGTTGTAGCGGAATGCCCGACGCCGGTATACGTCCCGGCTGAAAAGTTTCGAATTTCTGAAAAACAAATAGAGTGCAACATTTACGGTGAGCAGAATGAACGAAAGCAGCAGAAATCCGCCCGGAACATTACCCGACAGCCATGAATATACTTCTTGCATCTGATTCCTCCGTAGCTTGCATATTCACGTGTTTATCCGGCTTCGGGTAAAAAGGTAAACACTTATTTCTTATCCGACTGATCTTTTTTCTTTCGAACGGTTCGTTTTTTTGTCGGGGAAGCATCCACTGTATTTTTCTTTCGCGGCAATTTTTTACCCTGCACGACCAGATCGATCTGTTCACCATCGAGTATTTCATGTTCAAGTAAGGCTTCCGCCAGACGATGCAGGGTATCAAGATTATCGGAAATCAATTTCTCGGCCTTCGTCTGAGCTGATGAGATGATGCGCCGGACCTCCTTATCGATTTCCTGGGCCGTATTCTCACTATAATCGCGGTGCTGCGCTATTTCCCTGCCGAGAAAAATCTCTTCCTCCTTTTTACCGAAAGTCACCGGACCCAGATTTTCACTCATGCCCCATTCACACACCATCTTACGTGCAATATCAGTCGCCCGTTCAATATCATTTCCGGCACCGGTTGTATAATGATTGAAGACGATCTTTTCGGCTGCCCTACCGCCGAGCAATTGTGCGAGCATCGACTCCAGATAATCCCGGGAGTAATTGTGCTTTTCATCGATCGGAAGATATGAAGTAACGCCTAAGGCACGCCCGCGCGGAATTATTGTGACTTTATGGACGGGATCGGTTTCCGGCAATAATCTTGATACCAGGACATGGCCTGATTCGTGATAGGCGGTACTCCGCTTTTCCTCCTCACTGATCAGCATGGTTTTGCGTTCCATGCCCATCATTACTTTATCTTTGGCCTCCTCAAAATCGATCATGGTTACCTGGTTGCGGTTTTTACGGGCTGCGAGTAAGGCGGCTTCGTTTACCAGATTTGCCAGATCGGCACCGGCCAGCCCCGGCGTGCCTTTTGCCAGAACCTGCAAATCAATATCGTTCGCCAGTGGGATATTACGGGTATGTACTTTCAGAATACCTTCTCTGCCCCGGACATCGGGGCGATCGACCACTATCTGACGATCGAAACGACCGGGACGGAGCAATGCCGAGTCAAGAACATCCGGGCGGTTGGTCGCCGCGATCAGGATCACGCCTTCTTTGGTATCGAAGCCATCCATCTCAACCAGCAGCTGATTCAGCGTTTGTTCCCGTTCGTCATGACCACCGCCCAGACCGGCTCCCCGATGTCGGCCAACCGCGTCCATCTCATCGATAAAAATAATACAGGGTGCATGTTTTCGACCGGTTTCAAACAGATCTCGCACACGGCT
>WOR8_10002793_pt1 | contig 17141 bp, 13 predicted proteins | sample DeeMarSeWOR38_10_FD_19890 | JGI IMG/M metagenome (IMG submission 19890)
CCACAATTTCCACCACTGAGTATTCAATGCCCCTGCCCAGGTTGAAAATATCATAACCTGCCATTTCATGTTTCAATAATTTACTCACTGCGGAAGCCATATCATAGGTATGTATAAAATCACGTTTGGGAGTCAGATTTCCCAGATTGATTGTACGATGTCCATCCCTCAGCTGTTTTTCTATTTCAGGTATAAGGTGTGGATTGGTTTCATTTGGACCGAATGCATTGAAGAAACGGCAAATAATGGTATCAATCCCGGTTTCGAGCCAGAATCTTTTGAACAGGTGTTCGCCCGTTAGTTTACTTAACCCGTAAATATCAAGTGGCAATACTTCATGGTTTTCATTTACCTCATTATCAGAAATCGGGTAGACTGCCGCTGTTGAGGCAAAGAATATTTTTTTCAGCGTTGACAATCCTTTGCAGGCGTCCAGAACATTCATGGTCCCCCTTATATTAATATCAGCTGCTTCGAAAGGGTGCTGGTTACAATACGGGATAAAGTGGATTGCTGCCAGGTGAACCACTATTTCCGGCTTTAATTGTGTGATTATCTCGTCAACAACCTTTATATCCCTTATATCTGCCAGGAAAAAATGGCTGTCAGGAATATCTATGAAGTCGCGATTACCAAACGAAAGGTTATCAAGCACAAAAATCTCGTAGCCATCTTTTTTAAGTTCAGGCACGATTGCTGATCCGATGAAACCGGCTCCGCCGGTGATTAATGTTCTCATAGAGGTTACAATTGGTTATTTATTAGTTACTGCTTGTTGCCCAGGATGAACAGTAAATATTGTTCACCTATCTGGCTTATTGAAAATAGTCGAATGTCATTACTTGCATTCTTTCCGAATACTTCCCTGGCTTCCTTATCGTTCATAAGTAATTCCAGCTTTTCCTGGAAAAGTTCATAATCGAATAATGGTACGAGAAATCCATTATGGTTATCCTTTATCATTTCCGAAGGACCTGCAACACAGTCAAAAGCAACCACTGGTAATCCGGCTGCCATTGCTTCACCTATAGCGTTTGGAAATCCCTCTGAGCTGGATGTGAAAGCAAAAACAGAACTCTTGAGATATATTTCTTCAATATTGTCCATTTTTCCCATAAATACAACCCTCCGGTCCACATCAAGACTTTTGGCCAGTGTTTTTAACCTTGCCATATTCTGTTGCTTCAAATGATCATATCCGACAAGCATCAATTTCCAATCAGGTTTACTGACTTTCGCAAACATCTCGATAAGTTTATCCTGGTGTTTGGATTTAATCAGTCTTCCCACCATAAGGACAATATTTTGTTTTTCCTGTTCATCGCTCACCTTGATCTCACGTATTGGATTTCCAATTACCCTTATATTCTTATGTTTTATATCCGATGAATATATTTCTTTAGCTTTAGCTGTCTGGGCAATTATCCCGGCAGCTCGTGGATAAAATATTTTCCTTAGAAAAGCATGAAAGAAACTGAATGTCCTTTCCGGGCTACACCTGTCTGAAATAAACACAGGATATCTCAGTCCGCATAATGCCATTAAAACAAAGCTGTTCCAGAGCTCCCCGAAGCTCAGTACACTTACCGGATTTAAGCTTATTATCTTCCTTCTCAAAAAAAACAGTGTCTTTACTGCATAGTAAAGACGCCAGCGGTTATTGAACCTGAACCAGGGTTTATGTATAATAATACCCTCAGGCACAGAATAAAATATCTCCCTTGTTATTCCGTAGAGGACCAGATGAATTTCAAGGTCTTTTTTTGTGGCGAAATAAGTTGCCAGTTCAGACATTACCCTTTCCATTCCTCCTGCCTGCAGTGAGGGTATTACCAGGCATAATTTTTTATTCTTCGCTACCTCCAAATATATTCCTTATTATTATCTTATCTCTGAACTTTACGCTTTACGCTTTATGTTATCTACTATATCCTCAACCATCCAACCGTAAGGATTAAAATTGCCCTCATGCCAGTTCAAACCTTTGTCCCAGTAGCCTGTGCATGGATCGTATCCAACCATATCAAATCCATAACTTATCTCAACAATAAGAGGTTTGCCATCGAGATATACAAAGTCGTAAGTCATGCACTGCCCCTTAAGCTTATCTGAGACTTCAAATGCAAGGCGTACCGTTTCCTCATCGAAATGTTCTTTTTCGTAAAGGATAAAACCACTTCCGGAAGCTCTGAAGTCGTTTACCCTTACCAGCCTTTTTATAGCAAATGCCTTATCATTGATTACAATAATCCTTATGTCATATTCATTTCCTGGAATAAAGTCCTGGAAATAGACATAACCCTTCTCCTTGCCTGTAAGCCTGGCATATCTTGTTGGACGGGCAAGGCGAATAATTCCTTTCACCACATTCCAAAGGCTCGTTTTTCCGAGCCTGTATTTACGGTATCGTTCTTTCAGATTATTCCAGCCCTCATATTGCTTAAATCCCCTGCCAAAGGCTTTTCGTATCAGATGATATGCCCCCCTTTTTGATTTCACCAGGCGGACATTATCTGAACCTGCTCCTTTTCTTAATTTAAAAACCTTTGGAAAATCCGTTTTATCTGCCCATGCCTTTGCTTCGTCCCTGCTGTAAAAAACATAAGAATTAGCGAGAGGTGCTCCTATAGCTTCCAGTAAATATTTCTGTGCTACTTTATCATCGAAATGCCAGGCAGTATTATAATCCGGAAATACTTCCCTGCCGGATGCCTGTACTGCATGAAGCAGTTCTTTTGCAAACTTGCTGTCTTTAGATCCTTTGTGATTGAAATGCCACATAAGAGCATCACAATCGGCTAACTGCTCTATAATATCAGTATCATAACAATTTACCAGCTTGTAACTGATACCCTTATTTTTGCAATATGCAATCCATCTTTCGCTGAAAAATCCCTCAGCGTAGTGTATTCCAATTTTCATGATTGTTATCTAAGTAAACAGATGCCCATATCTCGAAGGAAATTACTACCCATAATGCTTCAAGCTCGTAATACTTCAGTTTTTGAATATCAAAAAGCCAGTCGGAAACAAGTTTGTAATTGAATATACCCCTTTCCTTTATACCTGGTAATATTTTACCAACAAGGTACTGATAGAATTTATTATTTAAAAAGAACTCCCTTACGGGTATTCCGAATCCCATTTTATCGCGGAAGGCAAAGTCATCCCCAAAAGTTGATGCGGTCATTTTCTTAAGAAGATATTTTTCAGTATTGTACCCTTCAGGACTTTTCCTTAGTAGCAGGTATTTCTCCGGAATGGTAAAGGCATTCTCAACCACCTCATTATCAAGAAACGGCACCCTGTTTTCAATGGAATGGGCCATTGACATCTTGTCCTGGCGGATCAAAAGATCAGGAAGATATGACCGCATTTCGTATTTAACCTGTCGGTCAAATAATGATCCATCCAGTGATTCGTATAATGATTTCCTTTTATCTGTTGCCCTGTCTTCGTTGAAATCCTCCCAAAGTTTCTGTGCCAGATTTGGTGTCATGAACGCTGTTGCCATCACCGCCCTGTATTTATGATCAAGATAATCTACCAGGTTCAATGGATGGTTCAGGTTTTTCTTTATTTCATGAAGCAGTTTTCGTCCTCTGAAAGGATAGCTGATATTATAGAACCTGTCGTAGCCCCCAAATACTTCATCAGCACCCTCTCCACTGAGAAGGACGGTAACATAGTCCTTTGCCCTTTGTGATAACTTATAGATAGCAACAGAATTTGGGTGATTTATAGGAGCTTCGAAATTCCATGTGGCATGCTCAATATTATCAAAATAATAATCAGAATCAAGTAAAAATTTATGCGCAGTTATTGACAGTACCTCCTTTACCCTGTTAATATAATTTTCTTCATTAAACCTCACGTCATTGAAAACAATAGATACAGACTCAAATTTCCCTTTATCGCTGTTCCTGTTAGCAAGCCATGTCACTATAGAGGAATCGATGCCCCCTGAAAGCTGGCATCCGAGCTTAACATCACTCATAAGCTGGCTTTTAACGCTTTTGTTTAACCATGTCTCCAGTTTTTCTCCATATGAAGCCAGATTAAATGATAAATCATTGGACCGTGAATAACTATTAACATCGAAATAGCGCTTCTCAACAAGCCCATTCTCATGGGAAAATGAAAGGTAATACCCTGGAGTAAGAGATTGTATATCCTTAAATAATGTACCCTGGAGATTATGCCGGAAAAGCAGGAATTCATCAAGCTGGTCTTCTGACAGGCTGAAATTGAAATTGTCAATATACCTGAAGCTCTTCAGTTCAGAGGAGAATGCAAATACTTCATCTGTAAAAAGATAATACATGGGCTTTATACCAAACCTGTCACGTGTTATGAAAATTGTATTCTTACCCAGATCAACTACTACTATCGCAAACATACCATTCAGGCGGCTTAACATTCCCTCAAGACCATATTTAAGATATAAGGCAAGCACTATTTCTGTATCAGTGGTACTTTTAAAACTGTAACCCCACTGCTCCAATTCTTCTTTGAAGTCGAAAGCATTATATATCTCTCCATTAAGTGCGAGTAATACCTGTGAATCGGGACTTATCATCGGTTGGTGTCCGTTAAATGATAAATCGAGTATGCTGAGCCGGTTAAATCCAAGCACGCCCTCAAAAGTACCATCTATTCTCGCTGGTTCATTAATTTCCAGTTCAACAGAATTCCCTGATTTAAGGCTGAATGCCATTATCCCGGAATCGTCAGGACCCCTGTGCTTTTGAACTTCCAGCATTGATATGATAGAGGAAGTATCCCGTATTGGTTTCGAGTTATGATTAATATATCCTGAAATACCACACATCCTTTAAGATGAAATTAAAAATAATAATCTATTCATACCTTTTAAGCATTCTCAGCAGAACATCCCTGTGTGATTCGCAGCGGGTAAGGTTAAGCAGAAACAAGCGCTTCTTCCTTGATAACAGCTTTGGGAACAGTCCTCTTTTTCTCAACGCCGTAATGTATTTCCCAAAGTTCGGCTCAATAAATGCATCATACATTGGAAAGACTGTATCACAATATTTCCGGAATTCAGCCTCGAGCTGCCTGTCATCTTCAATTATTCTATTCAGCCGGTTAATATTTTTATCAAAGGCTTCAGATTCTCCGGCACTAAGATTAAATATCCCTGGTTTATCATTGCCTTGTTTGAGAGGTATAATCTCGAAGTCAATTTTATCTGATATTTCGAGTCTCACGACAAATCCTATATTCCAGTTTTCATTAATCTTTTCGGGCCAATCATAGATAAAATTTCCAAGTCCATAAAATATTGGTTTTGATCTGTATAATTCATAACCGGAATATGCATGAGTATGGTGAGAAATAACCACGTCTGCACCCAGGTCAACAATATATCTGTAAAGCTCTTTTGTACGTGGTGACGGTAGCTCAAAGAATTCATTTCCGGCATGTATTATTACAACCAGGTAATCTGTATCCTTTCTGGCTGCTTTAATATCATAAAAGCAATGAACAGGATTAAGTGGATTACAGTTAAATGTGCCATCCGGTGTGGAAAGGAACTCATTATCAGCAAAATTCAATATTGCTATTTTCTTATTCTTAATTACTGCAAAAAATGGTTTCCTGGCATGCTCTTTCGAAAGGCCAATACCAACTGTATTGATATTGTTTGCGTTGCATAATTCCAGGGTATCCAGCACACCTCTGGCGTCATAATCCATGATGTGATTATTAGCCATTGCAGCCAGGTTAATATTGGCATATGTAAGAATCTTGATGCAGTCAGGGTGTGCCTTCTGGTGTGGTCCGGTTTTTGGTCTTGGAGATTCCGATTTTGTTAACGGGCATTCAAGGTCAACGATATTAAGATCATTTCCCTTAAACACATCAATGAAATCATTGAATATCGAATCATAATCCCCTTTCAGAGCCAGCTCCTGAATCCTGTTAATAGGACAGAAGTCTCCGGTTACCAAAATTTTTATCTGATCTGTACTCATTTAATTAGAAAGAAAATAACATATTAGAATTGAGGTATAGTGTTAGGTTTCGAAGCGTAAAGCTCTACGCTTTATTCTTATTGCGTATGACCTTCTGCAATAAGATCTCCAAGTTGATCAGAGCTCATAAATTCAACATCCGGCCAAAGTTTGACAACTCTTCCTAAAAGATCAATGAATAACTTGAGATTTTTCTCCCTGTTACTTTCATCCAGTGCTCCGATAAAATTTATCCGGTGCGCACTTATTATAGCCGGCTTCTTCCACCTGAAAGCAATGTCAACTCGTTTAAGGCACTCACCTACAACATCGGACGATTTTGTCAGGGATGGTTCAAAAAATGCATTCCTTATAAGAAAATATTGTCCGAATTTATTCCTGTTGCCAAGGAAGTGATACTTTTTTTTGTAATTCCCAAAGGAGCCGGTAGGTATTAATTGAACTACAAGGCCCTGGATATACTTAACTCCACTTCTATGAAGTGTTTCCTCGATATCACTGTTCCATGTATAGCATGGTGGAATAAATGATTTTGACCTGAATCCGAAAATCTTTTCAAAAAGCCCCAGCCCATCTGACAGACTTTCCTTCATTTTCAGGAGATCATCAGGAGTATTGAAGTCAAGTACTTCCATAAAGTTATAGTCACCGTCACCAGAGAAAGTAGTATGGTTGTTGAACGTGAACATTATTTCAGGTGTCTTTTCCCTCAGTGCATCCATCCATCTCACAATATTGACATGCTCACGACCATGGAACTGGGGATGAAAGATCCCGGAAGAATAGCCCTGTTGCCAAAGAGACTCAACCCTGTCACGTTCAGGGTACCGTTTAAGTGTATCGGTAACCAACTCATAACTGTATTCAGTGAAATCAGATTGTCTGATCTTATCAAAATCAGGATTACCAACAACGACGTTTGCCGTGATCACAGGATTTTTCCCTGCAGGATTTCTTACTGAAGCCAGGACTTCGCACAGCATGCTGACATCATCGTTGCTTTCGAGGGTATCAATCCTGTTATAATCAGTCCCTGTAATATCCATGCCCCTATCAACAAATCTATTATAAACCTCTTTTGAAGGCATACGAATACTACCCCAGTCATCGCTTTCAATAACCAGGATTCTACGTCTGGTCCTCCAGCCAGGGATGTTCATAAGATTCTGCGAAACAGCAGACCTGAGTCCTGAAATAGATTTATTCATTGGCAATAATCTCCCCCAGTTCAGCTGATGTAATGAATTCCGTATCCGGCCAGGTTTTCATGATCTTTTTTAGCAATAAGCCCAACTGCCTTAGTCCATTATCCCTGTTTTCAAAATAATGCACCCCGATATAATTAACTCTATGAGAGCTGATGATAGCGGGTTTTTTCCATCTGAATATGTTTGAAATCTCACCAAGACAGGTGTTGACCCAGTCGCGGTCCGGCTCACCGGGTTCAAAGAAACAATTACGTGTAATATAAACAGATCCGGCCTTGCTTTTTTGACCTAACCAGTGGATCCTTTTTCTTTTTCTTCCGGATCCGACAGGCTCGTACTGTAATTTTGGGACAGATAGAAGTTTAATTCCTTCGTTCCAGCATACTTTCTCAAGCTTTGAACTGAAAGGTCCGTTCGGAGGGACAAAATAGCCTGCCCTGTAGCCAAAAAGTTTTTCAAAAAGATCCAATCCTGACACCAGTACTTCTCTCTGATAGGGCAGGTCATCAGGATCGATGAAATCAAAAGCAGCCTGGAATTCCAGCCTTATGTCCGGATCATTTGCCGTGGTTATTCCCCACACTCCTTTATCAAAAGCAAGCATGGTTCTTTCATGTCCGCTCATTAAAGCCCTCATCCATGTTTTTACATTGAGATGTTCACGACCATGAAACTGAGGTGTAAATAACCTTTTATTAATCCCTTCCTGCCATAGCTTGAAAGATTGCTCACACCCCTTCTGTCTCTTCAAAGACTCTGTAAAGGGTTCATAATGGTATTCAGTGAATCCGGATTGCCGTATTTTTTCAAAGTCAGGATTTGCCACGACAGAGACCGGTGTCATTACTGCCGTATTTCCCTTGCTGTCTTTCACAGAGGATAGCACTTCAAATAATAATTCCAGATCATCGGATGTTGCAAGTGAATCATATTTATTATATCTGAAACCTTCATCTGACAGTAAGTCAATCCCTTCCTTCATCAGGCTTTCAAATACTTCTCTGGAAGGCATCCTGATACTTCCCCAATCATCTGATTCCAGTACCACAAGTTTCCTCCCGGTTTTCCAGCCAGGAATATTTGATATTTCTTTTAAACCCATGGACAAGACGATTCTTTAAGCAGTTTATTTACGGGAAAAATACATCAGCAAATGATAATTCCGGAAACAATAAAGGTATTCCACATCCCGGGGTAAGAATCCATGAGTTGATACTTATTGCTCCTATCCTGAACATAACTACAGCATATAAGAACATGGGGATTATTCCTATAAGGGTTAGAAGATCGATGTTTTTCCCAGGCTTTTTAACGTAATACATAAAGATATATAAGGTTGCAAAGAGCCAAAAGGTCTCCTGGAATCTTCCTCCGAAAGTAGGTATAACCTTTGCAAAATTCACGAAAGCCATGAAAAGCAGGATAAAACTGAATAAATTTCTTTGAGGCTTATCCTTTATCAGGTTCCTGCCAGTAAATTGAATAACAACTAGTGCCAGTATAATGAAATAAAATGTAAGAGTACCACCCAGTGTCAGGAACCAGGGGGCTTCCTGAGCGGATTCCTGAACTCCAAGAATAAAACCTTCACTGGAATAATTCTCATACCTTTCCTGTATAGGTCCACCCAGGGTTGTTGCCAATGATTGAAAAACAGGAGATAATAGCCCAGGCATAATGAATGATGCGAGGGTAACAGGCAAGTAAATGATATTACGGTTGCCGGCGAAAAAATAAATAATCAGAATAGCATTTGCCGTCAGGAAACTCCAGTGAATCAATGATGCTGAAAGAGACAGTAATAAAAAGCGGGCGTCACGATATAATATCACATGATATGCTCCCAAAAAGAACACCCATGTTGCAGTCGGCATTCTTATACCTCCGACCGTGGTGATTGGCATAATCATGAGAAAGAAAGTCATGTAAATCACAGCGTTCCACCCGGGATTTTCTTTGTAACGATCGTGTAGCAGGTTGATGGATTTTAAATAGAAGAAACCGAATATGGCAGCCCAGACTGCAAATAAGACATTATGACTACTGGAAAACCGTGAAACAATAAATTCGACAAGTGGTTGTATAATATCCACCGTTGTATCGGTATAGAGTCCTCCAACAACTGCAAAGAATTCTGAAAAGGGTAATTCTGCAGTTTCCTTTAATCCCCATGCATAACGTTCTGCATCAACACCTATATTACCCAGAACAAATGTGAGTCCATAATAAATAAGAAAGAGGTAAACAACTTTCTTCGAGTTTTTTTGACTGTAAGTTGCAAGTGCCGTTAAGAATGCCAGGAATGGCCAAAGCAGGAATAAAATCAGGTAGTGTACGCTGCTTGAAATAGATATTGGAATTATCGTACTGGAAGAAATAGCCTTATTCATAATCAAATCAAGATTATTAAAGATTTAAAAATAGCCGTGTGACATTTTTTATATGATATTGCTCCCGGTCTGGAAGTTGCAACCTGTTGCTATAATCTCCATTTAGAAATTCAAGCAGAGGATTCGACTTAAAATCACGTTCAATATTTAATACCGGTCGGTTCACTATTGAATAATCAATCAGTTTACTCGGGGAATTTAGAGTAGTGTTATTATCAAAATTAACAAGGAAATCCATTCCGGCCAGAATTTTCAAAAGTTCACTCCTGGGTATATAGTCAGATATTACGAGTTTTTCATTCAAAGTATCCTTAAAGTCATTAATCAAATCAGCTCTGTTGGTGAAAACCATAAATTTGAAAGGCCGGTCCAGTTTTACCAGATATCGCATTAATGGTTCCGGGTCACGTGCACCTGGCAAAAAACCACCGGCATAAGCAAATGTAGGGACTTTATTCCCGGGTTGGTCATGCTCTTTTTCATTCAGGTTAAAATCAAATCCTTGGGGGATGATTCTTATTTTATCATGGAATTCGGTATAATAAGCCGGCCTGGCGCTCTCAATAGGTATTGATATAAAATCAGCTTTACTGCAAAATAATTTCTCCAGGAAACCGAAATAGAAGGGTTTTCTGAAGGAATCCAGCACATCCCCCATATACGGATCACCACAGTCGGCCACCCATTTTTTTGCAATCGGATGCCTGTCAGATCTTGACCAGGCTACACCCCAGTGAACAGGATAAGGAACTGCAAACGAAATCATAAGATCATATCCGCCTTCCTTCCTGAGTGCTTTCTTCACCTTGAACATTTCTTCAATAGCCGGATATTCCAGGAGAACCATGAGTAATCGTGTCAGTCCTCTACTTATGAATGACATTGGTTTGCGCTTACAGGAGGGGATTTTCGGTAATTTTGATTTACCCCACATCTTCAACCTTATGCCATACTGCCCGAGAAAATCAGAATAGTCATGATCCCTGTATTTTGATATTACACTGACTGAATGCCCCTGCCTGTATAATTCTTTTGCCAGTTCCGTTGCCCTGTAACTTCTGGGAGATATCTCAGGATAAAATGCACTGCTAACCAGCAATATATTTTTATTTTTATTAGAGCTCATATCTTAAACCAAATATTCCCCTGCAATTGCTAATAATATTACTAATTTTTATTTACCTTTTTTAACCAGGCTTTTATGAAAAATATTTGAAAACTGATTGCTTCAGTCCCTCAATTACTTTGTCTTCAGCAATTGTTTTCTTTAATATTTTTCGGTTATGTTCTATTTCATCACCTGATAAATTAGCAAGGGCGGATTTATTATCTTTAGTCAGGTCTTTATCGATTGAATAAACCTTTACGCCTATCCTCCTTAAATATTGAAGGAAAGTATTCGATTCATTTAAATATACTTTGCTTCCCAACCATAAGGCCGCGAGTATATTCCCTACACCCTGCGATCTGTAATGATTCATGATAGCTATACCACAACTCTGCATTTGTCTTGTATATTCACTTAACGGCATAAAATTACGCATTGATATAAACCTTTCACCAAAAAGTTCGAAACCTCTGGCCTGTATGTAATCAGCATATATTGAGTTTCCATAGCTTAATGGCACAATAATTTTACGGCTGCCGATATCAATATGCTGTAAAAGATGAAAAGCTTCAAGATGGTTGTTTGTATAAAATGCAGAGTTACCCAACAGGATATTATTCCCATTCACCACCGAGGACTCATTTCCTTTTATAATGTATTCAAGGGGATAATAAGTAAATGGAATATGACGAATATTTCCGGAAATTAGTTTTAATTCCTTAAAAAGCTGCATGGATTCCTCGGTAAGTGAGGAGAAGTAGGACAAACCAGCCGCTGCCATATTCGTTGCATTCTCGAGTGCCAGTTTTTTATGATAAACAATCTTCCTGAGAATATCTTTAACTCTTTCTTTTAAAGTATATTCCGGTTTAGGCAATTTTATTGATGCAGTTAATTCACCTTTCAGACTATTTCCGGGGAAATTCTCTTCAGTATATAATTCAGCGCCCCAAAAACACCCAACAAATTTATGCTTATCCTTTGAAGATAAAAATACAGTACTGTTCAGGTCAGTAATTCCATGTAGAAAAACACAATCATAGTGTTCAGTCCTTTCAGCCAGTATTTCTATTAATTTATTAACCCTGGGGACAGGCTCAAAGTTTTCTTTCAACTTAACATATGTCAACTTCCGATTGAACCTGGGATGTATAATTATAAAATGATTACATCCAGGGAAGGCTTTTTCAAAAATGTAATCAGCACTATTGATAAACTTCTCATCTGATGCAAGATGAAGAATTGAAATTTTCCTTTCAGCCATTGAAGCTTGATTTGATAACTTCTATAATTTTATCCACATCCTGTTCCTTGAGCTCATAATACAAGGGCAGCCTCACCAGTGTATCCGTATAATAGTCAGAATTTGGCAATTGGCGGTCTCCGTGAATTTCCCTGTAATACTGGCTCTTATGCAGGCTTAAATAATGAAAGACCGCTAATATTCCTTTACTTTTCAATGTTTCAATCAATTTAGTGCGCTGTTCCCCTGTCTTGAACACGAGATAGAACATATGGCCGTTGTTTGAGGCATAATCGGGTATATAAGGTAATCTTACTTCATTCTTTTGAGCCCATTCCTTTAAGCCTTCGTAATAACGTTCCCATATTTTGATCCTTTTTTCCTGGATATCCTCCAGGTTTTCAAGCTGAGCCCACAGATAGGCTGCGATGATCTCCGATGGAAGAAATGAAGAACCTATATCAATCCAGCCGTATTTATTTACTTCACCCCGAAAGTATTCTGCCCTGTTTGTTCCTTTTTCCCATATTATTTCTGACCGGTGTATAAACCGATTATCATTGATTGCCAGGAGGCCACCTTCACCGGAATTAATATTTTTAGTTTCGTGAAAGGAAAAAGTTGCCAGCTGGCCTATACTTCCCAAGGGTATTCCTTTATACGTTGAATCAATTGCCTGTGCTGCATCTTCAATTACGAGAAGGTTGTGCCGCGAGGCAATGGATATAATTTTATCCATATCACATGCAACACCTGCATAATGGACAACTACAATAGCCCTGGTTTTTCCAGTCACGTATTTCTCGATCTTATCTTCATCAATTCCGGGGTGATCATCACGGCTGTCAACAAATATTATTTTCGCACCCTGCCTCACAAAGGCCAATGCTGTTGACACAAAGGTGTAGGATGGCACTATTACTTCATCCCCGGGCTGTATATTCGCAAGAATGGCGCTCATTTCAAGAGCGTCGGTACATGATGTTGTTAATAGAGCTTTCTTAAATCCATATCGCTCCTCGAGAAAATGATGACATTTTTCGGTGTATAAGCCGATACCTGAAATCATCCCAGAGTATACAGCCTGATACATATAATGCATCTCTTTACCTGTGAGATAAGGTTTGTTGAAAGGAATCATACTTTTATTTTATATTGGTTTTTTGATAATGGATGCTCTTATTCTTCCGGTAATTCTCATTATGCAGGCATTCAAAAGCAATGCTATATGAAAATTGTTATATAAACGGGCATAATGTATGTATGGCTTTACCACACCCTGTAATTCTATTTTCCTGAAATTATTCCTGAATAATTTTTTCCGTATCCTAATGTAGTTCTTTAAATAAGGTTTCTGGATAGCCGAATTAAATGTCAATAACACAAATTTAAATATAGGTTGATTTAAAAAAATTTTCTGCTTTTCGCTCAGGTTTTTATCTTCCTTAAACACTCTTAAATTTTCAGCTGCCAGCAAAAACCCGTTGATTGCTTTATCAGAGCGGAAAAGTTCCGAATTTGTTGCCGAACCCGGCCGTGTTGTCCTTTGATAGAATGAAGTTCCATCAAAGATGCACCTTTCAGCGAGGCACAAGATCCGGGCTATGAACTCACCGTCCTCCAGGTATGGGACATCCGGTAAATAGCGCAGCTTATTCCTGTATATAAAGTCTCTTTCAAATAAGACGGCAACCATTCTATCCGGATCAGTATAACCATCAGCCCGAATAATGAAATAAGTTCTGGTGCCCGTATATACTCCTTTAGTATGATTCTCATTCAGGATTCGTTTGCGTAACGATCCATCCTGATAGAGGAATGAGAAGCCAAGTATTGATACCTGAGCTTGTTTATTTTCGGCATTATGAATTATAGTGCCGAATGTATTCTCATCAACATAGTCATCCGGGTCAATAAATACCAGGTATTTACCTGTAGCCTTATCGATTCCCCTGTTTCTTGCACGTGATACTCCCTGATTCTCCTGATCAATAAGGATAATATTATCATATTCGTTCTGTAACCGCTTAATCACCCCGCGACTATCGTCAGGAGATCCGTCATTGACACAAATGATCTCGAAGTCATCTCCTGGTATATCTTGATTTTCAAGGCTCCGTATACACCTTTCAACATATTTCTCAACATTGTACATTGGGATGATGATTGATAAGCGCTTCATGTTTTTCTGTGAGATATTCCTTAAAAGATTATTGGATCTGGTTCCTGAATTTCAGTTTCTTAAACATATAACTCATTGTTTTTCAGTTCCTTATTAAGTTTTTTCTTTATCCATATATAGTATCTGAACGGATTCAGGTATGCACTGAGCAGAACAAGGAGAAACTCTCTTGACTTTGTGTTTCTGTTAAGCCAGTTAATGCGAAATATCTGTAAGACATACCATGTGAAACGCTCATTCAGCTTTATATCAACAGGCATATTAGGATATGTATAGATCTTTCTGAATTCTTCCTCGTTGAAATAGGAATCATTAATAAGCTTTTCGTAAACGGTTTTATTAATTGATCTTGAGTGCCTGCGGTATCTCACTGTGACTTTATCCATGAAATAAAGTTTATACCCGTTTTTTGTAAGATTCAGCCATAAAGGGTAATCTTCCAGCATTCTGAATCTCTCATCATAGGCTCCTATTGAAATCAGTGTTTCCCTGTTAATGAACAATGAAGGAGTATAGTGTATTCTGTCATAACGTAACAACATTCTATATTGAGAATCAGCACTTCTTCCCGGGGCCATAATGCTGGTCGGATTAAATGCATCCTCGGGTGTTACTTTAATTAGATTTTCGGGTTTAAATGAATCCTGGTAAACTTCAATTTTGGATAGTAGCACTTTGACCTCCTTTCTGGAGGCAATGAAATCCATATTGTCTTTAATATGGTTTGGTTTAAAATTATCGTCTCCTGCAATATAAGCTACCCAATCACCTTTCGCTGCATATAAACCCCTGTTTGCATTGGCCGGTACACCTGTGTTTATGTCTGATTCAATAATTTCAGTACGTAAAAATCTATCGCTGTTTTTATTTATCCATTTAAGACATACTTCAACAGTATTGTCTTCCGACCGGTCATCGGTAATAATTAGTTCTATATCTTTCCAGGTCTGTTTTGAAATACTTTCAAGAGTTTCTTCAACAAACTGGGATGAATTATAAGTAACAACGATAACTGATACTACAGAATTCATATACGCGATGATAGTGTGTTATTATTTTGTTTTTCGCTTAAATATACCCGACAAAAGAGATCTCAGGTCCATTAACTCATTCAGTCTTATTAATGAAAACCCTGTTGCACTCAACAGTACCAGGCTACCTATAAGATATTTATAGAAAGTATCTGGTATAAAAATTGTCAGGAAAGTGGCAATTACAAAACCGTATGCAATAAAAAATTGTCCGTAAAAATTACTCGGGAAGCTAAAATCATATTTCCACTTCAAGACACTGTAAGATAGTATTATGCCAAGAAAATAGGACAGAATGAATGATATGCCTAAACCATTAAGGCCGTATAGATAATAAAAGCCAAGGTTAAGACCCAGTATTACCAGTCCGGATATTATTTCCAGGATAAGAAATAACCGACCATTCCCTTTTGCAAGGTAAACATAGCCCAGTGACCATGATATTGCTTTAAACTGGATACCGACAAGGGTCAGGCTGGCAAACATAACCATTGGTAAAAAGGCAGGGGTATAGAGTACTCTGACAACCAGCGGCATAGCAATAATTAAGAGACTGAGGAGGGGTGTCAATATAAGTACAGCAGTCTCAGCCTGTTGCTTTACGAGCTCTTTCACCTTGTTATTATCAGCCTGGATTGCTGAAAGACGTGGAAAATAATCCGTTGCCATTGCAGTGAAAATAATTGCAGTATACTGTCCGACAACCCCCCAGCCTGCATTGTACAATCCTACCTCATCAATCCCATTTAAATTGCTGATAAATGCATTTAAAATATATCTTGACAGGGAGGCGACAAATCCAGCCAGGGTCATAGATATGCCCAGTTTTGCCATACTGATTCCGGCACTATATGTTTCCTTAATTGTAAGCTCAATCCTTTCAATTTTTACTCTGCGGGAAAAGTACCATGAGAGTAACAGAGCGGTAAAAGAGCTTATCAGCATAGCCGGCACTATTCCTTTAAGGCCAAACCAGTAATATAGTGGGATTGATGTGACAAGGCCTAATGCCGAACCAATAACGCCTGCCTTGGCCATATCTTTCAATCTTCTTGTTCCCTGTAAAATTGCCGTTTGTCCTTTACTGATTGCATATAATAATAAAGTTATCGAGAGCCAGAGGAAAGCCCAGGTATATTCTTTATTGCCGAATGACCACTTGCTCAAAAGCGGGGCAAGAGCTAAAGTAACAACAGCACCCAGTAATCCTGTAAACCAGGCCCACCGCCTGAGTGTCTGAATAGCCACTGCTATTCCCTTCTGATCTCCTGCGCCATTGGCCTCGGATATGTTACGTACAGCGCTGAAAGATATTCCAAGTCCGGTGATAGAAATTATCAGGTCAACCGGAGCATTGAGAAGACCTATAATACCAACACCTGTCGTTCCCAGTAATACTGCTACGAATTTGACTCTGACAATACCAATTAAAATCTGGAAAACCTGAACTCCACCGAAAAGTGAAGTTGCTTTAAAGATCTGGCGGTAGGATGATTGTTCTGCGTTAATACTTTCCTGTTCAGGAGCCGGTGATACTTGCTCAAGGTCCAGTTTAACATTTTTCAGGTCAACTGCTTCCGGACCGGTGGTACCCATTGATGTATTAGCTGGGTTATGGCTTTTACTCACAAAATTTAGAACTGGTTTATTGACTTTATAATTCTTTCAACTTCATTCATTGGAATTACCTGGCTAATAGGCAGACTAAGCACTTCCCTGTGAATTTTCTCCGTAACAGGCATCGAAATATGATTCCATGCCTTATACGCTTTTTGCTTATGAGGTGGTATTGGATAATGGATAAGAGTTTGAATACCTTTTTCAGTCAGGTATTTATTCAGTTTATCCCGGTCAGGATGGCGGATAACGAAAAGGTGCCAGACATGATCCAGGCTTATGGTTGCTGGTTTCTGGTTACTGGTTTGAGGGAGGGTTATATCAGGATGGTTTATGTTTTCTATATAAAATTGAGCTATTTCGCGT
>WOR8_10008659_pt1 | contig 17132 bp, 9 predicted proteins | sample DeeMarSeWOR38_10_FD_19890 | JGI IMG/M metagenome (IMG submission 19890)
AATAACCAATATCCTCCAATTGCTTCTATACAATTGGGAGATAGCCATGGAGTATACATGTTCACCGCAAAAGCACCCTCTGAATTTATAGATGAAAACCAGGATCCCGCCGTCAACATCCTGCCGTTCAAGGCAATGCTGGCGCAGCAACATATCGGGCTAGCCCGTAATATCACCCATACACTGCAGGTCAATGTGGGTTTTCTATGCAATCAAGTATGCCGCCACTGCCACCTGAACGCCGGTCCCGACCGCAAGGAGAACATGGATGCCGCAACAGTGGATGCGGTTATCGCCTATGCCGCCCGCAGTGATTTTACCACCATCGACATCACCGGCGGGGCGCCGGAGCTTAACCTGCATCTGCCGCACCTGATAGAAAATATCGCGCCGCACGCCACCCGGATTATGTTACGATCCAACCTCTCGGCGATGAAAGACAAACTGCCTGATCTGGTAAATTTGCTGCAACGTCATCACGTGACAATCGTGGCCTCCTTGCCATCTGTCAACATAACCCAGACCGATTCACAGCGGGGCGACGGAATTTTCACAGAAAGTGTGGCCGTACTCAGGCAGTTGAATAAAATCGGGTATGGTTTAGCGGAATCCAACCTGATCCTCGATCTGGTATCCAACCCAGCCGGTGCCTATCTCCCGCCGACCCAGGAACAGGCCGCCAAACGCTTTCACCAGGTTCTGGAGAACAGATGGGGCGTGGTGTTTAATGATCTTTATAATTTTGCCAATGTCCCTCTGGGAAGATTCCGGAAGTGGTTGACAAAAACCGATAATTTTGAAAACTACCTGTCGAAACTGTCGTCCAGTTTCAATCCCTGTGCCGTCGAGGGACTCATGTGCCGGTCGCTGATATCGGTTGGGTGGGACGGGTATCTGTATGACTGTGACTTTAACCTTGCCAGGGGACTTCCGCTGGGCGGTAGCAAAACCCATGTGTCGGAAATGAAAGCCCCCCCGGCCCCCGGCAGTCCGATTGCCACTGCGGATCATTGTTACACCTGCACGGCCGGTGCCGGCTTTACCTGAGGCGGCGCCATCGACGCCTGAGTTCAGCGCTACCCCATCCATCCCAACAACCGGGTCAGATAGAATTGATTTTGGAGTTGACACCCGCGGATTGCATACATAAGACGGCAGCGTCCCGACCAGTTTAAGAAAATCCTTAACAGGGTCGGCATCACCCACTTTGCCCCCATCCACGACACCGCCGAAGACGCCTTACAAAAAATGACCGCTGATCCAAAATAGGACCAGACGCCCCTTCATCAATAGAATCATATTGAAATTATTAGATTTATTGGTCCTGATGCAATGCCTTCCCGTTGAGCATTCAATTATCAGCCCGCAATTCCATCCTCCGCAGTAAAATATTATTTTATATTATTTCAATATGTTAAATCCTATCAGCTCGGGGGCCCCCGATTTCGTTCAACCAGAGCAAATGAACAAAAATCATATTGACAAACATATATTATCGGTTATACATAGCCTTACCAATTATAATACGCTAAATGTGCTCTATTGGATTTAATTATATAGAATAATGACAAATAAATGAATAGGGTTCATTTATACCGCTTCGATCGGTACTTATTTGCAGCAGTTAGATGTCTCTTTGGTTTTCTATTGTCAACCATAAACAGAGAAGGGGGTACTTATGGCTGAAAAAGAAGTTGTCGAAACATCTGAAGCTCAGATTGCCGTCCACTGGGGTGAAGAGGAATACTTTTATCCTTCCACGGAATTTGTCGCTCAAGCGAATATGACCGATCCGGGTATTTACGAACGGTTCAGCCTCGACAATTTTCCCAATTGCTTTAAGGAATATGCCGATCTCTTGGATTGGTATGAATACTGGCACACGACGCTGGATACCAGTGATGCGCCCTGCTGGAAATGGTTTGTCGGCGGCAAGATCAATGCCTCTTACAATTGTGTCGACCGGCACTTGCCGAAATACAAGAACAAAACGGCGATCCATTTTGTTCCCGAGCCCATTGAAGAAGGCTATCAGCACATTACCTATCAGGAGCTGTATGTGCGCGTGAACGAGTTTGCCGCCGTCTTGAAAGAGTTTTGCGGTCTAAAAGCAGGCGATCGGGTAACCCTGCATATGCCCATGGTGCCGGAGTTGCCGATCACCATGCTGGCCTGCGCTCGTCTGGGTGTGATCCATTCCCAGGTTTTCGGGGGCTTTTCGGGGCGGGCCTGTGCCGATCGAATTGTCGATTCGGGCAGCAATGTGCTGATAACCATGGATGCCTATTATCGTTCCGGCAGCTTGATTGATCATAAAGAAAAAGCCGACCAGGCCGTGAAGCTGGCCGCCAAAGATGGTCAAAAGGTCGACAAGGTTCTTGTATGGCAGCGCTATCCGGGAAAATATTCCGCCGAAACTCCCATGGTGGACGGCCGGGATTATTTTACCAATGATCTGGTAAAGGACAAATATGGTGCCCGGGTCGAACCGGAAAAGATGCCGGCCGAAGCACCGCTGTTTCTGATGTATACCAGCGGTACGACCGGAAAGCCGAAGGGGTGCCAGCACAGCACCGGTGGCTACCTGGCCTATACCGCCGGTACCTCTAAATATGTTCAGGACATCCATCCCGAAGATGTTTACTGGTGCATGGCTGATATTGGCTGGATCACCGGTCATTCTTACATTGTTTACGGTCCGCTGGCCATTGCCGCCTCTACAGTGGTGTACGAAGGTGTGCCCACCTATCCCGACGCGGGCCGCTCCTGGCGGATTGCCCAGGATCTGGATGTAAACATCTTCCACACCGCACCGACCGCCATTCGCGCCCTGCGCAAAATCGGCCCCGATGAGCCCAAGAAATACAATTATAATTTCAAGCATATGACCACTGTCGGCGAACCGATCGAACCGGAGGTCTGGCGCTGGTATTACAATGAAGTTGGCAAAGGCAAGGCGGCCATCGTCGATACCTGGTGGCAGACGGAGACCGGCGGGTTCCTTTGCAGCACATTACCGGGCATCAAACCGATGAAACCGGGCAGCGCCGGTCCGGGAATGCCGGGCATTCACCCGATCATTTTCGATGATGAAGGCGAAGTGTTACCCCAGGGGGCCGGCAAGGCCGGCAATATCTGCATCCAGAACCCCTGGCCGGGGACTTTTCAGACCATCTGGGGTGACCGCGATCGCTATGTCGAAACCTACTACGCCCGCTATTGCAAAGATCCCAAAAGCAAAAACTGGCGCGACTGGCCTTACATGGCCGGTGATGCCGCCGTGGAGGCCCCGGACGGGTATTTTCGTATCCTGGGCCGGATCGACGACGTCATTAACGTATCGGGCCATCGCCTGGGCACCAAGGAGATCGAATCGGCGGCCCTGGTGGTAGAAGAGGTGGCTGAGGCGGCCGTCGTTCCCGTCGCCCATGAAATCAAGGGCAAGGAGCCGGATTTGTATGTCTCTTTAAAACCCGGTTACGAGGCCAGTAAAGAGCTTGAAAAAAAGATCAACGATACCGTTTGTGAAGAAATCGGCAAGATCGCAAAATGCCGCAGGGTTTGGATTGTCAAGGATATGCCCAAAACCCGTTCGGGCAAGATCATGCGCCGGGTGCTGGGGGCAATCTCCAATAAAGGGGATGTCGGCGATGTCACCACGCTGGCCAATCCCGAAATTGTCGAAGAAATTAAGAAGATGGCCGAAGCAGGCTAGCGATGTTAGCATCGCGTGTTGCACCACTGACGGGGTGCGCGAATGCGTTTACTCATTATGCTTGGGGCATAATGTCAGTGCGCAGAACCGCCAATGTTATTTGGACTGCCATGTGGACTCAGGACAGACGCTGAATTGAACGGGAACGCCGCGGACCGGTCCGATCACTGACCGTTTAGAAAAAAGGGCAGCCCAACGGATTGTAAGATGTTCAAATTCCATGTCGAACCAGGAGGAGGTGATGCCGTCCCGACAGTAACCGTAAATGAGGAAACGGATGAAGGCTATGTTACCTTAAAAAATAACCCAAAAGCGAAAGGAGACTAGCATGGGATCTCATGTGTACTGGCTATTCTTTTTCGTCCTGGTTTACTGGGGATACTGCATCACCATCGGTGTCACCGGTTACCTGAAGGCCAAAAAAGGAACCGACTACTTTATTGCCGGCCGTCAGCTCAACATCTGGGTCTTTGTACTGGCGGCCACGGCAACGTCGTTCAGCGGCTGGACATTTGTCGGACATCCCGCCTTGATTTGGCGTGACGGCATACCTTACGGGTATGCATCGTTTTACGTCCTCACCATTCCGTTTACCGGTGTTCTTTTCTTAAAACGGCAATGGCTGATGGGCAAACGCTACGGCTTTGTCACACCCGGTGAAATGTACTCCGCCTACTTCGGATCCGAGGCCATGCGGATCCTGACCGTCATCGTGGCGTTATTCTTCAGTATCCCCTATCTTGGCATTCAGCTGCGGGCGTCGGGCGTTTTGTTTAACATTCTAACCGACGGCCTGTTCTCGGTAAATGTCGGCATGTGGATGCTGGCGGTCGTCGTGCTCTTGTATGTGGCCCTGGGCGGCCTGCGCTCGGTGGCATACGTGGACACGGCCCAGTGCATCCTGCTGTGGTCGGGAATCGTGGCCTTGGGCATCATCGGCGTTAATTTTGCCGGTGGCTGGGACGCCATGACGTCCAGGTACGGAGATATCGTCGCCTGGATAAACAGCGGCGGGACCAATGTACCCGCCTGGGCGGACCCGGAGGCTGCCAAGGTCTTTCTTGCCAACAAAAAGGCCATTTTCAAGATCACCCCCGACGGCTACAGCCATTTCGTGGCCGTGCCCGGCGTGATCCAGTTTGTGCCGGTTGGTCCCCAGGCCGTTGGCGGCACCTGGACCGGTATCATGGTTCTGACCTACATGTTCGCCCTGATGGGAATTCACGCCTCACCCGCATTTTCCATGTGGGCGTTTGCCAACAAGAATCCCAGGCCCTTCCCGCTGCAACAGGTGTGGGCCTCCACTCTGGGCATCGGCTTTGCCCTGTTTATCTTCACCACCATGCAGGCCATGGGCGGCTGGGTTATGTCCCTGGCTGCACCAGCCGGTGGAGGCGAAACCATCCTGCCGCTTGCCAATCTGGTCGGTGGGAAGCAGGCCAACCTGGTACCCTACCTGATTCATTTGATGAAAGACACGGCTCCGTTTGCGGTCGGTCTGCTGGCCATCTGTGCGCTGGCCGCCATGCAGTCCACCGGGGCCGCCTACATGTCAACGGCCAGCGGCATGCTGACCCGCGACATCGTCAAAAAATACATCAAAAAGGATATGACCGAAACCCAGCAAACCCACTGGGGACGTATCACCGTGCTCATCGTGGTCGGTTCGGCGCTAGTATTCGCCTCCATTGTGCCGGGGGCCATCGTTATGCTCGGTGGCCTGGCCGTTTCCTACGGGTTCATGATGTACGTGCCGCTGATCGCCACCCTCTACTGGCCGTGGCTGACGCGTGAAGGTGTGGTCGCCGGTCTTTTCTGCGGCATCATCGCCGTGACCCTTACCTTCACCTTCAAGCTGGGCCTGCCGTGGGGGGCTTATCCCTGGACGATCCACTGCGCGGGCTGGGGGATTATCTTCAACCTGCCGATCGCCATCATCATCAGTGCGTTCACCCAGCCGAAGAAAGAGGAATTCGAGCGCCGGATGGAGTATCATACCTTCATCAGGCAGCATGCCAGTCTGTCGGCTGAAAAGAAGCCGTTGATCAAATGGGGCTGGATCATCACCCTGGTATGGTTCTTTTTCGCCATCGGACCGGGCTGCGTCATCGGCAACACCATCTTCGGCGATCCGCTGCAACCGGCCGAGTGGCTCAACGGGATGCCGTCGATCTGGATCTGGCAGGTCATCTGGTGGATTCTGGGTATCGGCATGATGTGGTTTCTGGCTTACAAGCTGGAGATGTCCACCAACATCACCACGGACTTCGAAGCCTTGAAGCATGATATCTACGAAGAAGAACCGGTGGTGGCCGAGGAATCTTCACGTGGACAATCGGGGGTATAGTCTTTAGGATATCGCCCTGAATTTATTATTGCACGGAAGGGGAGGCCGTTGGGCCTCCTCTTCCAAACCCACATTCAAAGAAAGCGGCCCTGAGATATAATGAAACGAATTCTTTTTGCTCTATCCGTTCTTGTCTTTATCATCGCCGGCTGTGGCATCACACTTTCGGATTATGAAAATGCTGTTCTGGATGGTGTTTCCAATCTCAATTTAAACAAACCCGAAAAAGCATATGAAGACTTCAGCCGTGCCATCGATATCGACCCCACACGGGCCGATGCTTATGTGGGACGCGCCAATACGCTGAGTACCCTGGGGCGTTATGAGGAAGCTCTGCCGGACTACAACCGGGCCATTGAAATCGACCCGGAACTGGCCAACGCTTATGCCAACCGGGGATCGGCCCACAGCCACACAGGCCAGTACGAAAAGGCCATTGCGGATTACGAAAAGGCCCTGGAGCTGGACCCCGAAATCGACGATGCGCCGGGATTCCTGGACCGACTTTTCAGCGATGATCCGAATGTTGAAAAAGGAATTCGCAAACACCTTGAGTATTTGAAAGCGAAGGTTAAGGAGTCGCCATCTTAACATCCAACGCTGAAGCGACAGTATCGGCAGGGGCTGTCCGGGGGAATTCAGGTGTCAGGTGTCAGGTTTCAGGTTTCAGATTAATTGATTTAGAATTTGAGGAATTTTTCTATGGATGATTTGGACAGAGCGAATACCTACAATTCCTGAATTCACAATTCCTCAATTGAAGGCTTTCTGAAACCCGAAACCTGAAACTTTACGCCCAACCAGATGACAAAAGGAGGATATTTATGACCACCCCTTATGAAAGCGCATATCAGCAGTCCATACAAGATCCGGATAGCTTCTGGGGCGCCGCGGCTGAAGACTGCCACTGGTACAAAAAGTGGGACAAGGTGCTCGATGATAGCAATATACCCTTTTACCGCTGGTTTACCGGCGGAGAGATGAACACCTGCTACAATGCCGTGGATTACCACATCGACAACGGCCGGGGGGAACAGAACGCCATCATTTATGACAGCCCGGTCACCGATACCGTCAAAAAGTATACTTACAATCAATTGCGCGACGAGGTGGCCCGGTTCGCCGGGGCCCTGGCCGCCCAGGGCGTATCCAAGGGCGATCGGGTATTGATTTACATGCCGATGATCCCGGAGGCGGTTTTTGCCATGCTGGCCTGCGCCCGCCTCGGGGCCGTGCATTCGGTGGTGTTCGGCGGCTTTGCCGCCAAAGAGCTGGCCGTGCGCATCAATGATGCCAAGCCCAAGGTCATCGTTTCGGCCTCCTGCGGTATCGAGGTGGCACGGATTATCGCCTACAAGCCGCTGCTGGACGAGGCGATTAATATTGCCGATTTCAAGCCGGATCACTGTATCATCAAGCAGCGGCCGATGGAGGCCGCCGCCATGCAGGACGGCCGCGATCTGGACTGGGATGCGGTGATGGAGGCGGCCCAGCCCCTTGACTGCGTGCCGGTGGCCGCTACCGATCCGCTGTATATTCTGTATACCTCCGGAACGACAGGAATTCCCAAGGGAGTTGTGCGCGACAACGGCGGCCATATGGTGGCCCTTAAGTGGACCATGGGCAACATTTACAATATCCAAACCGGCGATGTCTACTGGGCAGCGTCCGACGTCGGTTGGGTTGTCGGACATTCTTATATCGTCTACGGCCCTTTGCTTAAGGGATGTACCACGATCATATTTGAAGGCAAACCGGTGGGCACGCCGGATGCAGGCGTTTTCTGGCGGGTGATATCCGACCACAAGGTCAAGGTTCTGTTTACCGCCCCCACCGCCTTTCGGGCGATCAAGCGCGAGGATCCCCAGGCACAGCTGATGCAAAACTATGACCTGTCGGAATTCAAGGCCCTGTTTCTGGCCGGCGAACGCACGGACCCTGACACGCTGAAATGGGCCGAAAACAGCCTGAAGGTCCCGGTGATCGATCACTGGTGGCAAACAGAAACGGGCTGGGCCATCGCCGCCAACTGCCTCGGCCTGCATCACTATCCCGTCAAAGAGGGATCGCCCACCAAGGCGGCTCCCGGATGGAACCTCCAGGTGGTGGATGAAAATACCACCCCGGTAAAAGCCGGCAAAATCGGCGCCCTGGTGGTCAAACTGCCCCTGCCTCCGGGGACGCTGCCGACCCTCTGGAACAACGACGCTGGCTTTCTGGCGGCTTATATGGAGGAGTTTCCCGGTTACTATAAAACCGCCGACGCCGGATTCATCGATGAGGACGGCTACGTTTTTGTCATGAGCCGCACGGATGATATTATCAACGTGGCCGGCCATCGTCTTTCCACCGGCGGCATGGAGGAGGTGCTCGCCGATCATCCCGATGTGGCCGAATGCGCCGTACTGGGGGTGGACGACCAGTTGAAAGGCCAGGTCCCCATCGGCTTTCTGGTCCTCAATGCCGGCGTGCAGCGCGATCCGGCCGACATCGTAAAAGAAGTCATCCAGATGGTCCGGGATCGAATCGGGCCGGTGGCATCCTTTAAAACAGCCACGGTGGTCAAACGACTGCCCAAAACCCGTTCCGGCAAAATCCTGCGGGGAACGATTCAGAAGATTGCGGACAATAAACCATACAAAACGCCGGCCACCATCGACGATCCGGTTATAGATGGAGGAGGCGTTGAATAAAATCGGGTATGCCAAGTCCAAAAAATAGTGTGCATCAGCTGAAGCTGAACACATAAGTGCTTAAAATCATTTTTAATATCGCTGAATTATTTAAGATGAAGGGGTTTCAGGCGTCGGGTGTCAGGTGTCGGGATCGGTATTTTGGGAGGGAACAGATAACCGGATATATAGATCGGAGAAATGACCAGAGCCGAAATTCAGATCGAAGATACAATTGTTTGCAGACCTGACACCTGACACCTGACGCCTGAAACCCAATTGAATGAAAGAAACTGTTCATGCCCAAAGAAATAGTGGATGATGAACCCAGTATTGTCGTCCCCATCCAGTTTTTGATGGAACAGCAGGGCTACGATGTCCTGGTGGCTGAAAATGGTGAAGATGCCCTGGATGCGATCTACAAATACAAACCGGACCTGATTCTGCTTGACATCATGCTTCCCAGAATAGACGGATACGAAGTTTGTGAAATCGTCCGCCTGAATCCCGAATACCGTGATATTAAAATAATTTTTTTGACGGCCAAGGGTCGTGAGGTCGAAATTGCCAAAGGTCTGGCGCTGGGAGCAAACGCCTATATTACCAAACCCTTCTCCAATACCCAACTTGTCGCCAAGGTCAAAGAGCTTTTAGATAATACCAATGAAGATAGCGGGTAGTAAATTCTGGGGGATTATCGCTCTTGCTTTGGTATCCCAGATCGTTATTGCGGCCGGCTTTGTCGTCTGGATAAAATTCCAGCTGACAGCCGCCGAGGTGGATTTTATCACTGGTCTATTGTGGGCCTACATCGGTCCGCTCCTCGTCATCGCCCTTCTGCTGCTCGTCGTCTGGGTCTGGTCGCTGGAATCCGTATTTCGCAATTATATCCGGCCGGTTCCGAAAATAACCGAGAAGGTCAATCTGATAAACACCTCCAATCCGGCCTACCGCCTTCCGGCGGCCGGCGGAGCGGAAATTCGCCAGCTTTGTGAGCGCATCAACGAGGTTGCCCAGCGCTATGAATCCCTGTCGCAGAATCTTGAAGAGAGAGTTCAGCAGGCCCGGGCTGATTCAGAGCAGGAAAAAAATACCCTGGCGGCCATCGTGACCGAGCTCACCGAGGGCGTTTTGATATGCAACCCGGGCGGCCGCATTTTACTGTATAACAACCGCGCCAGGGCGCTCTTAACGGGCAGCGCCGCAAACGGAGAAGAAAACCGCAAGTCGCAACCCGGTGGATCCGATCGCTACATCGGCCTGGGTCGTTCGATTTTCGGAATCATCGATAAAAATCTCCTCGGGCACGTGCTCGATCAGATTACCGATAAATTGCACCGCAAGGACCCGGAGCCGGTAGCGTATTTCGTGACACCGGGTGCCGATGATCGGCTGTTGCGGGTGGAAGCCATCCCGGTTTTGAGTGCCCCCGGAAGACAATTCAGCGGATTGATCTTGATTCTCTGTGATATTACCCGCCAGCTGGAAACAGATAGCGATTTGAACCTTGCCCTGCAGGCGGTTACAAGAGGCTTCAGGGCGTCGCTGGCCGGCGTTCGATCCGCCATTGAAACCATCATCGAATACCCGGACATGGAATTATCCCAGCTCGAAAAGCTCAAGGCCATCATCCATCGGGAATCGCTGAGCATGGGAGAGCTTCTGGAAAGCAATTTAAACTTTGACGGCCAGATCGGCGTCAGCCAGTGGCCCCTGGCAACGATGTCGGCCCAGAACCTGACGGACCTTTTACAGGCTCGGGCGCTCGAAAAGTTCAACGTTCAGATTGAGACGGCCGACAAGGATCAAACCCTTTGGATCAAGGTCGACAGCTATTCACTGCTGCTGGTGCTGCTGTTTGTGGTCGACAAATTGAAAACCCTGATGGGTAGTGCGGAACTTACCTGCAGATTAACCGACCTGGATTGGTATGTCGGCCTTGATTTGATGTGGCCGGGTACCCCGATGAAGATCGAGACCTTGCGGGAATGGGAACAGACGCCGATGGTATCCGAAAGGGAAGGCTGGTCGCTGACCCTGCGCGAAATACTCGATCACCTGGGCTCAGACTTTGGGTCCTACGCCTCCCAACGGCAACCGGGCACTTCCTATCTGCGCTTCTTTTTGCCGGTTGCCGAAGACATCGAACCCCGGCAGAGCAGATCACTGGCCATTTTACCGGAAAGCCGCCCGGAATTTTATGATTTTGACTTATTCGGCCACGCCGGGCCAACAGCTGAGCTTAGCGAGCAGCTGTTGACCGAGTTAACCTATACGGTATTCGACATGGAGACCACCGGTTTAAGACCGGCCGAGGGAGATGAAATCATATCCATCGGAGGCATTCGGATTGTCAACTGCCGCCTGCTGCGCGATGAGCGCTTTGAGCAATTGATTGACCCCTTGCGCTCGATTCCCTGGGAATCGGTGCAAATCCACGGCATCCATTCGGAGATGGTCAGCGGGCAGCCGACCATCGACACCGTTCTTCCCCGGTTTCAGCAGTTCGCAGAAGACACCATCCTGGTGGCGCATAACGCCGCCTTTGACATGCGCTTCTTGCAGCTGAAAGAAGAAAAAACCGGGGTGCGGTTCACCAATCCGGTCCTGGACACGCTCTTGCTGTCGGCCATTGTACACCCGGCCCATGAAGATCACAACCTGGAAGCCATCGCCCAACGCCTGGGAGTCCGGGTGCTGGGTCGCCATACCGCCATGGGGGATGCCGTTGCAACCGGCGAACTGTTTTTGAAATTGCTGCCGCTGCTGGCCGAAAAAGGCATCTACCGGTTGCAAGATGCCCTGGAAGCTTCCAAGCAAACCTATTATGCCAGGATGAAATTTTAGAATTTCAATAGCAATTTAACAAGGCGGTCGCGTAATTGAGAGGGGGTTGGAATTATTTCGTGGAATTAAAAATTCCAAATCACAAGCACCAAATAACAAATAAATCTCAAAATCCAAATTTCAATGACCAAATAATAGATAACTTTTAAATCGTATGTAATCTGCTGAGCCCGTCATTATTCAGAATTCCCCTCCCCTGGCGGGAGGGGATTAAGGGGGGGGATCTCTGAATTAACCGTTCTCAACAAGTTTGGTTTTTGAATTTGGGTCATTGGGATTTGTTTGAGATTTGTGTTTAGAGATTTGTGTTTTAATCATCTCGATATCATTTCGTTCCTTTAATTCGCTCTTTTAGGGTGAATTAAGAAGAAAATGACGCCTAGTGGCCACTGGCAGCCGGGATTGCCGGCAGTTCGAAGGAAAAGACCGTGCCTTTGCCCGGTTCGCTGTCAACCCAGATCCGGCCGTGGTGAAAGTCAATAATGCGCTTGGTAATCGTTAAACCGATGCCGGTACCGGTGGGACGCCCCTGGGTCGGGTTTTTAATCTGGCGAAACGGTTCGAAAACTTTGGCTTGATCTTCGGGCCTGATGCCAATGCCGTTGTCCTGGACTTCAACCCGCAAATGATGATCGGCCACCCGCAGGCGCACGACAATCATTCCGCGGTCAGGATCACAAAATTTGACGGCGTTGGAGATCAGGTTGACCATCACCTGGACCAGGCGGTCGCGGTCTCCGGATACCGCCGGAACGTCTTCGGCCAGATCCAGGTCCAGGGTGATATTTTTGTCCAGGGTCAACTGCTGGGTGCTGACAACCGCATCTTTGACAACTTCTTTGAGATCCAGTGTTGCAATCACCCAGTCCAGCTTGGCTGATTCGATTTTCTCGTAATCCAGTATTTGGCTGACGAGACGTATGAGCCGCTCACTTTCTTTGATGATGATGCCGGTAAAGTCCGACAGCTGTTTGGCATCGATTTGCGGGTGGGAATAAATAATTTCAGCCAGGGATCTCACAGCGGTCAAGGGAGTCCGCAATTCATGGGTGACAGTGGATATAAAATCATCCTTGAGCCGGTCCAGCTCCTGCAACCGGATGTTGGCCTCCTTCAATTCGGTCGTCGCTTTTTCCAGCTCGCGGCTGTAAGCAATGACCTGGCGGGTTTCATCAAGGATGTTCAATACCTCTTCGATGCCCAGGGGCTCTTCTTTGACGACTGAGGACACCATGATGCGAGCCGAAGCCGATCCAACGGCACCGGTCAGCAATTTTTCGACATGACCGACCAGATCCGCATCGGCGGTGGCATGGTCATCCCAATTGATATTGCGCCGTCGGGCGTAACCGGACAGCTCTTCTTCCGCTTTGGTTTTGCCGAGAAACCGTGACAATAAGGACCGCAGGTCCGGCAAATTGACGGTACCCCGCCGGAAAAGGGAGTCGCCGGTTTCGCCGGAATACTTGAAGACATCGACGAACAGGGCGGCCTGGGTATGCTCGATCGCCTGGGGACGGCCCAAAACGGAAACCGTGATATAAACGCTCACATTGGTCAGGATGCTCCAGAAAGCGGCATGGGATACCGGATTGAAATGCTGCAAGCCGAACAGTTGGTAGGGTTTTAGCGGTTTGATGCCAAAGGGGCCGGCGGTTAAAAAATCCTGGTGAATCAGGCCGATCTGGACCAGGGACGGCAGGAAAATTGTATATGTCAGGACGGTGAATCCGGCGATCAAACCGCTGATGGCAGCGGTACGGGTGCCGCCTTTCCAGAAAATTCCGCCAATCAGGGCCGGCGCAAATTGGGCCACGGCCGCAAAAGACATCAGGCCAATGGAAACCAGGGCATAGAATCCGCCCAGGTAGTGGAAATAGGCATAGCCCAGCATCAAAACCAGGATAATGCTTCCCCGGCGGATAAACAGCAGCAAACCGGTCAGTTCGCTGCTGCGGGACATGGCCTTGATCGGCAAGCGCAACAGCACCGGCATGACGAGATCGTTGCAGATCATGGTGCTCAAAGCGATGGTTTCGACGATCACCATACCGGTGGCGGCGGAAATACCCCCAACATAGACGAATAACGTCAGCAGTTGCTGCTTGCCGGCCATGGGCAGCGTCAAGACAAAGGTATCCGCATCGATACTGCCGTCGGCAAACTGCAACATGCCGGCGAATGCAATCGGCAAAACAAAAATATTGATCGCCAGCAGATAGAGGGGAAAAAGCCAGATGGCCTTGTTTAAATGCTCCTCGTTGACGTTTTCAACAACGATCACCTGAAATTGACGGGGCAGCAGGAGAATGGCCATCATCGAAAGAAAAGTGTACATTCCCCAATCAATATAGGTGAAGCCGCCGGCATTTATGGTTAAAAGCTCTTCGAAAAAGGGATGGATTTGCCGGGGAGCATCGATGGTCAAAGCACCTTGCAGATCGGAAAAATGGTGGGCTTTTTCGAATAAATCGGCAAAACCATTGTAAAGCCCGTAAGTTACGAAAAGTCCTACCGCTAAGAAGGCCACAAGTTTAATGATCGACTCAAAGGCGATGGCCGCCACCAGTCCCTCGTGCCGCTCGGCGGCATCCAGATGACGGGTGCCGAAAAAAATGGCAAAAACGGCCAGCATCAGGGCAACGTAGAAGGCCGTATCGCCAAACACCGGTATATCGGCGAAAATTGATGTCATTTCAATTTCGGGATACTGGTTGATCAGAAAAAAGGTGGTGGATATGGCTTTGATCTGCACGGCTATATAGGGAATGACCCCCGCAACGGCAATGATCGTGACAACGCCTCCCAGCGTTGGGCTTTTTCCATAGCGGGAAGCAATAAAATCGGCGATGGAGGTAATGCGATGCACCTTGCTGATGCGAATGATTTTTCGCATGATCAGCCAGCCCAGTGTGACCATCAAGGTGGGTCCCAAATAAATGGGGAGAAAGCTAAAACCACTGCTGGAAGCCAGACCCACGCTACCGTAATAGGTCCAGGCCGTGCAGTAAACCGCCAGAGAAAGGGCATAGATATAAGGATTGCTGATGATGCTGCGACCGGCATCTGCCCGCTTATCGCCATAATAAGCAATCACAAATAGAAGACAGACATAGCCGAAAGAAACAAATAAGATGATACCGGTTTGTAACAATTACCGACCTCCCGTTTCGCCGGGAGCATCTGCGTCGTCCTTGGAACGGAACAGCGTCGCCAGGGCGGTGAGACTGATAAGCAGGCACCAGACACCGAAAAAGTAGACGTACAGCAGCGGTAAGCCGAAAATCAGGATTTTCAGATTGACCAGAGACAGGATCGGATAATTCAACAACACGCAGCCAAGCAAGAACAGCGCAATGAGGCGTTTGTTTTTTTTGCTGTCACGGGTCATGGATCGTATGTCTCCAGGTCGTTAGCCCAAGGATACGACAGGCAGCGGATATGAGAACTGCCGCTACCATAAACCAATCAGGTCCAAGTGTCAATTTTGATTGGTGCCCCAGGACAATTCGCAATTGGGGCCTTGTGGCATTTTTAAGGATTTCTCAATCAACTATTATCGGAAGTACTTTAAGGTTTTTGCGTGTTGTGGTAGTGTATCAGCAGTCAACGACCTCCCGCAAAGCGGGTGGCTCGGACTTGTCGGCCTCGGGCGCGTTTCCCCGCCCTTATGGGCGGGAGAAGACAACGGCACGTCCGTACATTAAACGTTGCGGGTGTAATCTGCCTCAGGCGGATTTGAAAACAACTACCAAACGCAACGGTTCAACAATGGTGACATCATGAAAGATGAAATATTTAAATATTTGGCTAATTTGCCGCCCTTTGCCAAGTTGCCTGAAGAAGACCTGGCAATGGCGGCTGAGCAGGCTTCCGTCAAAACTTTCCCTAAAAAGACAATTCTGTCCGTTCAGGGCCGGACGACACTGAAGCATGTGTACATACTCAAAGAGGGCTCGCTGGAGTTGTTCTACGAAACCGAAAATGAAAAAACCCTTAGCGGTTTTTTAAAACCGGGGGAAATTTTTGGTGGCATCTACATTTTAATGAATGCCGGGCTTTCGGTCCGAACAGTCCAAACCGTTAATGACGCCACGCTGTATACCTTGCCCCAGGATGTTTTTTTAGACCTGTGCAAGCGCTATGATTTTTTCTACGATTTTTTTGCCGAAAAATTCCGTGACCGTATGTCGAATGAAGCCTATGCCTCGGTTGCCACCTCCGGCCAAATCCAGCATTTTCTGTCCCGGCTGGTCCCGTTCTCCTTTTTGCCGGAGGAAGAAATTGACGGGATCGCCGCAGCGATTTCCGTTATCTACCAACCGGAAGGTACCGAGCTGTTTCATCAGGGCCGGGGCAAGGTCGACCATCTGTACATCATCAGTAAAGGCGCGGCCGAGCGTTATTATGAAGAAAATGATGAAAAAAGGTTGCGCGGCTTGCTGGGCGAAGGCGACATGTACGGCGGGATTTCCCTGATGATGAACAACGGCATTCCTATCCGCACCCTTAAGACCACCGAGGACTCGCAGTTTTATCTGCTACCCAAAGACGACTTTCTCGATATATGCAAAAAGCATGAGGTTTTTTCCGACTACTTTACGGACACCTTTGGCAAGCGAATGCTGGATCGCTCCTACGCAGAAATTATCAGCACTAATTTTCGACCGCGGGAGGACGCCAGCCAATTTTTCAACCTGCCCGTGGCAGATATCTGTAACAGGGAACTTGTGGCCTGTGATCAGGACCTGCCGATACAGGCCGCGGCAGCTATCATGACCGAACATAACTCAAGCTCCATTTTCATCCGCGAGCCCGGTGCGGACGTGGTGGGAGTGGTCACCGACAATGACCTGAGAAAAAAGGTCACGGCCACCGGAATGGACATATTAAAACCCGTGTCGGCAATCATGTCTTCCCCGCTGCGCACCGTTTCGTCAAACGCCCTTGTATTTGAAGCGCTGATGGAAATGATGCAGCAAAATATCAAGCACCTCGGCGTCCGGGATGCCCGCAACCGGGTCACCGGCGTTATCACCAACCGGGATCTGCTCAAGGTGCAGGGACAATCGCCTGTTTTTATCGTGCGCGAAATTAGCGGGGCCAAACTGGTCAACCAGGTCGTTCAGATTCGCCGACAGGTTCCCCGGCTGATACAAACGCTGATCAACACCGGGGCCAAAGCCCAGAATATCACCCGCTTTTTAACCACCGTTTCGGAAGCCATTTTAGAAAAAATCATTGGTTTCGCCCTCAATGAAATGGGCCCGCCGCCGGCACGATTTGCCTTTATGGTGCTGGGCAGCGAGGGGCGCAAGGAGCAAACCCTGAAAACCGATCAGGACAATGCAATTGTCATTGAGGATGTCCCCGAGAACTCCCGTGATGAGATCATGAAATATTTCCTGTCCTTTGCCGAAAAAGTCTGCACCTGGCTCAACGAGGCCGGCTATGATTTCTGCAAGGGCGGCGTGATGGCCCAAAATCCCCAGTGGTGCCAGCCACTGGCCAGGTGGAAAAAATATTTCACCCAATGGATTCACACGGCCGA
>WOR8_10004142_pt1 | contig 17131 bp, 21 predicted proteins | sample DeeMarSeWOR38_10_FD_19890 | JGI IMG/M metagenome (IMG submission 19890)
ACACATTTGGATATTCTCATACAAAAAAAAATACCCAGAGTCGGGCAAACTGTTCGGAGCAAAAAGCACGGAACCCTGTGGCGGGTAGTCGAGAAAAAGGAAGTCTGGCAAAATACTTCAGATGATCCGCAAACCGGAAACCCGCGGCTAATACCCGCGATTCAATTGACGTATTGGAAGATTAGAAAAGGCGGCCAGCAAGGAATCGGTAAAATGCTGGGCTATGCTTATACCCTTCACGATAATACATTTGAAGCCAATTGGGATATCGTTGAAGACCAAAAAGGAGGTGGGCGATGACAATCGACAGGAAAAAGTTAAAATATGTGCCCGGAACTTATGCGCGCAAAAGGCCGGATGCAGCCCAACTGGCAGAAGCGCATATTCGAAGCTGGGTAAAAAGGCAGCTGAAAAGCATGCCCACCCAGATTGAGCTCGCACAGATTCGACCGGCCATTTGTTTTTCCCGCAAAATCGGAGTCGGCGCTCTGCAGATTGCCGATCTGCTGGCAGAAAAACTCAACTATCGTGTCGCAGACAGAGTGCTGCTCGATTATATGGCCAAAAATAGAAAGTTAAGCAAACAGACCATCGAGTTTTTCGATGAACGTTACCCGGGCAAAATGTCAGAGCTGGCATCGATGCTTTTTGGCGAAAGGTCCTTTATCATGAGCGATTATATTCAAAATTTTATCAGTGCCACTTACGCATTCGCCGACATGGGTTCGATCATTTTTGTGGGACGAGGCATCCATCTCCTTTTACCTAGAGACAGACTGCTGGCTGTGCGCATCATCGGCTCTGATCTTAAGCGGATCAGCCGTCTGGGCAAAATTTTGGATGTTCAAGAAAAAGAAGCCAAACGCATCATCAGCCAGGTCGATAAAGAGCAACGGGATTTTTTTAAAAAAGCCTACGGTAAAAATGAGGCCTCGCCTTACGAGTTCGACATGGTGATTAACTGCGATTTTATCGAAAATCCGCTAAGCGCAGCGGAAATCGTCGCCAAGGCCTATTTCGAGAAATTTGCAGCGGAGTTGGTTGAGGAAAAAAGTCGTTCATCTGCCGGAGGCCGATAAGAAAGATGAGCGAAGTCTTTGCCAAGGCATTTTTGATTGGCGAAGGAGAGATGAATAAATGGATATGACGGTCTCCGGTAAGCGCAAGGATTATCGTAAATACCTGTTGGCTGTTTTTTGCCTGCTTGCGGCTGTGCTTATCGGGGTGATTCGATTTCTGTCCGGGCCGGAATTTGCCCTATCGCTTTTCTACATATTACCGATAGCGCTGGCGACCTGGTATGCCGGCAGATGGGCCGGAATTGTGGTTTCGCTGGCAAGTGCGATTTCCTGGCTGATTGCCGATTTAAACATGCTGCCGGCTTTTTCAAGCGCCTTCATTCCCTTTTTAAACGAGACCTTTCGGCTATCCGTGTTCTTAATCATTACATTTATCCTCGCAAAATTAAAAAGAGCCATGGACAACCATAAAGCGCTCGGCAGGACCGATCCGCTGACCGCAATACTCAACAGGCGCGCCTTTTACGACCTGGCGGAAATGGAGTTAAACAAGGCCCGTCGCTACCAAAATCCGCTTTCGGTTTTGTATGTGGACATTGACAATTTCAAACAGATCAACGACCGCCTGGGGCATCATATCGGCGACTCGCTTTTGTGTTGCGCCGCCAAAATGATAAAAGGCAATATCCGTTCAATTGACATTATCGGGCGATTCGGAGGCGATGAGTTCGTTATCCTGCTGGCACAGACCGGCCCGGAGTCCGTTGCCCTGGTCGCTAGAAAACTTAAAGACAAACTGATAGAGCTGATGCAAAGAAATAATTGGCCGGTAACTTTCAGTATCGGTGCGGTCACATTTGAAACCCCTCCAGAAAGCGTCGAGCACTTGATAATAGCCGCTGATAGGCAAATGTACAACGCTAAGATGAACGGCAAAAACAGGATCCATTATAAAGTAATCGAAACAAACGATAGCTTGACCCCTCTGTCCGCGGACATCAGGTCTGCAGGCATATAAGCCCTAAAGGCTTTGTCGGGCCGGCCCTCACCGTGTCAATCTCCTGAAGCAATCATTGTCTTATAAACTGCCCGTAAAAAACTGCTGTTGTTATTTTAATCCCAGCACAACCCTCTGTCGCGCTCAAAGGCCACAGGTCCTGGCGATCTTATATTTTTCCTTAGATTATTTTCGAATATTTTCGAAAAAGAGTTTCGAAATTTTTCTAAAACATTGGTTCGAGCCCATCGGCGAGCCGTCCGGATATGCGATTAACCATTTGAATTAATGAGAAAAGCTTTTGATGAAATTCTCTGGCATAATAACTGCTATTAGATGAGGGGCACATCCGGTTCAATGCCTAAAATACCATATTGAGGTTAGCTGATGCAAAATCACTCCAAAATCTTATTGGCTGTAGATGGGTCTGATGCATCTTTAAATGCCGTGCGCCATATCAGCCAGGTATGTTCGAGACACTGTCAAATTGTGCTGTTTCATGTACTGTCTGATGTTCCGGAAGCATTTAAGGATTTAAAGGGGGAGGAATTCATCAACGCGCGGCAATTTCCGATAGAGACATGGCGGGAGCTTCGGGGGACATTTATAAAAAACTTCATGGAAAAAGCGCGTGCGGTTCTCATCGATGCCGGCTTTGAGTCTAAGGCAGTAGAAGTGAGCGTGCCAGACCTGAAATCCGGAATTGCGAGGGATATTCACAACGAATCGCTTCGCGGTTATGCCGCTCTGGTGGTCGGGCGTACCGGAGTCAGCAAAATTGAAGACATCTCGCTGGGCAGTGTGGCTTCCAAACTCGCCGAAGTTACCCGGCACATCCCCATTATTGTCGTGGGGGCGCATCCGGATTCAAAGAAAATCCTGCTTGCACTGGATGGATCCAGAGGATCGATGCGGGCCGTGAAATTTGTCGGGGCGGTTGTCGACCCCCGCACCTGTGAACTGATGCTGTGTCATGTGGTCAGACCCCTGAACATTCAATACTTGAGTACAAGAGAGCGCCTTGTCTCAAAACATGAAAAGGAATGGATTGACGTCAACCAAAGAAAAATAGTGCCGGTCCTTATTGAAGCCAAAAAACAATTGATGCGCGCGGGGGTTTCTGCAGAGAAATTATCCACCGTAATTCTGACCGATGAACGCAGCCGGGCAGCAGCCATTGTAAGGGCAGCCGCTGCCGGCGGTTATGATACGATTGCGATGGGCAGAAGGGGATTAACCTCAGTCGAAGCGTTTAAGACCGGACGGGTATGCCGAAAAATTTTGCATTTCGCCTTTCGTCCGGCGTTATGGATTGTAAGCTAAAATAAACTGAATCCCTTTTGGATCAATTCGAAAAATTCATGCGCCAGTTGAACCCGAACCCTATTTGAATAAGCATAATCTATAATAGCTGCCCAAATGATAGCAAATATCCTTTCAGCAAAAAATCTTTCCGTGTTGCTAATCGTCCTGCCTTTTTGCAGCGCCGCGATGTGCACCTTCATCCGCTCCAGCAAAATTCGCATGATGATTATTTTAACAACCGGTTGCATATTGATCGCTGCAGCATTCGCCCTGATTGGCCTGACGCCGTTTCGGTTTTCATTGAAGCCCATTTTCGGTCTGCCATTAAACGCCATGGTTGAGGCTTTGGATTTTCTTCTGCTGGCGGTCATTTTCTATCTGGGATTCAAACATCGCAGCTGGGTCATAAAAGCGCTGGCACTTTTTCAAATTATCTTATTGGCCTATTTTGAGTTTTTCCAGGTTAAAGGTGGAGTATCTTCCACTCCTTTTTTTTGCGACCATCTATCCCTGTTGATGATTTTAATCATCTGTTTGGTCGGCGCGGTCATCTGTTTTCAGGCGATTGCCTACATGAAAAATCACGAAGACCATCTGCAGCTGAAAACCTCCCAACAGCATCGGTTTTTCGGTGTTATGATGTTGTTTTTAGGTGCGATGAACGGCCTGGTACTTTCCAATGATATGCGCTTTTTCTACTTTTTCTTCGAACTTACGACACTTTGCTCCTTTCTTCTGATTGGGCATGATGGAACCGCATTGGCAACCAGGAGTGCCATACGGGCCTTATGGATGAATAGCCTGGGGGGTGCCGCCTTTATCATCGGGCTGGTCCTGGTTTATGCGGATACGGGCATGCTGGAGCTGCAACCCATTCTGGTTTCCGCAAAAACGGGCAGCGGTTTGTATTTGTTCGGGGTTGCCCTTTTTTGTTTCGCGGCATTCACTAAATCCGCCCAGTTTCCATTTCAGAGCTGGCTGCTGGGCGCCATGGTTGCGCCCACCCCGGTATCAGCGCTATTGCACTCGAGCACCATGGTCAAAGTCGGCGTCTACTTGGTGTTGCGCTTGGCTCCGGCAATGAACGGTACCTTTTTGAGCCAGTGCGTTGCCGTTTTCGGCGGATTTACATTTCTTTGTGCCGCAGCCCTGGCCGTTGGCCAAAGCAACGGTAAAAAGGTTCTGGCCTATTCGACCATCAGCAATTTGGGGCTCATTTTCGCCTGCGCCGGCTTGAACACATCGCAGGCCGTCATCGCCGGAATACTTCTCATCGTTTTCCATGCCGTCATCAAAGCGCTTTTATTTCTTTGTGTAGGGGCGATCGAGCAGCGCATTGCCAGCCGCGATATCGAAGACATGCGGGGACTTTATGCCGATATGCCCTTAACGGCGCTGATGACCGTTATGGGTGTCATTATGATGATTATGCCGCCCTTTGGCATCCTGTTGAGCAAGTGGATGGCCATGGAGGCCGCCGCCGCCAATCTTTACGTCATTATCATGATCACACTGGGCAGTGCCCTGACGGTCATGTATTGGGCGCGATGGGCCGGAACCTTGATGAGTGATCCGTTCGCCGGCAGGTTCAAGCCGGAGCGGCAGCCGTTTCTTACCTGGCTGGCCTTGGGCGCGCTGTGCGGGGGAGCAGGCTTGCTGAGCATGGCGGCGCCTTGGCTATATGAACGGATTGTTCCTGCTTTAAGCCGGGGTTATGCGCCACCCTACACCTCACATAACGGTATTTTAGAGAATTCCTACGGTGTATTTGCGGTCTTTCCGTTAAGTCTCGTCGCCGCCTTGGGTTTAGTCGTTGCCATTGTGGCGGTAAAGAGAGCTGCCAGGGCTCGTGTGGTCAAACCTTATCTTAGCGGCGTGCAAACGGCTGAATCCGGGATATTCATTGGTCCTATGAATCAGCGGGTAAAAGCGGAGGCCAAAAACTATTATCTTTCCTCCATATTCGGTGAGAAAAAACTGACGACATGGATAAACCTCGCTGCCGGCGTGCTGCTCACCCTGATGGCGGGAGGCACCTTATGACCGATACCGCTGTTTTCATCCTGATCGGTCTCGCCATCGGCCCTTTGCTGGGCGGGCTTGTCAGCGGCCTGGACCGAATATTGACCGCTCGCCTCCAGTCCAGAATCGGTCCGCCGCTGTGGCAGCCGTTTTACGATGTGGCAAAACTCTGGGGCAAAGAACAAACGGTGGTCAACGTCTGGCAGGCCTTTTGCGCATACTGCTATGTAGCGGCGACCTCCATTGCACTGGTCCTTTTTATCCTGCGCTCGGACCTTTTACTGATCTTATTCATCCAGGCCGTGGGAGCGGTCTTTCTGGTCGTCGGCGCCCTGTCATCCACATCGCCGTTTAGCCAGGTGGGCGCCCATCGCGAGCTTTTACAGATTCTGTCCTACGAGCCCCTTCTGATTCTTGTGACCGTCGGGGTTTTTCTTGAAACCGGCAGCTTTAAAATCGAAAACATTTACAGCTGGAATGAACCGCTGCTCATGAAACTGCCCTTTCTGTTCGTGGTTCTCGGATACGCACTGACCGTCAAGCTTCGCAAATCACCGTTTGACCTGTCGACTTCCCATCACGCGCATCAGGAGCTGGTTAAGGGCCTGCTCACCGATTATTCCGGCCCGATACTGGCCCTTACCGAAATCGGCCACTGGTATGAGGTGGTCCTTCTTTTGGGCCTTTGTTCCCTTTTTTGGGCAACCAGCTGGATCGGAATGCTCGTCATTGTTGTTGTGACTTATTTTCTTGAAGTCTTGATCGATAATGTTTCGGCGCGCCTGAGCTGGCGCTGGATGCTTGGATATGTATGGGCCATGGGTCTGACCCTGTCTGTGGTGAACCTTATCTGGCTGTATGTTGGTTAAGCGGTGCGGGCATGCTTAAAAAAATCATCCAAACGGCGCGAGTCAAGTCCCCCTGGCTGCTGCATTATGACTGCAGCAGCTGCAACGGCTGCGATATCGAAGTTCTGGCGTGTCTGACACCGGTTTATGATATTGAACGCTTCGGCATCGTCAATGTCGGCAATCCCATGCACGCTGACATCCTGCTGGTAACCGGCACGGTTAATTACCGCAACCGGAAGGTGTTGCTCAATTTGTTCGACCAGATGCCGGATCCCAAGGTGGTTGTGGCCATCGGATCCTGTGCGCTGTCAGGCGGCATTTTTCGCGAAGCCTATAATGTGGTCGGCGGCGTGGACCGGGTCATACCGGTAAATGTGTATGTCCCCGGCTGTCCGGCCAAACCCGAGGCCATCATCGACGGTGTGGTCATGAGTCTAAAAACGCTGGGGCAAAAAGAGAAGGAGAAAAAAGCCGATGCGGCATGATGTGACCTGCGTCAGCCTCGAAGCACTGGTGGGCGAAGTCGCTAAAATAAAAGTGCAAGGCTACCGGTTTGTGACCCTGTCCTGTGTGGAACGGGATGAAGACACCTTTGATATTTTCTATCATTTCGACAAGAACCTCATGCTCAAGCATTTCAAACTCAGCGTCTCCAAAGGTGTCCCGGTTCCGAGTCTCTCCCCGGTATATTTCGCCGCATTTTTGGTCGAAAATGAAATCCAGGATCTGTTCGGCATTGCCTTCGAAAAACTGGCCTTTGATTACGAGCGCACCTTTTATTTAGACGAAGAAGTCAGGGCGACACCATTTTGCAGGTTTACAGTGGCAAAGGCCGCTCGAAATGAATAGGCGACATATCTGGTGTCGCTTGAATCATAAAGCGGCAGGAGAAGCCAAATGCTGAAAACCATCATACCGTTCGGTCCCCAACATCCGGTTTTGCCCGAACCGCTGCATTTGAAACTGACGGTGGAAGACGAAATTATTACGGACGTATTTCCGGCCCTGGGCTTTGTCCACAGGGGGCTGGAGAATCTTGTAAACATTCGGGATTTTCAGCAAATGATCCAGGTAATCGAAAGGGTCTGCGGGATCTGTTCGATGCTCCATGCGATGTGCTTCTGCCAGGGCATCGAAGAGATGATGGGAGTTGAAGTTCCGCCGCGAGCCAAGTTCCTGCGCATCATCTGGTCGGAACTGCACCGGATGCAAAGTCATCTATTATGGTTAGGACTGTTTGCCGACAGCTTTGGCTTCGAGAGCCTATTTATGCAATTCTGGAAAATTCGCGAAAAGCTACTGGATATCAACGAGGCCACCACGGGAAACCGGGTTATTATTTCGGTAAACGTTATCGGCGGCGTGCGCAGGGATTTGAGCGGTGAACAGCTGAGATCGATGCTTTCCGATATTTCTTGGATTGAAGACGAGATGGGCCTATTGGAAACCACTTTACTGTCAGACTATACGGTTAAAAAACGAACCGTCGGCAAGGGGGTTTTGTCAAAGGAAAAGGCCTTTGAATTGGGTGTTGTCGGACCGACCGCACGTGCCAGCGGAATTGCTCAAGACATGCGCATGCTGGGATATTCCGCGCTCGGCCAGCTTGACTTTGAGCCGGTGGTGGGAACCGACGGCGACTGCTATGCCCGCAGTAAGGTTCGCTTTCAAGAAGTCCGCCAGAGTATCAACCTCGTTCGGCAGGCGATTGCCAAAATACCCGAGGGAGAAATCCGCATCAAGATCAAGGGCAGACCCGCAGGGGAAACGGTCACACGGGTCGAACAACCCCGGGGCGAATTGTTTTATTATATCAAAGCCAACGGCTCCAAGAATTTGGAGCGGCTTCGAATTAGAACTCCGACCTTTGCCAACATACCGGCACTGCTGAGCATATTGCCCGGCATGTGGCTTTCTGATGTGCCGGTGGTCGTTTTGTCCATTGATCCGTGCATCAGCTGTACAGAACGGTAAGGGAAGTTACGCCCATGTTCAAAATGACGCCGAATGTCATCCGCAACCTGCTTCACAAAAAAGCCACCCGACTTTATCCCCGGCTGATCCGGCCGGCATTTGAAAATGTCCGCGGCGCGTTGTTCAATGATGTTGCACAATGCACGTTCTGCGGTGTCTGCGCAGTCAAATGCCCCTCGCAATGCATCGCGGTGGATAAAAAAGCCGGCATCTGGATCTATGATCCCTTTGCCTGTGTTTTTTGCGGGATCTGTGCAGATATCTGCCCCGCAGAATCGCTTCACCAGCAAAGCGAATATCGTCTCCCGCTTGCCGGGCGCGAAACCATTACGTTGAAAGGTGAGCCGAAGCAAAAGATTGAGAAAACAACCCAGATCCCAGAGGAGGAAAACGATGATTCCAAAGATTAACAGAATACTTTATGCGACCGACCTTTCGCCGAATTCTGAATACGCATTTCGCTATGCCATCAATTCGGCGATCAGGCATGACGCCAAGATCATCATCCTGCATGTTATCGAATCCATGCCCTCGGCCATATATCTCGAAATGGGATTCATTATGGGCGACGAACAAGCCAAAGCGGTTTTCGAAAAAAGGGTCAGGGTTGCGCTGGATCGTGTTAAAAAGCGGCTGAAGGTCTTCAGCGAAAAGGAATTGGCGGACGACCCCAAAGGGGCAAATCGCGTGCAGCGCATTGAAATCAGCCAGGGATTTCCGGCAGAAGAAATTCTCGAGAAGGCAAACGAATTGGATTGCGACCTGATTGTTATGGGAACCCACAGCAAGGGTTTTCTTACAAATACCTTTGTCGGCAGCGTTGCAAAAAGAGTGCTTCGTCGAACACGCAAACCGGTATTTATTGTTCCACTGCCGGCAGGACAGACGGATATCACTTTTATGGATGATGAAACCTAAACAATCGAGGCCACAATTGAAAGACCGCCGGTGTAAGTTTCAGGCATCGGGTGTCAGCAAACAGATGACGGAAGAGGGAAACACAGGTCGGCTAGAATGCTTCATCTTCCGTTTCTATCATCTGTCATCTGTGCTCTGTCCTCTGTCTTCCGAACACCTGACACCTGAAACCACAGACACGGTGTTGTTTAAAGAATTCAACTGAACGAAAATATATCAGGCGGCTTTTGTAACATCCCACCGTCAAATCTTTCTGAATCACCGTCAGTCCCGCTCCCAAGATCCCGGTTACCGTATTTTTCATTCGCCTTCGTCTGCGGGGACTCCGTCTCGTCTTAACGGGAAAGTGGGGCGCTTCCTTTAGAAATTTTGCGAAAAAAAGTTCGCAATATTTCAAAAATTCAAAGTAACGGTCAATATGCCGGTTCGGGTTTAAATCAAAACATACTGAATTTAATGACTTTTTTTAAACTGCTGCGATTTGGCACACCTTATGCTTTTTATTAACGGCAAATAAACTTGAAAGAAGCAACCGGTCACCCCTTTTTATTTTCAAACAGGAGGAATCACAATGCTGGTCAAAAACTGGATGAGCAAAAATGTCATCACGATAGATGCGAACGATACGATGCAGGACGCGCTGAGACTGTTAAAAGAGCATCATATCCGGATGCTGCCGGTGATGAAGAAAAATAGGCTTGTCGGCATCGTAACGGATCGGGATCTCAAGAAGGCATCCGCGTCCGATGCGACCTTGCTCGATGTTCACGAACTTCTGTACCTTCTTACAAAAATTAGGGTCAAAGACATCATGACGAAAGATCCAATCACGGTTCCGCCGGATTATACGGTTGAAGAAACCGCCCAGGTGCTTCTGAAAAACAAAATATCCGGCGCTCCGGTGGTAGATCAAAACGCGAAAGTGATCGGCGCCATTACCCAGACCGATCTGTTCAAGGTGTTGATCTCACTCACCGGTATCGGAAACGGTGGTATTCAGTTCGGTTTCCAGGTTGAAGACAGACCCGGTTCCATTAAAGAAGTGGCCGATATCATCCGCGAATTTGGCGGCCGCATGGTCAGTATCCTGACCTCTTATGACGGTGTGCCGGACGGATACCGCCGGGTTTACATTCGGATGCGCAACATCGAGCAATCCAGGCTGCCAAAACTCAAAGACAGGCTTGGCGCAAAGGCTTCGCTGCTTTACATGATTGATCATCAGGGAAATAACAGAGAGATTTTTTCGGAAAAAATTAATTGAAAGGAAGAAACCGCCATGAAAATCAAGCCAAAACCGAAGCTTCTGGTGCCCTTCGACGGATCGGATCGTTCGATGAATACGGTCAAATATATTACAAAGCTTGATCCTTTTCGGCGCATGCAGGTGGTTTTATTTCATGTATTCAGCAAGGTGCCCGAGGGGTTCTGGGATCTGGGAACTGACCCCAGAAGCAGCACAACCGTCAGCGAGGTTCGCGCATGGGAGATTCAGCAAAAAAGAAATATCAACCAATATATGGAAATAGCACGTCAGTTCCTATTAAAAACCGGTTTTCCTGCCACATCCATTGAGGTAAAAATTCAAAATCGAAAAAAAGGTTTTGCCAGAGACATCATTCGAGAAGCGCAAAACGGCTATTATGCAGTTGTCACGCGACGGCGCGGAATGACAGGAATGAGAGGAATTGTGCTTGGCAGTGTGGCCACCAAGCTTGTCGAAAAACTTTCCTTTTTACCACTTATATTGGTCGGCCGAAAGCCGCCCGGTAACAAGATTCTGCTGGGGTTCGACGGATCCGAAGGGTCCCGGCGCGCCGTTGATTTTGTCGGCAGTACCATGGGGGGGTTTAATTTTAAGGTTAAATTAATTCTCGTCAACCGAGGAAAAGAAAACGCCGGTCCGGAAATTGATCGGTTATATTCGCCCGCGAAATATGCGGAATTTACTCGCAAAGAGATAGGCGCCGCACTGGCTGCAGCCAAAAGAAAACTTGTCGATTTGGGCTTTAAGCCGCATCAGATTTCCACAGAGCTGGTCAGTGGTGTTGCCAGTCGTGCGCGCGCCATCGTCACTGAAGCCAAACAAAATGGATACGGAACCATTGTGATGGGAAGGAGAGGGCACTCGCGAGTCCGTGACTTCTTTATCGGTCGGGTGACCAACAAAGTCATTCACCTGGCGCGGGATAGAACGGTCTGGATCATTCGGTAGAAAATCAAATGCGGCTGGACCGGTTTGATTCCGGAATTAAGGCCGAAGGAGCACGATCCGATGCTGGTCAAAAATTGGATGAGTCAACCGGCAATCACGGTTGATGCCGATACTTTAGTGGAAGATGCGGATCGCCTGGCAAAAAGGCATAACATACACATGTTGCCGGTTATGCAAAATGGACGGCTGGTCGGAATCGTCACGGATCGAGATATTAAAGGCGCATCTGCTTCGGATATCCCTGACAAAAAAAATAAAGGAAAGCGTCATTTATTTCCAGAACTCGAAGTCAAAAAAATAATGACCCCTGATCCCGTTACGGTTACTTATGATTGTGCTTTGGAAGAAACGGTCGAGAAGTTATTGGTGCACAACATTTCCGGTTTGCCGGTGGTAAATCAAAAGCAAAAGGTGATCGGGGTGATTACCAAATCCGATCTTTTCCAATTAATTCTCATTCTTACGGGTTACGGCAAAAAGGGGCTGCTAATGGCCATAGAGGTGAAGGATCGGCCGGGAAGCATCGAGGCAATCAGCGATATCATCCGTGATTATGGTGGACGTATTTCCAGTATTTTATCTACCTGTGAACGGGCCGATAAGGGAAATCGCAGCGTATATATGCGTGTCTTTGATATCGATCAACCCAGCTTGCAGCATTTCAAAGAAGCCCGCACAGAAATCGCAACTTTACTTTACATCGTCGATCAAAATGAAAAAAAAATCGAGTGGTTTTAACGATTTGAGTGCAATGGAGACTCAGTTTATTTTAAGACCGTCTGGAACTCTCACCCCCCTGCATCTAACGCTGGAGGCCGGTTCCTATCCGGATCAATACGAAGAGCATATCACCACGGCTAAAGGGGTCTCTATTTTCATCCGGCCCATTCGGCCTGAAGATGCCTCCCTTCTGGTTGAACTTTTTGAATCACTTTCTCCGCGAAGTGTATATCTAAGATTCTTCACGCTGATGAAGCGTTTACCGGATAGTATGCTCGTCGGTTTTACTCAGATCGATTATGAGCGCCATATTGCACTCATTGCCCTATCGCAATCGCAGCCGAAAGGGAAAATGCTTGGCGTTGCCCGGGTCATTTTAGGCCAAAATCACAGTGCAGCTGAATTTTCTGTCGTTGTCAGCGAGCCGTGGCAGGGAAAAGGGATCGGCGCGGCTCTGTTACTGCGCTGTCTTCAAATTGCCAAAGGTCGTGGAGTTCAAAAAGTAACCGGAATTGTCCTGGCTGAAAATACCCAAATGCTGTCATTGGGACGAAAATTAGGTTTCAAAATTAGGAAAGAACAGGACGCCCCTGAGTATGAATTGAGCATCGATTTCGGGAAAAATTGAGTGTTCCGCTACCCTTACCTATGTAGGGAAGAAAATGAAAAATCAAACCGATTTATTTAACAGGAAACCCTCAATAATGGGAAAGGAGAAGGACCATGTATAAAAAAATCCTGGTTCCGCTGGATGGTTCTAAACGGTCAGAAATGATTCTGCCCCATGCACAAGATTTGGCAAGCCGATACCAGGCAACGGTCATATTCTTGATGGCGCTCGAATACACGTTTGCCACCGGTGTCGAAGGTGCGTTCATCGAGTTTAATGAAAAGGACTTTAACCGGAAACAAGACGAGGTCAAATCCTACCTTAAAAAAATTGCTGATAAATTTACCAAGGAAAAGATAGAAGCTGAAACCCGAATCGCTTCAGGACCGGCGGTCGCCGCCATCATTGAGACGGCCAGCAAGGATAATGTGGACCTTATTGCCATGACGAGCCACGGAGGGGGAGCGCTTAGCCGGGTGTTTTACGGCAGTGTCGCATCCGGGGTTTTAAATCGCGTGGATCGCCCGCTGTTGGTTATTCGTACCAGAAAATCGGAATAACACAGCCAACATCGACCGGCCAGCGTGCGCCAAGCGATTCAGCATGAGATGGGAAAGTGAGATCATCGCCTTCCCCACCATGCCGAATTGCGCGCTTCGGTTTAGCTTTTATGGGTTTCGTTCTATTTGATTGTGGTCTTATACAGACGCAAGCTATTCGTAACCACCGAGACACTGCTGAAGGCCATGGCCAGGGCGGCCAGGATGGGATGCAGCTGGCGCAGCATGTTTGGCAGGGTTTCAAAGGGGTACAGGATTCCGGCGGCTACCGGAATTAAAATCACGTTATAACCGAAGGCCCAGAAAAGGTTTTGTTTGATGGTGTTCATGGTGGCCCGGCTCAATCGGATGGCACGGGACACGCCCCTGAGGCTGCCGCTGGAAAGAATGACATCGGCGGTCTCGATGGCCACGTCGGTGCCGGTACCGATGGCCAGGCCGACATCGGCCTGGGCCAGCGCCGGGGCATCGTTGATACCGTCGCCCACCATGCCGACCCGCTCGTCTTTATCCTGCAACTCCTTAACCTTGGACGATTTTTCATCCGGTTTGACTTCCGAAAATATATCATCAATATGAACCTGCTTGCCAATGTTCTGAGCGGTTTCCAGATTGTCCCCGGTGAGCATGACGACTTTAAGGTGCTGATCCTGCAGATCTCGTATCGCCTCCGCCGAATCGGGTTTGATTTCATCGGATACCGCAATCAAGCCGCAAAGCTGATTTCCCCGGGCAACCACCATTACGGTTTTGCCCTGAGATTGCAGCAATCGGATCCGGTCGGCTGCCGGATCCATGGGTATCTTTAATTCCATGAACCAATCCGGTTTGCCAACCATTACCATACTGCCGTTAATCCGCGCCTGAACCCCCAGGCCGCCGGAGGCTTTGAATTCTTCGGGTGCCGAGAGTTCGAGCGCTTTGGATTCGGCATGTTTGACGATGGCTTTGCCCAGAGGATGGATCTTCCGTTGTCTTGCATTCCGGCTCGATCGGAATGATATCCGTCACGGCGGGTTTGCCGATGGTAATCGTTCCGGTTTTATCGAGTACAATGGTATCGAGCTTTGTCGCCATCTCAAGGGCTTCGCTGTTTTTAAACAAAATACCCCGTTCGGCGCCCTTGCCGGTGCCGGCCATGATGGCGGTCGGTGTTGCCAGGCCCAGCGCGCACGGGCAGGCGATGACCAGCACCGCCACCAGTCGAATCATGGCGGGAACAAATTCTCCGCCGATACCCCACCAGATAAAAAACACCGCAAATGCAATGCGATGATGGTCGGGACAAATACAGCGGCGACCTTATCGGCCAGGGCCTGAATGGGTGCTTTGCTCCCCTGGGCCTCCTGGACTAGACGGATGATCTGGGCCAGTACGGTATCTTTGCCCACCGCCGCCGCCTTGAACTTTAGAAGACCCTCCCCGTTGATGGTCCCGCCGACCACTTTATCGCCGGCCTGCTTGTCCACCGGAAGCGGTTCGCCGCTGAGCATGGACTCATCCACCGATGATGTGCCCTCGATGACGATGCCGTCTACCGGAATGCGCTCGCCCGGACGGACCAGCACCGTATCTTCCAGCTGAACCCGGGCGATGGGGATCTCTTTTTCTGCATCATTTTCGATAATCGTGGCGGTTTTGGGTCGCAGCCCGATCAGTTTGCGAATGGCCCCGCCCGTGCGCCCCTTGGTTCGGGATTCCAGCATTTTACCCAGTTTGATCAGCGTAATGATGACCGCCGAGGTCTCAAAATAGACATGCTGGCCCAATACCGGAAAAATGAGCAGGGCCAGCGAATAAAAATAGGCCACCGAAGAGCCCATGGCGACCAGAACATCCATGTTGGCGCTTTTGTTTCTAAGGCTTTTGAATCCGTTTACATAATAATCCCAGCCCGTATAAAACTGGACCGGGGTTGCCAGCGCCCAGAAAAACCAGTTGACCCAGGCCGCGTGGCTCCACGGGCCGATGAGGTTGAAATCTCTGGCCATGCTCAACACAAACAGCGGCAGCGCAAAAACGACGCCGACGATAAATTTGCGGGTTTGATCCCGAATCTCTGTCTGGCGGGCGATTTGTTCGGCATCTTCTTCTTCTGAGATTTCCTCAGGTGAGATCACACCGTAACCGGCGGCTTCAATGGCTGTGATCATATCCTGCACGGTGGCAACCCCCGGGATATACTCTACGGCGGCCCTTTCGCTGGCAAAATTTACGGTGGCGTTGACAATGCCGGAAACCTTCTTGTTTAAGGCTCTTTCAATGTTGGCGGCACAGTTCGCACAGGTCATGCCGGTAACCGGGAATTCCACTTTGTTCGTTGGAACCGAATAGCCGGAACTATCGATTTTGGCGACGACATCCTTTACGTGCAACTGGGTGGAGTCAAAGGAGATGGACGCCTGTTCGGCGGCAAAATTCACCTGTGCTTCAGCTACGCCGTTGAGTTTTTTGACCGCGCGCTCGATGTTCATGGCGCAGTTGGCGCAGGTCATGCCCGCCACCGGCAGGGTGATTTTATCGTCGGACATTTTAGGATTCCCTTTGAACAATAAACCAGGGATTGTGTAGATCCGCTTTATTATAGATGAGTGGTTCTTGGGTATCGTACTGGTAAACGCCGGCGCCGGCATATTCCGCAATGGCCTGACCGGCGGCCGTATCCCATTCCATGGTCGGGCCCAAGCGGGGGTATACATCCGCCCGGCCTTCTGCGACCAGACAGATCTTCAGGGAACTTCCGGCCGAGATGAACTCGACATCGCCGAAGGCCTTGCGTTTTTCTTCAACATAGGCTTCGAGTTCTGCGGTTTTATGCGAGCGGCTGCCGACAATCGTCAACACTGCGCGCTGTGGATCCATAACGGGCAGTTTTATAGATTGCCCGATAATCTGATCCAGGAAATCACGGACGTCTTCCTTTGAATCTGTCTGCGCATCCAGCATTAGGTTGAAAGGGCCATCTTGCAGTTTATAGGCCCCAAAGTCCTGCCCGGCAAAATAGAGGGTGTTTCGATCCGGCACAAAAATAGTGCCCAGCACCGGGCGGCTGTTTTCAATTAAAGCGATATTCACCGTAAACTCGCCGTTGCGTTTGATGAATTCTTTGGTACCGTCCAATGGATCCACTACCCAAAAGCGCTCCCAATCTTTGCGCTGCGTATAAGGTGTGTCTTTGCCTTCCTCGCTGAGGATCGGAATATCAAATTCCCTTAACCCCCTCATTATGATTTCATGGGACTTTTGATCGGCAAGGGTCAACGGCGATTTGTCGGACTTGTATTCCACCCCAAATTCTTCTGAATGGTATATTTCGTTAATGGCATTACCGGCGGCGATGGACGCCTGGATCGATCTTACCATATACGGCTTCAGGTCCATTTTTTTCCATTCCTATTCTTAAGCCAATGGCATGCGTCTATGCGGCCGGATAGTTAATCTCGGCTAATTTATTCTTAATGCTGTCTTCGGTGGCCGGAGTGTCCCATTCCACCTCAACACTTTTGCCTTCGATGTTGCCCTCCACCGCTGAAACCCCATCAAGTTCGTTTAATTCGGTTTTGATCGCATTGACACAGTGTCCGCATGAAATACTGGGAATTGAAAATGTTTTTTTCTCCATGTCGTCGTACCTCCTTTGTCAAGAATTGCTTTCAAAACCCCATCTAAGGCCCAATGGCTGCGTTGTCCCGCGAATTGAAATGCTCACTTATTAACGTGTGCGCTCCGCTTTCAATTCACGGGTTGCCTTGATACATACTTTAATATTTTAAGATCAGACATGTAATCCCGCTTCGCGGGGCCCTTGAACCTGATCTGAGGTTTTCAAACCAATTCTAGTTAGTTGCCAGGATAACGCCTGGCGATGGTGTCGAAATCATCGGGCAGCAGAATTTGAGCAAAGCGTTTACCGTGTTTGCTGTGTTCCTTGTAAAAGCCG
>WOR8_10003605_pt1 | contig 17115 bp, 12 predicted proteins | sample DeeMarSeWOR38_10_FD_19890 | JGI IMG/M metagenome (IMG submission 19890)
ACAATGACGCCAAATACCCGTTGACAACCGCCCCGGCACTGATTCTACGTCAGGGCCGCATTATCGCACAGGGCATGACAACTTACACAGCAGTCGGCGCTTCGAGCGACGTTGAGCTGACGGCCGCCGTAGATATATCCGTCGATAAGCTCGACAAAGAGACCGACCGTATCCCCGATGCCGTTAAATGGGATGGCTATTCTTACGCTCGTAGTAATCTGACCGGGACCATTACACTGACGAACCGCCGCTCCGATACGGTTACTTTGGAAATTCGCCGGTCAATCCTGGGTCAAATCGACAGTGCCAGTCACAAAGGAACAATCGAACACTTAGGCAGGCATGAAGGCGGATGGATAGATCCGACCAGCCGGCCATTCTGGTGGGGTTGGTACAATTGGCCATACTGGTGGTACCACTTCAACGCCGTTGGACGCGTGAGCTGGGAATGCGAGCTCAATCCCGGCAAAGAAATCGAACTGGAATATAACTGGCATTATTTCTGGCGCAGATGATAAACAGAAAAGAACAGTTTATTGAAAGGAACTGTACAATGAAAACACAAAGACAAAGACTTGTCATGGCAGCAGTGTTAACGGTTATTGTGACATCAGGAGCATTTGCCGAGGTGCCGACAACGACCGGCACCATCTCAAAGGTCACGGTATATCGCGGCCAGGCCCTCGTGACCCGAATTGTCAGCATTGATTTGCTGCCGGGCGCATCAGAGTTGATCGTGAAAGACCTGCCGGCTATGATTGTGCCTGAAAGTATTTATGCCCAGACTTCGGATAGCACCAGGGTACTCAGCGTAAGGTATCGTGAAAAGGCGGTCAGCCAGGACACACGCCAGGAAGTCAAAGAACTCGATACCCAGATTGAGGATGTACAGCACCAGATCAAATACGCTGAAAGCGAGCATAAGCATTTGGACTTGCAGTGGCAAATGTTCGAAAAGCTCAAGGACTTTACAATTGCCGCGGCAAAAAGTGACCTCAGCAGAGGCCTTTTGGCCTTCGAGCCTGTTGAAAGCTTAACCGAGCTGATAGAGACAAAAGGCCTCGAATACCATAAGCAAAGGATGGAGCTTGAGGACAAAATTGCCGGATTGAAAAAGCAGCTTGAAATACTTGACCGCAAGCGAGAAAAGCTTGTAGCCGGCCAGTCACGAACCGAGCGCGAGGCGGTTCTGTTTATAAACCGGGCCAGCGGCAAAAGAGTCGCTATCGAACTAAGTTACCTTGTCGGTGGTGCCAACTGGCAGCAGCAGTATAATCTACGCGCAGATCCTAAAAAATCAAACGTCCTTATCGAGTACAACGCAGTGGTGAATCAAACCAGCGGCGAAAACTGGGACGGCGTGGTCCTCAGTCTTTCGACCGCCGAACCGACGATGGTCGCGGCGGCGCCCGTCCTGGAGCCAATGCTCGTGGCTCTTTCTCATCCTGTTCCACCGACCCAGCAGATTCAAACTCAGGAATTCATCGGGGCCGAACAGGCCCGGCAGTACCAGGCATCACGAAAAGCCAATATTAAAAAGGGCATAGCAGCCAATGTCGAACTCAACAGGCTGGCAATAGACAACCAGGCATTTTTCCTCAGGGCCGGTCAGAAAGAGCTTCAGGAATTTCAGCGGCAGATGGCTGTGATTTCACGCACCGAGGGAATCAGTGTAACGTACGATTTGCCCGGCAGATTAACGCTGCCCAGCCGAAGCGACCAGCAGCTTGTCAGTATAGCGTCAATTACCGCTAAGGCTGATTTTACACTCATTGCCACTCCACTGCTGACCGATTTTGTCTATCTTCAGGGAAACCTGCTCAATGATAGCCAGACGATTCTTTTGCCGGGACAGGCCAGCATGTTCCGCGACGGCGAGTTTGTCGGCAAGAGCCAGTTGCCGCAGGTCACCATCGGCGAGACATTCACTGCCGGCTTCGGTATCGATTCGCAGGTTCAGGTGGTTCGCGAGCTTGAGAACAAAAAGACTCGCATCCAGGGCGGAAATCGCATCGACACCTATGATTACCGCCTTGCTCTGAGTAATTACAAAAATACGCCGGTTGAGCTGCAATTGCTGGACAGGCTGCCTTATACTGATGATAATTCGATCAAGATTGAACTCGCGAAAACCGAGCCCGAGTTAAGCACCGACAGCGAATTTCTGCGCACAGCGAAGAAAAAGGGCATTCTCCGCTGGGACATGAAGCTCAAACCTAATACTGTTGAGAAGGATGTGACTATTGTTAAGTACAACTTTACGATGGAGTATGACAGGAACATGCAAATCCAGCCACAGCGAACGAGTAGAACTCAATAATCATATTGTTCCTTTGCAGCAAGATGCCCGAACCGAGCAAAAGCTTAAAGCATCATTGTACGGTTCGGGCGTTTTAGATTTGGGACAGGAACAATCTTTTCAAACCAACCCTATTTTTAAGAATTGACCGACTTTTTTGCACGACTGGCATTGTTTGTAATACCATAATATTTGCTTTTATTTGTCGGTTTTTTTTCAGCTATCGTTAAACAAAACAGGTTTTAACATACTTACGGAGGCCTTCTGTATGTAACCTGCCAAAACGGATAACAGTCTAAAAAATAAAATAGTTGAAATCCTCAAAAAATATGGTATATTATCAGAATAAGAGCTTGGTATAATAGCCGGGGCGACTTAAATAAGTAATCCCCTTAAGAATATATTGCGGCATGCACGCTGATGGCAATGTAAGGGATTGCTGATACCATCATCATGCTATTAAATCAAATGCCACAAGGACAATTGATTTATCAAACAAAACATGCTTGGAAAGCACTTTGAAAGGCGGAATAAAATGGAGGATAAAGGAAAGATAATCAGACACAACGTTAAAGGATTCACGCTGATCGAACTGCTTGTAGTTATCGCGATCATTGCCGTCTTACTGGCAATCATAATGCCTGCCTTGCGAAGAGTCAAAGAATCGGCAAAGCAAACTATATGTAGGTCGAATTTGAAAAATGTCGGGCTTGCAGTGTTTATGTACCTGGATGACAACGATCGAAAATTACCTACTTACCGCAGTGCGAACGGATTTCTCTGGTATGATGCAGGAGGTAATTTGCTGCCCCTTACAGACAGCAGTGCCTATTGGGGTATTGTATATAAGCCATACCTGAAAGAGACAAGAATTTTTAACTGTCCGAGCCTGCGGCGCGTTCCATCGCTGATATATAACGTCGATCCCGATGCGGTCCAGGAGGCGGCGTTCGCTCTTAATTACCATGAGGACGCCAGAGGCAAAAGTACGAATGATCTGAGACCATCCGAATTTATTTTCTGTCACGACCATATGGAACCGAGAGTGGAAAACAACGAACGAGACATGTTCCATAACAATGATATCCCCGGTGCTATGAATTTGACACACTACAGGCAGGGAGGCAGCCGTTCAGAGCAGTATCGTGACATCTTCAGGCATAGTATCAGAATAAACGAGCCTTTTAAAACCGGCGGCAAAGCAAATATTCTCTGGCTGGATGGACGCGTTACTACGCTCGATGAAACTACGGGCGATGATGTGCGTAAGCGCTGGTACACAGGAGCAAAAAAGACTATCGGCTCCGGCAGTCCTTAGCCCGGACGCGATAAACTTTATTTATTCCCAACGTTCCACCAAGACAAGTCCCCAAGATGAATGAACAAAGCGGCACAAACAAAAGTTCATGCAGGGCATGCTGGCAGAACTGCGGCGTTCAAGCCGACGCAGAGATGTTGGACATCGACAAGATGGAAGATGCTATCGCCCCGCTGGATGAGCAGACCGTTCAGATAAGAGAGCTTATCACCCGCTTCGAACCGTGCTATCACGAGGCCGACAAACAAGCCGAACTTATCGCAGAGGCTATCGGAACCGGAAGCTGTCCCGAAGAATCTAAAGAGCGGCCGCCAAAGCGAAAAAAGGAGTTGGAAAATTGCCTGCTCATACTTTCTCGCTGGTGCGAAGATCCGTCTGTTCGGGGCATGGAGATCGACGTCGGCGGTGTCCCCGCGGATGAACTGTTGAATTCCATCGGTCAAGCCAATCCCTTGAAGATATGGCAGGTACAGCGAATCGTTGACAAGGTTGTCTTTGCACTGAATCGGAGCCGACCCTACCACAATTTGGCCCTTGATCTTGGAGACTATGGCGAGCCGGGAGCAAATCCCATCGGAGATCATTACAAAGATAACGCCGACTTCCTTGAGCAAACTAAAGCTACCATCATCCACGACACGGTTAATGGCCAGGATGCAAAAATATCCTTAGCAATGGCGATTGATATGCTTGAGCCTTGTAACTGGGACTTCGTCGGAGCAGTTGTGACACTCCTTAAAGCGATTGGCGGAGAACTCAATCCAAGGCGTCCATACGTATGCCATCAACGGAATCTCAGGCTCAACCCTCTTTGCGATAGACTTGAAATAATATCAAACACGCTCGGAGCCTTCTGGAAGGATAGCAAGCAGAACGAAAACATAGACCGGGACCTTTTCGCATCTTTAGTTGAGGCTACAGCCGTAAAACGCTGGCTGGCTGCGTCTATGGACAAGACCATCAGACTGCAATTAGAGACCCCTTGCGATTTCTGGTTGGATTTCAGTTAAAACTGAAGTTACTCAGACAACAAACCAATCGGCATAATTTATCGCCTCAGGAGCATTTTTGGTATCTTATGTTTTTATCCCCTTCTTTCCGGCCGAAATCGGCATAATTTGGGCCGTAGAGACGGTTTGTCGGCCATCCTTTAGCCCTGTCGTTAAGGTGGCGATTGATGAAAGCCTCGGTTTCACTCTTCGCCCTGTCGCCTATTTTAATTATATCCTGAGAATCCATAACCAGACTCTTTCGCCGATAATCTTAGTGACCACATAAAAACTGCTTCTATCATAATATATAGACGCTCGTATCAGCTTTTTATTAACAAAATTTCAAAAAAAACTATGTAAATCTGTGTAATTTCCTGTCTGATAATAATATTTTATCCTTTCCTCTTTCTTTCTTGCTCAATGGGTAAACAGGTCTATAATTTGAACATGGCGGATCTGATAGCTCTGAATCGGCAGGTTCTCGGCATAATCGAAAGAGAATACAGAGAAAGGACAAATAATCAATTTATGTAGACAGGACTTACATAGATGAACCCGGTAATATAGTTGTTCCTGGGAGCAGCTTATGTCTGAGATTATAGGATTTGTGGCGCTTATAGTCAGCATCGTCGCGCTGGTGATTCTGAAAGGTTATCGAGATGTGATCAAAAAGCACGAAGATCGCATTAACCACCTTTCACGAGAGATTAACAGACTCAGGCAATCAACCGATTTATTCGTTGAGGAAGTGCCCAGCCAGCCACCTGAAGAAGTTCCCGAGACAACTGTTTCAGCCCTGGTGCAAAAGCTGAAACACGATACTTCTGTAACGGAGAAAATTGATGTCCCGGCGCATCCCGCCCCGGAGGAAGTGGCCGAGGTCTCCGCTGAACCGGCAGAAGAAGCTTTGCGAGTCACTCTCGAGCCAAAGACACCTGAGATCGTACCGCCACCTGAGCCGGAGCGGCGTCAACTGCTTGAGGCAGCAAAATTACGGCTTAAGGGCATCGATCGCGAACGCTGGGCAACACTGGAAGCTAAGCTCGGTAAGCAGTGGATGACCTGGGTAGGTGCGATAGTGTTGTTCCTAAGCGCTGGCTTCTTCATTAAGTATGCGTTTGAACACCAATGGCTTGGAGAAGGTGCACGTGTGATTTTGGGAGTGGTCGCCGGTATCGGCGTTGCAGCCGCGGGCGAGCGTTTCGTCAGGCGCAAGATGCGCGCACTGGGTCAAGGTCTCATCGGTACCGGCCTGGCAATACTCTATGTCTCGCTATATGCTGCTTATGGCTTTTATGGGTTGCTCCCACAGAAAATAACTTTTGTCCTGATGGCCCTTGTAACCACAGCAGGCATGGTGCTCGCCGTTCTCCACGATGCAGTCGCCGTCAGTTTTCTGGCCGTCCTGGGTGGCCTGCTGACGCCTGTTATGCTAAGGACCGGACGCGACCCTCGCGATTCATTGTTTGCTTATCTGCTCTTGCTCGATCTCGGTGTGCTTGGCGTGGCCTTTTTCAAGCGCTGGAGGACGCTCGACGTCCTGGCCTTCATCGGGACATGGGCGCTTTTCACGGCGTGGTACTTCAAGTTCCGCCATGCGCCCACATACTCGACAGTGCCGACTGTCTTATGGCTTGCCATCTTCTATGTGGTGTTCCTGATCCAGCCTTTCGTCTATCACCTGCGACTGGCGACACCGATTGTGGGCGAACGTTTCTTCCTGGCCGTATCTAACGCTGCAGGAATGTTCGGCATGACATACACGATACTTCACAGCGCGCACAAGCACGTACTCGGTCTCATAACGCTGGGCATGAGCACCTCTTATCTCGTCCTGGGCTCGCTCACAAGGAAACGCCTTCGCAGCGACGAACGGGCGGTATTTGGTTTCATCGCCTTGTCGGTGATGTTCCTGACGATAGCGATACCCATACATCTGGACTTCCATGGTGTGACCGTCGCCTGGGCGGTCAAAGCACCGGTATTACTTTACCTCGCCTACAAATACTCATATTTTCCCCTCAGGGCGGGCGTGCTTATTACTCTGGTTCTTGCGGCAGGCAGAATATTCACGATCCACTGGCCATTGCACGAGAATGCCTTCACCCCAATCGTCAACCCGCAATTCGGTACAGCGATTTTTGTCGCTCTGGCCGGGGGGGCTTATGCGCTAATCCACCATCTGCAGAGGAAGAATTCCTCTCCTATCGACCAGATTCTCAAGGTTTGGACAGGAATAGCAGCGGCCTTCCTGGCGCTGGTCGTGCTGAACATCGAGGTTTGGCAGTGGCTCGATCTTTCCGGCAGAGAACATCTGGTTCGCTGGGCCTGCGCACTCGTATGTACCTCCGGTGCGGCCGGCTTCCTTGTGGCGGGAATAAAGCTGAGCAGCGTTCACTCGCGTTTCTCTGGGCTAGTTGCCCTGGCGGCCGCGGGCGCATTCGAAACCTGGGACTATCGTCTTGGGATCCACGCAAGCTATCCGCTAATTTTCAATGGGCGCTTTTTCGCAGCCCTTGCCTCCATTGTGGTCATATTTTCCTACGCCTTCGTTTATCGCCGACGGAAGCAGCTGTGTCACCCCGATGAAAAGCGCTTGTCAATTCCATTCTATGGAGCGGGGATTATTCTGCTGGTCATCCTATTCAGTTGCGAAACGTGGCAGTGGCTTGTCTTCCGTGACCATCATTACATTGCAAGGTGCTTACTTCCGTTGGTATGGGTGGCAGGCACGGCCGGCTATCTCGGTGCAGGATTCAGGCTGCGGTCCATCCACCTGCGTAGAGCAGGCCTCGCTGTGTTGGTAGTTGCAGGTATACTTGCCGGAATTGGGTATGGGTATCGTATTGAAAGCGATTGTCTGCTGTTTATCAACGGACGCTTCGCGGCGGCACTTGTAGTGCCTTTGATGGCGTTCGTGTACGCACTTGCACTCCGCAGGCTACGGGACATCTGCGAGCCGGCCGAACAAAACATATCGGAAGCTCTCTACGGTATCGGAATTTTCCTGCTCGTAATTCTCACCACCGCTGAGATTTGGCTCTGGCTTGACGCACGCAGCCACTACTATTTTGCAAGATGCCTGGTTCCGCTTATCTGGGTTGCCGGGGCGGCAGGCTATCTTGGAACCGGAATAAAACTGCGAACAGTGCGCTTGCGTTACATGGGCCTTGTGACCCTCGCAGTGGCGGGTGTCTTTACCAGCCGTGGCTATACTTTCGACATGGACGCCAGCTACCTTCTTTATCTCAACGGCTGTATGCTGGCGGGGCTGACCGTCGTGCTGATGGTTTTCGCTCACGGATTCATCCTACGGCGTTTTCGGGATCTATGCCCAAAGGACGAGCAACTAACAGCGAAGATACTATACGGAGTCGGAATAGCATTGCTTTTTGTCTTGTTAAGCACCGAGATATATTTGTACTTCCGGGGAACAATCACTGATCGCGAGAGGGCCAGATGGGTCTGTCAGATGTCACTCTCAGTGACGTGGGGGGCCTACGCCATTGCGATATTGGCAATAGGCTTCTGGCGCAAAGTGCGGAGTCTCAGGCTCGCCGCACTTGGGCTGTTTGGTTTGACGGCTCTCAAGCTTGTGCTCATCGACATGGCGAAGATACAGGAAGTCTATAGAATAATATCCTTTTTGGTGCTCGGTGTCTTAATGATCGGTGCATCATATCTTTATCACCGGGTCGAGAAACGGCTCAGCATATCCGCTACACCCGGTGACAGTCAGCAAAGCAGGAATTGACGTAATCCTGTTCAGCAAGCATTTACCCATGCTGTGACCACAGTTCTTGAATACGAGACGCTTTGGTCGGAACTAGAAGGCTATCGGGATTACTCACTGACAAACATGGTTCCATCTCGTCCTAATCCTGCGGAAAACTCAAATCATGCTGTTTTGTGGTCCATGAAACCTTCGAGCTTTCGGGATCGGACAGGATGCTGGAGCTTGCGAATAGCTTTGGCTTCGACCTGTCGGACACGCTCGCGGGTGACTTTAAAGATTCGCCCGACCTCTTCCAGCGTATAAGTGTAGCCGTCGCCGATGCCGTAGCGAAGCTTGATGATCTCACGCTCGCGGTAGGAAAGGGTTTTTAAGACCACGTCGATCCTGTCTTTTAGCATTTCCTGCGTTGCCGAAGCGACGGGCGAGTCGATTTCGTTATCTTCGATAAAGTCGCCGAAGTAACTGTCCTCGCTTTCGCCGATAGGTCTGTCGAGACTGATCGGATGTTTGGAAATTTTGAGCACCCGGCGGGTTTCCTCGATGGTCATCTCGGCTTCGGCGGCGATTTCTTCGACAGTCGCCTCCCTTCCAAGTTTTTGGTGCAGGACCTTGCTGGCGGTTCGCAGCCGACTCATTGTTTCGATCATATGGACGGGGATGCGGATGGTTCGGGCGTGGTCGGCGATAGCACGGGTGATGGCCTGGCGAATCCACCATGTGGCGTAGGTGCTGAACTTGTAGCCCCGGCGATACTCGTATTTATCAACTGCCCGCATAAGGCCGGTGTTGCCTTCCTGGATGAGGTCGAGAAAACTCAGGCCGCGGTTGCGATATTTCTTGGCGATGGAGACGACCAGGCGAAGGTTCGCACTGGAGAGCGTTCGCTTGGTTTCCTCGTATTGGGAGTAAACTTTATCGAGGACGGCGATTCTCTTAGCAAGCTGCGGCGGCGTTTCCATCACCAGTTCCTGCAGGCCGTTGAGTTCCTGCTGCATCGCCTCTATATCTTCGGCTGTAATATCTCCGTTGGGCCCTGCGGCGATCGTCTGCTCCAACTGATGCATTTTATCGCAGATGCTGTGGAGCTTATTTTTTACCGGCTGGATTCTGCTTGTTCGCAGACTAAGCTCTTCGAGAAGCGTTGCAATCTTACGCTTGGATCTGCGTAATCGTTTTAACGCCGCTTTGCTCTCGTCCTTGTTTTTGTTCGTAAGAGTTTGCTTGAAAAGATTTTGGTTGATCTTGAGCAGCTCTTCCACCGTTTTAATGTTTTCAGGGAGCCGTTTTTTGATTACGCTCTTGGTCATGTTCGGAGTTGTGCCGACTTTGATCGTTCTATCAAAAGACACCGTGCCATTATGGACTTGCTCTAATAAATCCAAAGAATTTCTGGCGCAATAGTCACATTGGAGCATTTTTCTTCTGAATGCCATGCGGGCCAGTTCGATTTTCCTTGCTAAGGAGATTTCAGAATTCCTGGTCAGCAGCGGTATCTGGCCCATTTGAGTCAAATACATCCGGATGGGATCGTCAATTCGTCGAGTGCTTTCTTCGCCTACGAGCTGTTTTTCGAGCAGTTCATCCTCATCATCTTTGAGGTCTTTGTCCTCTTCTTCCTCGTCGACGGATTCATCTTCTTCTTCGAATTCATCATCTGTTTTAGCAGCCTTTCGCGATTCGGCATCAGCTTCATCGATGAGACTGATTCCCCTCTCATCCAGCGTGGCCAGCAGCCTATCCAGGCGGACCGCACTAACAGCATCTTCCGGCAATTCATCGTTCATCTCGTCGTAAGTGAGAAATCCTTTTTTCTGGCCCTTTTCAATAAGTCTTTGTATCTGCAGTTCGGTGTCTGTTTGTTGAGTTATTTTTATTGGTTCGTTCTCAGCTACGACTTCTTTGACAGCCTCTTTTTTAGCAGCCTTTTTCTTAACAGTCTTTTTTGTACGTGTCTTTTTTGTTCTTTTTACCACGATTCGTTTCCTTGTCTTTTTTATTTTCAATCCGTAATCAAGTCGATTAGTTCATAATCCGGTATTATTACAAAACTCTCATCCTTCCCATTTCTGTACGGCCATATGCCCACGGTTGTTCACTATTCTACTCCATCGGTACGACACGACTATTTCTCTTGCTCGTAATATTATGCCATCTGCGGAGATACTCAGTCTGGTCCTGCAACGCTCCAATCTCGAGCTTTTCTTTCTCAATCCGATGTTGCTCAATCGCAACCAAAGCACCGGCAAGGATTGATTCGAAATTGCCCTTCTTCTGGCCGGCCGCCGCCAATTCCATGATGCAGTTACCAAGCTCCACAGATTCGGCCCGGGCCAGAATCTCTTTAAGCGGAGCATTAATATCGCCATCCAGCGTCTCAAAAAGGATTGCTGCTACCTGCCCAAGTATCGGTACATCGAACATGTCCTTTGTAATTTTTTGCTTTACCGTCTCATACAATTTCGGCTCATTCAGAAGCACCTCAAGCACGTCACGCTGGGCTCCGGCGAAAGAGCCCTGCCCATAATCGACTAAAGGCACGTTTTCACCGCGGTTTTCATTACTGGATGCTCTCTGTAGACGCTTGAGGCGTTTGTTCAATTCGGCGTTGATTTGCCTATCATCAAGACCTATAATTTTTGAAATCTGCTTTACACGTATCCCTAAGTCGATATCGTGAATTTTGCCCGACTGCATGCTCGTAGCGATAGCCTGCAGGTATTCGTCGATCGCCGAATTTTTCCCGGCTAACGTATCCTCGCTGGCAAATTTCTCCCTTAACCTGTCCCACTTGAACTGGAAAACGTCAACTGCATCGGCGATTAACTGCTCGAAGGCTTCTTTTCCCGAAGCTAACAGAAAATCGCACGGATCTTTGCCTTCCGGAACGGTAGCCAGCTTAATATCAATCCGCTGGGCCAGGCAGACATCCAGCGCCCGATTGGCTGCTTCGATCCCAGCCACATCGCTGTCGAATATAAGGATGACCTTCCTGGCATACCGTTTTAAGATACGCCCGTGCCCTGCCGTGAAGCTGGTTCCCAGTGCTGCGACTACATTGCCGCAGCCGAACTGGTGAGCCATGATACAGTCGGTATAGCCTTCTACGACGACAGCCGTTCCCGTCGAGACAATTTCGTGCCGGGCCTGTTCCAGACCGTACAGCGAATTGCTCTTGTCGAATAGCACCGTTGTCGGTGAATTCAGATATTTGGCTCCATTATCGTCCAGCGTCCTGCCGCCAAAACCGATTACCCGGCCGGTCACATCGGTTATAGTAAACATCAGCCGGTTGACGAACTTGTCCTGATTGTGTCCAACAAGAAGTCCCGCCTGCTCCAGCAGTTTTAATACTGATTTGTTAGCCTTCGATTCCCTGACCAGCCCATCCGGAGAATCGATTGCCAGACCAAGCTGCCACTTTTCGATGCTTTCAGGGCTAATCTGCCTTTCGGCGAGATAATCACGAGCATATTTACCTAATTTAGCATCTCTGAGATTCCGCTGGAAATATTGAGCGGCCCATACGTTGGCTTTGGCCAGCCTGTTTGGATCGATGTCCTCTACGTGTTCGGTTTGCCCCGCTTCGGCTCCGCTCCGGGGGCGTCTTGGCATTTGCCTTCTTTCGAGTTTTATGCCGGCACGCTCAGCCAATCTCTCGATTGCCTGTGGGAAAGTCAGGTTTTCACGCATCTGGATGAATTTGAAAACATCTCCACCAGCACCACACGCAAAACACTTGAAGATTTGCTTTACAGGATTGACATTCATGCTGGGCCGATGGTCATCGTGGAAGGGGCACAAACCCACCATTTCACGCCCCTTTTTCTTCAGGCTCACGTGTTCGCCGATTACGTCAATAATATCATTGGCCTGCTGAACTTGAAGAACCATGCTATTATCAAACATCCCTGCCATGTATGCTATACTATCCTTTTTAATGCCAACGAGAAGTTTCCCGTTATTGTTCAATCAAAAGCACCTCCCCCCGAATTAATGGGGTGGCTTAGTCCGGTTGACTTAATATAACCAAACTACACTAATATAGGCACAAATTGCTAAAAAGTCAAGTCGTCCCGAAAAAACGCGTTTTAATGCTGTTAAATACTATTATAAAACGAATGGACACTTGGTCAAATCATACCCAAAGAGGTTTAAATCAAGAAAAATTGTGTCAAATTCCGAGCGTTCTTCACTCTAAGCATGGCCAAATAGGCTCATTTTTTTGACAAGACATGTCCTGTTTTCTACTTTCCATCATCCACAAATTGTATTTGGATGAAAGCACGCTTTAACTAACCTGAGCAAGAGGAACCAGTGTGCGCCAGATCAGCAGCCACTTTCCTTCGGTACGGCCCAGAACCATCACATCATTACCAGTCTCATTGAAGGTCTTGTCTTCCATTTCCCATTTCGTTTCATAGCTATAATAGACAATCGCGACATCGCCGAAGACATCTATTTTCATCGACAGCTCTTTGTATTCAAGAACGGTGCCTTTAGCACAAAAATCCTCGACACTTTTAAGGTACGTATCCCTGCCTTCGGCCCGCTGAACAAAACCGGGAGGAACAATTACCACATCTTCATGACAAAATAGTTTTAGTGCCTCGATATCACCCTTCCGAGAGGCTTCATTGATCCCTTCAACGGTTTGCATGATTTCATCTTTTAGACTGTTATTTAAATCAGCCAAAATATATCCCCTTACCTGACAGACTATTTAGCGAATTTTGGGGGCTACTAAAGAATCCCACTGCGATTACCACTCTAAGAAATATTACTCCACTCTTTTAGGTATAGGAAGATTCATCTTCTTTCTTTTCCAGTCGAGATATGTTATTGCTTCAACTTTAAGGTCCTTGAGATAATCTTTGTAGTCATCATCTGCCTCTCTTAAGCCATCGTCATAATATAACAGACCATCTATGAGTAAGAAATCGTCATCGCTCGCTACAGCCTCTTGACTATTCATATAGGCCGTAACTCCAGCGTGATCCATGCCGCCTATTAACGCAACCATGACCCTGTTTTTATTGATCCAAACATAAACCGGCTCAAGGTCCAGGATTATTTGGGGGATTTGCTTTAGGTCATTCGCGGATGCATCGATAATATTAATTTTTGCTCTGCTGTATACCCCACCATTGAAACGAGTAATGACTTGCCTGCAGGCCTTAAGTAATACCTGGTGGTCTGTCTGGTAGAGTAGTTTTTGTTTTTTAACCGCCAATTCTTTGATGGTCTCAGTTATGAAATTCATCATTTTTTCCATAGCTTCATTTCTTTTTCTTACTTCTTCCAGTGAAACTGGTTTTTCAACTTCGAATTTCTCGTAAGTCAATCCAGGAAATAGATCCATTTGGAAATGGTCGTAGTTCTCATTGAGATAATCCAGCGATTCCGTACCGGTCAGTTTATCCATTTCGAAAGGATCCTTTCGAAAGCCTAATCCTTTTGTATTGCCGTCTCGTGGTTTATGCTCTCCGAATTCGTTAGAGGAGCACCTCAGCAACTGACTACTGTCATCGCTTCGAAAAGTTATATCAACCATAATTTCATACACGCTCACGTGTGTAGGTTGTAGTGATCGTATAATCTCAGGCACCTCATTCCGAACAGTCTTGGGATCATCAATGTAATACGTAGTTCTGGATAGTTTGCCCTCTCTATGTAATCTCATAAGCTCCTGGCAACTTTGATAAACGAGTTTATGATCAATCCCGTAAAACAATTGCTCTTGTCGCTCTTCGAAATTTTTCGGATTCTTATTTATTTCAGCTTTACAACCAATCAAACAAAAGCATGATAAGAAAATTATTGTTAATCTAAACATAATAATCCCCGTTTCTGCATGTCCAACCTCAGATTATGCTCGCCAACATTCTATAATACGACAATCCTACCGAAACCTCTATTGTCAGTCAAGTATTGGGATTACATGGATTAATAGTTTTTTATTATGTATATTGACGAAGCTGGGTCAGGATGGGCTTATTCGATCTCTTTTGTGACTACCTCGAGGATTTCCTTTTCCCGGTGTTGTAACAGCTTGCCGAGAGGGCCCAGACTGAGCCGGTAAAAGAGTGCCAGCAGCGCCAACAGTGCCACCGAGAAAAGAAGGTTCACCGGAGCGGCCGGAAGCCCGCCAACCTTGGATAATAGCAGTCCAATCGCCGGCGGAAAAAACATCGGTGACACAATCATTGGAAAGAAAATGCGCGATACTAACATCAGGATGGTTGTTTTCGTGGCAGTTTTTGTCGGCTTGAGCGATCCTGCGGCAATGCGATAAGGAACGAGAATGGATATCATGTTGCCCACCATGCTGATCATCAGAAAGGCCGCCAGCAACTGCAGGCCGGCGGCAATAAAAACAACGAACGAGATGTCCATGGTGATCTTAACAAATATCAGAAGAATCGCTCCGGTTCCTATTGCGAGAGGCAGAAATGCAAGGTTCTTTCCCAGCAGGATTTGTTTCCGCGGTGTCGGCAGCAGGACGAGCTGTCGAAAGCCGCTACGGTCGTAACCAAAGAGGTTGTACATAAGCTGGCTTAAGCCGAGGCACATAAACACAACGGCCCCGGTGGCTATGAAAGGCTTGAAGTTCTCGCCGATATTAGCCGAACGCCGTACGAAAATCGCCGTTCCGAAAATCAAAAGCATAATGAAATTTGTCCCCAGCATCATTTTCACTTCGGGTGCCCGCATCAGGCAGCGAATAAAGGCCGCTTTTCGGCCTTCGGTTTTCGTTTGGCGCTTTTTGCCGCCGTTTGTCCCTGATAGAAACGAATGGTAGATCGATAGGCCCTTCTCAAGCCAAGTCCGCCCAGAAGGAATCCACCGGCTGCTCCCAAAACCGCGGGCCAGATATTTCCCGTGGCTAATGACATTGCCCCGTTGCCCACCCATAAGAAGGGCACCACTTTGTGTGCTACCAAAAGACCGTTAGGAATGACAATCTTTTCACGTTCCCTGGATTCGTCTGGTGCCTTTTGTTCCGACTGTACTGATTCGGTAGTTTTTGGTTTGTGGCGTTCACGTCTGTCAGTAAGATTTGTAACAATATACGGAATCTGGCTCAGCAGGATGAATGCGAAGGTGACCCCGGCGATAATCGCACGTCGCCGTCGCTTGTTCATCATCAGCGTGACCAGCCATCCGCGCAGGCAATAGGTCCATGCTGTAATCATGAAGATAATGCCAAGCACCAGTGGAAACATCAGAATCATGAATCCTCTGCCACCCAGGATCAATCCCGCTGAAAGACCAAGCATCCCCGGCAAAAACAGAATTATGCTTGTAGTCAAATGCGAAGCAATGTAATTAATCATAAAGACGTTTCGCAGCGAAATCGGCAAATGCAGCAGGCGGCTGATGTCGATTGTTTCAGCACGCTGTATCTCCGAAACAATTCCGGCAAGCCAGAAAAACAGGAACATCCCGATAATCATGTCCCACACTACCAGCATAACCGGCGATGGTGCTTTTGACAGGGCAAAGATGCCTGCCAGCAGGCCGACAATACCGCCTATAAAACCTATGCCCAAACCAATTAAAGTAATAATTATTGTCAGAATGGCGTTAATTTTCCCGCCGCGAGACCATTGATTTCGGCTCAGACGCCACCGCAGCCAAATGATTGTGCGAAGCTGGCTCCAGTTCATCTAATCCTCCAGCCAGCTTAGCTTCTGCCGCTCAATGTGGTCGCTGCCGACCGCCTCAAGAAACATTTCCTCCAGCGAGCCTGCGGCACGGATTTCATCCATGGTGCATTGATGCACGAGTTTGCCCTCAGCGATGATCCCGACGTCCGTGCAGAGCCTTTCAACAATCTCCAGAACGTGCGAGGTCAAAAAGACGGTCGCGCCGCGCTGAACGCAGCGTTTCAGCGTGTCCCGCAGCACGCGCGAGGCAACGGCATCGACGCCCTCGAACGGCTCATCCAGAAACAGCAAATCCGGATTCGGAATCAACGCCCCGGCAAGGGTGAGTTTCTTCTTCATACCATGCGAGTATTCAAGAGTGAGTTTCTTATCCTCGTTATCAAGGCTCATCATGGCCAGCAGCTCTTTGCAGCGTTCGCGCACCGTCGCAATGGGCATCTGATACATGCGTCCGATGAAGGTCAGATATTCGGAGCCCGTAAGATTATCGAACAGGGCAAGCTCTTCCGGCACGACTCCGATGCGCTGCTTGACCTGCCTGGCCTTTTCGAGGTCGCTCGTGTCTTCGCCCAGTATGCGCATCGAGCCGCTCGTCGGAGCAAGCAGGCCGGTGAGCATTTTGATGGTGGTGGATTTTCCCGCTCCGTTGGGTCCGAGAAAGCCGTAGAACTTGCCGGCTTCGACACGCAAATCGAGGCCGTCCACGGCACGCAAATCGCCGAAGCAGCGCGTCAGTCCGTTCGTTTCGATAGCGAGTGTCATAAGGTTGTTGAGTTTACCGCCACGAAACAATAAAAACAAGGCCGTTTTTCAGACTCATCAAATGAACCTCATGGCAGGCCGAAGAAGCTTTTGCTGGTGGTAGTGACGGCCCGGGCGAAATCGTTTTCATCCATATCTTTCAACACTGCTAAAAAGCGGGCGGTGTGGATCATCAGGGCAGGCTCGTTGATTTTCTGCTTTCGCATCGGCTCCGGCGACATGTAGGGGCAATCGGTTTCGAGCATCAATCTGTCTACCGGCACGATTTTGGCGGCTTCGCGGGTCTTCTGTGCGTTTTTGAAAGTAACCACGCCGGTAAAGGAGATATAAAAGCCGTGGTC
>WOR8_10004969_pt1 | contig 17115 bp, 18 predicted proteins | sample DeeMarSeWOR38_10_FD_19890 | JGI IMG/M metagenome (IMG submission 19890)
AATCTATCGGTGTCATATTTACCCCGCGCCGGGATGAACATGGCAACCACGAACCCTGCCACCGTTGGATGAACCCCGGAACCCAAAACAGCAATCCAGATGCCGAGACCCAGCAGGGCATAGAGCAGAGTCCACCTGATCCAGAGGAGATTGGCAACGGCGAGTCCAGCAACGAAGAATAGACAGACTATCAGATAACCCCAGACGATTCCCTTGGTGTAAAAAACCGCAATAATCACCACGGCACCCAAGTCATCGGCAATAGCGAAGGCAGAAAGGAAAACTCTCAAGCCTACAGGCAGTTTTCGGCCGAATACAGCGATGGCCCCCAGGGCAAAGGCGATATCCGTTGCCATGGGTATGCCCCAGCCACTGGCAGTTAGGGTACCGCGATTTATGGCAAAATAAATGGCTCCTGGAACAAACATGCCTCCGAGGGCAGCGACCACGGGGAGAAGGGCACTCTTGGGGTTTGAAAGCTCACCTACCAGAATTTCGCGCTTTATCTCCAACCCGACAATAAAAATAAAATAGGTCATTAGACCATCGTTGATCCAATGAAGGAGGGACTTGGTTATTTGATATTTGCCTAACTCGAGAGTGAGGTGGGTGTGCAAGAGATCATGATAAAAGGGAGCGAGAGCGGAATTGGCCCAAGCAACTGCCACAAAGCTGGACAGGAGCAGTAACACACTGCTCGATGCCTCTTTCTTGAAGAAAGACTCTGCCGGTCGAACAATATAGTCCGCCACGAGTGTGGATGGTAATGACTTGTAACTCTTTAGCATTTCAAAAGGGGAAAGTTTTGATCCAAACTTCTCCACCTGGTAAATGGTTCAGCTTGGTCTATTTATAATTTGGTCTTCCGTTTCAGATTATCGATGATGGTGTTCGCAGCCTCCTCAACAGAGGTTTTGCCCATATCTATTATCAGGTCGTAAAGTTTGGCGTCGTTCCAATCCACGTTGAAGTAGTGTTTGATCAGACTTTTTGAGTCCTTTTCCTCCCTGCGGATGTGATCTCTAGCTGCATCCCGATCTATTTTGAAACGCTTCATGATGGTTTTAATTTTACCCTCCTCATCTCTGATCAATCTCACATGGAGGGTATCGGGCTTCCTTCCTAGGATACACTGTCCGGCCCAACCGAGAATAATGGCATTGCCTTCCCCATAGATTTTCTCAACAAGTTTCTTAATGGTCTCAAAATAGGCATTGTCGTCCAAACAACCACGTTCGCGGTCAACCACCTTTTGTACGAGCGTACAGGTATATTTGTCCACGAACCGAAGCAGGCGCGATTGAGAATCCTGGCGAAAGGCCTCTACTTCACTTTCTGTGATGCGGAGCTCCTTAGCAATTCTAGCCACTAGCTTCTTGCCGATATATTCCCAACCCAGTTTTTCCGCCAAGAGGGACGCCACCTTCTCGCTTTCAACCCCACATTCCCTGCTAATGGTAATAACTGCCATGAAACCCTCCTCGTTTGTAATCCTCATGTGTGATTATTTCAAAGGATCCCAGGTTCGCAACCTAGGCATAATACTCCACTCCACCGTGATTGTCCAGACGCGCATGGCAGAAAGGGGTAGTCATTTTCCCATGGCGGCCATCGATCAGAAGTTGGCTGCTACAGTCTTGGCAAGCTCAGTGGCTGCCTTCATAGATTTGTCTTTGTCTTCATGGGAAGCGAGAGTTGGCTCTACAAGTATGGTTTGAAAGTCGCTAAAGCCCATGAAACCTAAAATGTGCTCCAAATAAGCTTTTTGCAGGTCGTAGCTTTCAGCACCGGTGCCGGGGCCGTAAGCGCCACCCCGAGCGTAGATTGCCGCAACGGGTTTGCCGGTCATCAGCCCCTTATAGCCCTCTTCTGGAGAAAAACTAAAAGTGTATCCCGGTTGCACTATCACATCAATGTAATGCTTTAACTTGTAGGGAATGCCAAAATTCCACATGGGCAAGGAGAAGAGATACTTTTCCGCTCCAGTAAATTGTGAGATGACATCTTCCACAGCACGCCAGGCACGTTTCTGTTCTTTTGTGTGCTCAAGACCGTGAAGTATGGCGTATTTGGAATCGATCACATGGCCATCGAACTCGGGCATACTGGTATGCCAGAGATCCAGGGTTTCAACCACATCGCCCGGGTGAGTACGCTCATACTCTTCAATAAAGGTTCTGGCAATTTCAATTGAAGCAGATCTTTCTTTTCGGGGCGAAGCCTCTATATATAATAGACGAGCCATCTCAAACCTCCTTTTTAGTATAAACCATTAAGTTATCACTAATATTTAATTTGCCATTAAAAGAGCTGTCTCAAATATAGGCACGAATCCAGTAGATGCAATGGAAAATGTCTAAAGTGTCTAAATTGCCTAAAATAATGATAACCTGGTGGTTGAGTCTTCTGCCTTATTAGTTGAGAAATGGGAGTAGTTCTACTATATTCTTTGATCTAGCCAAGAGAAATTTAGTCATTTTAGATCATTTTAGTTCACTTTAGGCATTTAGAAGTTAGGAGTCCCCTATGAAACTGGTTGTGAAAGCTAAGCTGTGTGCGGCGATCCTTTTTCTCATGCCATTTGCCATTTGCTCTGGTGCCTCGAGCGCTGAGAGAAAACCAGAGCGGGTCGACTGTGACGTCCACGCGGGACCATGCAATGCCACACTAAAGGACATTCAGGTCACCCTAGACATAAAGCCCAAGCCGGTCAAGGCAATGGAAGATCTCACTTTTACTGTTCGCTTTGCTGGAGAGAAATTTGTGGCCGATCCTTACATAGACCTGGGAATGCCTGGCATGAATATGGGCAAAAACCGGGTTGTTCTGAAGCTAGCAGGAGAAGCTCTGTACCAGGGCAAAGGAGTCATTGTCCGCTGACCCAGTGGTCGCCGTACCTGGAAGGCTACGGTAACTGTTCCCCAAGTGGGTTCTGTGGAGTTCGTCTTCGATGTCGTCTACTGAAACTATCTATCTTATCCTTTTTAGCTCAGGTTTTACTGTTGGTTTCGGTCATTGCATTGGAATGTGCGGACCAATTGTCGCTTCTCTTTCACTCAGCCTAAAGGGACGTGGCGTAATTATACCTCATATTCTTTACAACACTGGCCGTATCACCACCTACGGATTGCTAGGTGGCTTAATGGGGGCGACCGGCTCCTTTACCTCAGTTACCGCCCGAATTGCCAGCCTCCAGAAAGGGGTGATGATCTTCACCGGCATTTTAATTATCTTGATGGGACTTGCAATGGCCGGATGGATACCTTTGGGTTCAATCTTCGGGGACTATTACAATCCCGGAGGGTTACTATCTCGAACTTTTCGCAGACTCTCTGAGAAAAGGTCAACAGTTACCTACTACCCCCTAGGATTGCTTCTGGGGTTGCTCCCATGCGGGCCGGTTTATACAGCTCTTATAGCTGCAGCCCGGGCCGGAATGGAAGCCCAGAGCACTTTCAAAGGCTCATTAATCGGTGTAGGACTGATGCTGTCATTTGGGCTGGGGACTGTTCCTTCACTGCTAGTCGTAGCGAAACTTGCCGACCTTGGCTGGCTAAAAAGAAGAGATATAATTTATAAGATATCTTCGGTTTTTATGGTCATCTTGGGGATATATTTCGTTGTGCAGGCCATAAGGTATTGAGGGATTTGGGATTGCGCATTTTAGAAGAAAGGAGTTAGGAGTCAGGAGCCAGGAGTCAGAAGAAAGAGGGCATAAGTCGGAGATCAGAGGTCAGAAAACAGATATTTTTGTATTTCTAATTTCGAAATTCGCAATTCGAAAGAGCTATTGACGCTATTAGCTCCGTGCTGGGCAAAAAATAACTTTAGGCATTTAGGACTGGGGATCAAGGATTCAAAATGATAGATCTATTAAAAAAGTTTTTCGCAAAAACCACCAATGAAGCTTCTATTGATAGGAAAGGACAAAATTTTCGTGATGTTAGAATAGCAACTTGTGCTCTACTGCTTGAAATGGCAAACATAGATGGTAAGTTCAGCGAATTAGAAAAAGAGAGTATAGTTGAGTTATTAAGGCATAATTATCAATTATCAAATGAACATGCTGCTGCGCTAATGACAGCTGCCGAGGATGAACTGGAAAAGAGTATTGACTTATGGCAGTTCGCAAAACTTATAAATGAGAATTATTCAACTGAAGAGAAAATTGAAGTTATTGAGACAGTTTGGCAGGTTGTATATACAGATGGAATCCTAGATAAACATGAAGATTATTTAGTTCATAAATTAGCCAAATTGCTGCGTCTCAGCCACAAACAACTAATTGATGCAAAGCTCAAGGTGCTTTATCCAGAATAATCTTCTTATAACAAATCAAAAAGATCAAGGTTTCAGTACTCAGGTACGAGTATTCAAGGTTCAAGTTTAGACTTTGTGTTTCCTCTTCCTGACACCTGAAACCCTCAAATTCGCGGCTTGGAGTTTGAGATTTCATATGACTTTGGAGGTCAGCAAATGGCAAGCTCAATTCAATCTCTAATTGAAGCAGGAACAGCGGTTATCTCTGATGTCTTCGATAAGATGGGACATTTGCCGCCCGTTTTGGACAACTCCCTTGTTCCCATACCTGGACCGGGTATAAGATTCGCTGGTCCAGCCTATACCATAACTGGAGAGTCACATGGGTGGTCGGGAAAGGGTGACAGAGCAAAGCTGGCTGCCATCGATGCAATGGTTCCGGGGGTTGTCCCGGTATGGGCAGGCAATGACATTCGGGGCGTCTGTTGTTTTGGCGATTTGCTCTCCGAGGCCATGAAAGCAAGGGGCTGTGCCGGGGTGGTGGTTGACGGTGGGGTAAGAGATCTGGCCTACCTTAAGACCTTAAAGCTGCCTATGATGGTTCGCTACCGCACACCTGCCCAGGCAATCGGGCGCTGGCGTGTTACAGACACTCAAGTGGTGATTCATGTCCGAGGAGCCTTAGAAGATTGGGTGGAGGTAAGGCCGGGTGATATAGTTGTCGCAGATGACGACGGAGTGATCATCCTTCCTGCCGAATTGGTCGATAAGATAGAGGCTCAAGTCTTGGAATGGGCAGAAAAGGATTCCAGGGCAAGAAAGGATATTCGCATGGGTACGCCGCTACTCGAGGCTTTAGATAAGTATGGACATCTTTAGGAAGAAGTACTGGAGTATTGGAGTGTTGGGAAAAACCAAAACCCGAATTTCGAATTGAGTTAGTACTTTCATTACTCCATTGCTCCATCACTCCATTACTCCGAAAGCCTCAGGAACTAGCCTGGGACGTTGAACTGCCTCTGACGTTGGCACGCATAATCGATACTTTGCCTCTTTATCTTAGAACCTCCCGCATTACTTTGTAAATATCGGTGTTATCCATAGCCCTTCCTAAATATTCGCTTCCCGGACCCTGGCTCCAGATCAATACGTCTGCAGCCGTGTGTCCTCTTGTGGTCCAGGCGCCATTCACCAAATCGCCGGGTTGGTATTTGCCCCCGCTGGTATCATTGATGGCGAAGCCTCCAGTTTCGTGATCGGGTGCGATAATTACTAGGGTGTGCTGCCTTCGACTTGGCTTCTCATCCATCCAATTCAGTACTACCTGGACGGCAGCGTCAAAAGCTAGGGTCTCACCGACTTGATAAGCAACATCGTTCCGGTGGTTTGCCCAATCGATCTGAGAGCCTTCCACTAGGAGAAAGAAACCATCTTCATCTTTTTCTAAGACCTTGAGTGCCCCTGCAGTCATCTGTGGCAGGGTTGGCTCCTCTTTCCTGTAGTTTTCTGCCGGATCAACCCGGAACAGTTCAGGAGTTTTTCCTTTTAGGGTGAAAAGCCCTAGAATCTTCGTTGAGCCCTTTGCAGTTGCACTGTCCAGTTGTTTAACAGTGTAAACGACGTCATAGCCTCTATTCTCAGCGTCTGCAATGAAGTTACCGAAAGTGCCACACTTGTCAGCCTGTTTTCCAGTGGATTTGAAATGCTTCAAACCACCCCCCAAAATGAGATCAACTCCCGTGATCTGAATAAATTGCCGGGCAATTTCATTCTCGCAATCCCTGGAGGGAACATGGGCACCAAAGGCGGCGGGAGTTGCGTGGGTAACAGTGGAGGTGACAACCAAACCGGTTGACTTACCTTTCTTTTTGGCAGTTTCCAGGATTGTAGGGGTAGGCGTGGGCTCGCATTTGCCGTCTTGATCATTGTCATGACAAGAAATTTCTCCGTTTCGGAACTTATCGCCACTCGCCCAGGCGGAGGCGGCAGCGGCTGAATCGGTCACCGAACTATCGGCGGAATAGGTTCTCTGGTAGCCGACAGTTGAGAGTGTCTCTAAATAGAGTTTTCCTCCCTCCAAGCCATGTTTAAAAATGCGAGCTGCAGTGACATTCGCAAGGCCCATGCCGTCGGGGACCATAAAAATGATGTTTTTAGCTGCTGAGGGGGGCACACTCTGGATTGGATATTCCTTTTTCGCAGTAAAACTGGCGAGGACTAAAAGAAGACTCAAAAAGAGTAGGGCCGAGAGAAATGGCTTCTTTCTTATAGATTTTTCTCTAAACATCAATAATACTTCCTTTCACGGACCCCAAGTATCCTTCTAATGGACAGTAGAAGCTAAAACCCATTTGACCTTAACCGTCTATACTATGACAGTCAACATCTTGGCAATGTTTGACCTGTAAGAAGAGAAGGTTACACAACCTAACTCTACCTTCCTAATTCTTGACAACTGTGGCCTTGGGACTTATCCGTAGTGGAAAGCCGAGAAAGTAAAAGGTATGAAACGAAAAACAGTAAAGTTGATAATTCTGACGGCCCTCACAAGTTTAGTCTTACTTCTGACCGCACCAAGCTGGGCTCGATCAATTCGATGTGGCAACGAATTAGTCCGGGTGGGGGATCCTACCATAGAGCTGCTCCAGAGGTGTGGAGAACCGGATCTCAGAGAACTCCTGAATACAGATGGCCTGATTGTGGAGAAGTGGACTTACAATTGCGGCTCATTGAGATTTATGCGGATTATCACCTTGAAGGGGGGGGTTGTTCGCCGAATTGAACGGGCAGATTACGGCAGTGGTCCCGCACGGTGCCAGTGATTTTCATGGGAAAAGAAAAATTATGCTGCCCGAGTCCGCAGCTTTACCCCCATAAGCCTTTGATTACATGACTTTTTGGTGGGACCACTCCTGCAAATACTTGCCCTCAATTGCTATTTCGTGAATGATCTGGTTAATCAGGACAAGAGCCAACCCCTTAGAGCCAAACAACCCAACGTCGATCTGAATGTAAGTAAGAGTATCGGTTCGACGTTCGATAAACACTTTAACTTCCTCGTTCTTGCCATCAATGTATTGGAGTGTGGTTTTATCTGCCTCTGTGGATTCTCCCCGAAGTTCTAGTGAAATTGCCTCTCCAGCTCGGCGAACTGCTGCAACTACGTCCTCGTACCGGGCGACCTCAAAGCTTTTTATCTTGCCACCTTGGTAATCTGAGATTCCAGCCTGGCCCGCGCTCGAGCCAACCGTCACGGACGGGCCAAACAGACAGGATCCAAGGCAGGCAGAACACCCGTAGCCCACAGTCAAAACCAGCCATATTGCTGCCAGGGACAGCAACTTATTGCTGATGGTAAGCGTCACTTCTGAATCCCCACAGGGCAATTGTCTAGAATTAACTAAAATGGTTGGAGTTGGAAATAAGACCATGCAAGGAAAGAAATATAGTAGAATTCCTCGCATTTCTCAACCACTGAGTAACAAGGTAATAGGTAATAGAATGTATCCTACCTATGACCCATAACCCAGTCTTCATGGTAAGAATTCTGAGCTCACACTATCTATGAAATAGGGCTTTCCATGCTCATGGGGCAGAGGCCAATGGAAAAAATGGGGAAACTCCTGGAATTCGACAAGCTTGACAAGCCTCAGCCACTCTGGTAGAAGGCAATCCCATTGTCCCCGAAGCAAGAGTCGTGCAAAAAACCCCTCCATAACTGAGGAGTTGGCTTATGGCAAAAGAAAGACGACGCCATGCCAGAGTGGATGTTGATTGGCCGGCGGTGGTGCAGCATACCTACGGGGGCATGGTGGCAGAAATGGAAAATATCGGCACCAATGGAGCCTTTATCCGCTGCGACAAACCACTTAGGCCAAAGGAAAGGTTCAAACTTCTAATTGTAGCGCCCAACCACAGCCCTTTGAGTGCCAGTGCTGAAGTAGCATGGCTGCAGGTAGTTTGCTCAGATAAAGATTTGCCTCCATGTGGCATGGGTATACGTTTCACCCGGGTATCCAGTACTGCTCGCCAGTTTATCCGGGGCTTTGTTGCGGCGCAAAAAAAAGAAAATAAAGCCGGTCAATCAATGCTGGAGAAAATTGGATGAGATCAACCGTTAAGATTTTGGCTGTTCTTCTAATCACCACCTTACTGTCGGGCTGCATCGTCCTAGGAAAGAATAAGCAATTCCAGCCCTTCGACTCCACGGAGCTTGACAAACTGTCCCCGGGACAGACAAAAGCGGCAGAAGTGACAGAGATATTTGGCGCCCCAAGCGAGGTGGTGGAGCTGGCTAATGGCAATGCTTACATCTACAAACGAACTGTCACCAAGGGCACGGTTTGCTGGTTGGTTCTAGTCACCTTTGGAAATGCGGAAAAGCAACACGACCAACTGGTTTTTTTCTTTGATCTCAATGACACCCTGACTCACTACGGCCTCAGCCTCGACGCCGACAAGGCGAAATATGGATTTCCGCGTTAAGATTTTTACTGCATTTTCCCTACTTGTCGCAGGCCTTTTCCTGAGCGGCTGCATAACCTATCAGATTTCTCGGTACGTGGAGGGAGATGAAGTTGTCCTTCCCAATGATCGGTTAGAGGTCGGCAAAACGGCCTTGGGTGAGGTGCTGTCTTTAATTGGTGCTCCAGACAATGTGGCCAAGGTAGGGATGGAGAACCTGCTCATTTATGAAAGGGCCGTGCTTTACAGAAACCGGATAAAGGTGGGAATTCCCATCCCTTTAAGTAGTTTAATTAGAACAAGTTTCGACGCCTCTGCCTATGGCACCCTGGTTCGCTATGACTCTCTCGCACTTTTTTTCAACTCTGAAGGAATCCTCAGCCACAAGACATTTCAACAAGGCTCTAACCAACCATACTTTAAGACTTTATTTTCCGATTAAGGTGGTAACGGTCATAGGTTATGGGTAGGTGAAATCCCATAACCCATGTTAAAGCCAATCCCTCAGTTTTGTTCCATTACTCCATCACTCCAATACCCCATTCCCACTTTGCTCTCTTTGGTGAAGAACTGTTAAACTCTGATTGCTGTCAGTTTTAGTGCACATTGTTCTGGCCCTATAATTTCAACGTGTTTCTTTGTATACCTATCAGGTGTTGTTGATTATACGAAATTTGATTGTGGCAGTGAGAAAATCTTCTTTTAATCAAACCATTCTCCCTAGGGGCAAATCCCCGCCCTAATGTAAGAAGTACATGATATACCTTTTAGGAGGGGGTTAAACCCCTCCCCTGCATTAACACTATTGTGCGACAATGCATTTCAGATCTAATCTTAGTATTCACTCAATAATCATAGATACCTATCGCTTTGCATCAAAGTCCCGTGCATTGGCACTCTTTTTGCTGCTGGGTAACGAGGGATATAAAACGGGACGGGTTAGTTAAATGAGACTGCTAAAAAAATGGAATACTCTTACCGCTAGAGTCGTAGCCTTCTATCAACAGGGTTGGTACGGTATAGCGGAAAAACTGGCAGAGGAAACTCTGGAGTTTGCCGAGAAGGCATTTGGCCCCGATCACTCTAATGTTGCAGAGTCTTTGAACAATTTGGCATTAATCTGCTACTCCCAGGCCAAGGAGGCTGAAGCTGCCATTTTCGAGCACACTTTGTCTCAGCGCCAAGGCGATGTGCTTTGGCCGGAATCTCCTGATACTGCCCAATATATAAACAAGCTGGTGCTACTCAATCTCGCCAAGCGGAAGTACTCCCAGGCAGAGTCCTTTTTTGAACGGGCATTAGCTGTAAAAAAATACGGCCTTGGGCAGGAGCATGCTGAACTATCTCAAATCTTGGGTAATTTGGCGGACTTACACAAATCTCAAGGCAACTATGATGAGGCGGAATACTTTATTAAATCACTAAGAATACAAGGTAATCCCGGACTACACACTGAAAATCCTCCTGTTGAGAACGCAAAAAGTAGAGAAATCAATGAAATAAGGCACAACAGAGAATACATGAGGTGTACAGGCCACTTCCCTGCCAGACTCTCTAAAGGACAAAAGGGTTCTTTCATAGAGGGAGTTACAGAAAATATCAGCCAGGTTGGAACCTTCATCAAGACCAAAGACTGGGGAAATTTCAAACCTGACGACCAAGTCTCAGTGGCAATATCTCTTCCCTCAGTCTTCTCTGAGCAGTTTGCTGCCGTGGAAATGGTGGGACCGGGGATAATAACCAGGGTCGATGAAGAGAATGAAGGTGTTGGCATACAGTTCATCAGGAGTTTCAAGCAGTTCAAAAGGGTAGGAGAAACGGAGGTTGCCGGCAAAATAAGATATAAGAAACTTGCCCACTACCTAACCCTTCTGGAGAAGATGCCATTAGCCGAGTTTTCGGAAATTTATCCAAGAGGTTTCTTCGTGGAAAGGCTTCGACTGGATTTTGACCACGATGTCATCTTCCAATTCAGTACAAATGAAATAGATGTTCCGGGGGTGCGAAATCAGCTTCCCCATGCCCTGATGGTAAAAGATTTTCTGGAAGCTAGGGTCATCGAGATCAATAAGAAAAAAATTGACAGTGATGAAGGGGTGGTAACCATTGGTCGAGCGGCGATTAATGATATCGTCCTGTACAACAAAACTATATCTAAATCACACGCCTTCCTCTATTTTCCACTTTCTGGCAGCGGTGCCTACGTGGTGGATTTGAAGTCCACCAACTGCACCTTTCTCAACGACACAAAGATAACATCGAATGTGACGTACAACTTGTCAGATGGTGACGAAATTTCCTTTGGCCCACAGACAAAAGTCATCTATCTCACAACTGGGACGTTCTATGATTTTGTCCTCTCCCTCAAGCGGTCCAGCCAAGGCAAGCATTAAGCTGTAATGCTTCCCTAAATCCAGGAGTTTCCCCAAAAATGTTTGCCTCTTGGCTGTGGATTCAGCCCAGTATGGAGTTCTAGGTGATTTGGAAAGGATAATAGTTTTCTAGTGTTTCCCCTATTGTCACAGGCAAGGACAGGGTGAGCTGCGTGGTAAACCGCATTGGAGCAGCAGGTGTGTGGGTTTTGCTGCTTACGAGGACCAACTTCTGCGTCGGCACGACGACAGGCCAACCGGCTCAAAGCTAGATCATTAATGACAGCGACTATGCTGGTTTAACGAGTAGCTTACCCTGTCCTTGGAGATACCGATAACAGTAGACGGCAAGTCTAAAAGGAAAAAGGTTCATCCGGGCTCAAGGATTCCGGCTTGTGGTTCTTTAAAGCGGCTACAGCCGACGCAGACGAGAGCCATTCCAGGCTTCCAAGGCAAAACACCGGTGGCTCAGATGCACTTTGGAAGCTCCCCCTTTCGCAAGGTAACAACAGTGTCAATGGCCAAAGGATGAACCTCCAACCAAATTCCGGATGAACCTGGAAAAAATGGGGAAACTCCTGTTCCCTAACTAAATTGACTCCCGATGCTCTTATAGGTAAACTGCATAGACATGCGAATCCTTAGGGGTTGGTGAGAAAACCGCCAAGATTCTTCTTTACCTCAATGAAACCATTTGAATCAATCGAAACAGAGCTGCGGCAACGCAATCCTGGGTGGTGGGAGAGGGTCGTTCAGGCTATCCCTGAGCTTGCCGAGCTCGGTTCCACTCCGCAACCGGTTCGGTACCACGCTGAGGGCCATGTGGCCAATCACACCAGATTAGCAGTAGAAGCTTGTCCTCCAGACTGCGAGTCCGAGCTCCTCTGGGCCTCCCTTCTTCATGACGTGGGCAAACCTTTAACAACAAAGGACGACGGTGAGAGAATAACGGCTCACGGTCACCATACCGTGGGAGCTGAGATAGCGGAAAAGGTAATGCAAAGACTCCAAATGAATCCCGAGCGAAGGGAATTGATTGTATGGGCGATCCGCCACCACACCTTCCATCTTTCCTGGAATTTGACAGCACCAGAGCAGGCTTCCCGACGGCACAAAAGGTTTGTTGCCCACCCCCGCTTTCCCTTCCTCCTGGAGCTTCTCAGGGTAGACTCGATCGCCTCACGGGGGCATCCCCGGGGGATGGCGGCTTATGAGCTCTACAGCAATCTTCGACAGATGGTGGTAGCTGAGGGGCTGGCCAAGGAGGATGGGAAGGGATAAAATAAAGCTATATTTCCATGGAATGCTCCATCGATAAGGAGATAGCATCGTGTCGGATGTTGCCTTAGTAAAGGGTGATGAGCGGCGGCAGAATATCCTGAGAGCTCTTGAGCTCATCGAAGATCAGATCAGTCTCGGGGAACGCATTGTGGTCAAACCCAATATGGTGTCAATAACAAAAACTCTGTCTGGGACCCATGCCGAAGCCCTCGATGCGGTGTTGGAATTTATCCGACAGCGCACAGACAGGGAGATTGTGGTGGCTGAAGGCTCTGCCTATGCCGATTCAATGAAAGGGTTTGAGGTATATGGGCTGGCCGAGGTGGCCAAACGTTACGGGGCGCGGTTGGTGGACCTAAATCAAGACCAGTGGGTGGAGGTCAAGGTGGTAGATAGGGACTTGCAGCCAATGACTCTGCGCTTTGCCCGAACCGTGGCGGAAAGCGATTGTCGCATTTCTCTGACGCCGATGAAGACCCACGATGCGGTAATCGTCACCCTGTCGTTGAAAAACTTGGTTATGGGCAGTCTAATAAGCCGAGGTATTGCAAATCTGGATAAGCTGTCGCACAGGCTGAGCCACTGGGTCCGGCCGCGGGATGCCCTCTATCCCCGCGGTATGGGCTGGGTAGTGAAACATATCCTTCGGAGCGACAAGGTGACCATGCATCAAACCTACCCCACCTTGAATTACAACCTCTTTCTCATCGCCAGAACCTACCCCGTTCACCTGGCAATTTTGGACGGTTTTACCGCAATGGAAGGGCCGGGGCCCACGCAGGGAAAGCCAGTGGATCTCCGTCTTGCCGTGGCTTCCACCGATTTCATTGCTGCTGATAGCATTGCTACACGGATCATGGGTTTCGATCCCATGGAAGTGGGCTATCTTCACCACGCCATAACCGGCGCTCTAGGACAGGGTTCGTTGGCTGGAATACGGATTCTGGGCGAGAGGCTAGAAGATTGCATTCGCCCCTTTGAGCCCCCTCCCACCTACCTGCGCCAGCGGGAGTGGAAACGAGCCGAAGTGGAGGAACTCCGTGCTTCCCTGGTGACATAGCGGTGCTCAATGGATTTCAACTGTCAGAGATGTGGGAAATGCTGCAAGGAGATAGGGATTCCCTGGTCGGAATTAGATGTTCATCTTGTTGCTGCGTAATGAATATTCTGGGGAAATCGAACCTATGGACTTGGGGGTAACACCCTGTCCCTTCCTCAAATATGACAAAGAAAAAGCTATTTGCAAAATTTACCCCGTGAGACCCTGGGTCTGCAAGGGATACCCTGGCCCGAATATTATCTGCAGAGCCGGGTTGGAGAGAGGCCAAGGGAGTAGAAAAGGAGATTAACCAATGAGAGGTTTTGTCAGAGTCATCGCAGTGGCCGTGTCGGCTTTTTTCCTCCCAATCTCTTGCACAACTACGAAAATCACCCATACCTGGGCAGACAAGTCCTACCGTGGTACGCCCTTCTCTCATATTTTGGTCATCGGAGTTGCAGAGAAAGATGAGACTAGACGCTCTTTTGAGGAGAAGTTCGTAACAAAGCTGGAGGCGACCGGAGTGAAAGGGGTGGAAAGTTTGGATGTAATGCCGGCAGATGAAAAGATAGATAAGGAAACCATCCTGGCTGTAGTTAAAAAAACAGGAGTCGATGGTGTCCTCTTGACATATCTGGTGGCTGTAAAGGAAAAAGAGGTGGCCAGTCCATCAGTTACATATTCTCCAGCAGACGACTATCACGGCGGCTCCATACCTGATCTCTCCTCCGCCTACGATTACAGGTCTGATACGCAATATTACACTACTCGGGTAAAGGTTCGGTTGGAAACGAATCTATACGACGCCAAGACGGAACAAAAGGTGTGGTCCGCCCGATCCAGAACGCTGAACCCCAAGTCGGACACCGCCCTTATGGACTCGGTGATAGACGCCCTGGTAAAAGATCTCAAGAAGAACAAACTGCTACCTTAAAACCATACCGCTATGGAGGTGGGTTTGTTTGTATCCTGAAAGGTATAGTAGACCTCCTCCAGCTGCACAATAATACTATCTGCAAGGAGATGGAAGCCGACTATGGCGTTATTGGCTAGAGAAAAAGCGTCTCACCATGTTCTAAATAAACCAGTCGATCCGAGAGACCTTCCTTTTCCATCTCTCTCTTGATATCAAGAGGAGGGAAGTGGACCGGTTCATCACCCAAACGGAAAGTACCCCAATGTACGATCATTAGGCGGGCGGCACCGAGTTCTTTGAAAGCCTGAACCGTCTCCCTGGGATTTATGTGACTGCCTGCCATGAACCAGCGGGGCTCGTAAGCACCGAGATTAATTATCGCCAGGTCGATGGAGTACTCCTCACCGATTTCCCGGAAGCGGTCAAAGTAGGCTGTATCTGCAGACACATAGATGGTAGGCCCTGAGGCGGTCTTCAATAAATAGGACCCCCATAGCGAGGTGTTTGGTCCCTCCATGGGGTTGCGCATGGTCCAGTGGTCGCATGGAAGGAGGGTAATTTCCCTTTTGCCGTCCTCAAAAGTCGAAAACCAGTCTAGCTGGGTGCGATTGGTCATTTTGACATCAGCGAAAACGTCATCATAGCCGAGGGGACTGACAACATGGGTATCCCCTCCCAAGGAAGCGAGTGAGCTGGTGTCTAGGTGATCATAGTGGCCATGACTTATTAAGACGTGATCCGGCCGCGGTATTTCTTCTATATTAAAGTCCAGTGGGGTAAAATCCTTGATGAAGCGGAAGATTTCCGAGAAGACGGGATCCACCAGGATGTAGTGGTCCTGATCTTTAATCATGACGCTGGCATGTTTGACAAAGGTGACAGATAAACTTCCGTGATCTCTTATGGGTTCCCAATCGATGGAAACCGGAATGACTTTTTCCTCGTCATAGTAAGACTTGAACCTGTTCTCACTGAACAATTTCCAGTGGAGAACCCGAAGCATGTTGCCGTGTTCCTTGGCGCTAAAGGGGTTGATGAATCGTTCCTTGCCATGATGGAGTTTCTTTTGGGCCAGTTCCCGCAGACCGTAGTCTTTGAAGGGTGAATGTGGGATTTCCCCTGCACTTTGGGAAGCGCTAGTCTTATGATTGGTACAGCTGGCGAGAAGGTGAAGAAAGGCTGCTTTCTTACCTAGATCTAGAAATTTTCTTAAAAACATACGCCGATCCATCAGTTAATTACCCTGAAACCTGCCACCTGAAACCTGAATGGCATCTGACACCCTGAGATTTGCTGCTTGCATTTGATTTTTCAATGCTCCACTACTCAATTACTCCAACATGTTAATCTTACCGGCATATTCATGCCGAGTAGGAAATGAAAGGTGCATTGCCTTAGATCGCATCGAATCTATTACCTTTTATTGTTAACCACAGGGAAACAAAAATGCAAGTCGGGCTAGCCCCTTTCCCATACCTGTCTTAGGGTGCTCTGCGGCAGATCCATTCTACAATCTGCTCTGTGTCGGAAAGGTCGGGGAGAACGAGGTCGGCGGCGGTCCTCTTTAGTTGCTCCAGGGTGTAAGTGCCGGTGGCCACCGCAATAGAAGAGGCTCCGTGGATCCGGGCACACTCAACATCACTCGGGGTATCCCCAATTACCACACAATGCTCATAGTTGACCTCGATGGATTCCGAGTCCAGGAGTCTTTCAACTGCAAAGGGCAAAAGAAGATTCCTATTTTCGCTGTCGTCTCCAAAGGCACCCACAGGGAAGAACCCATTAAGGCCGAAAGTATTCAACTTTAGCCTAGCCCCAGCCTCAACGTTTCCCGTAAGCAGCCCGAGGTAGACACCACTTAAGTCTTTGAGATTGAAGAGGAGTTTTTTTACCCCCTCTTTTACGTGCCCCCTGGCGTTAGCCACCTCCGTATGCAGATAACCTAAATAGCGGTCCAGGAGGAGATGGAGTAAATCTTCCCGATCCAGCAGATCGAATTTTTGTAACCCTTCACGAATAATCTGGAGATCGGTCTTTCCCGCAAAGTTTATTCCGCGGAATCCATTCGGGATACCGAGCAAATCTTCCATGGCCCGGTTCAAAGACCGACTGCCTGCACCGTCCAAGCTAACGAGGGTACCATCAATGTCGAACAAAACAAATGTTGGCATTGCAGATTTTAAATTTATCAAGGCATAGAGCGTAGGGCATGGAGCATAGAGTAAGGAGCCAGCCCTTCGACAAGCTCAGGGCAGGTAGTCAGAATCCAGAATTAAGTAGGGACTGCTTTCAATTTGATCAGTTTTGTGATTAGTGGTTTTTACCCTATGCTCTATGCTCTATGCCCCATGCTCAGTTCTACTGACTACTAGATTCTACGATCTTTTCCTTGAGCCTTGCGCCCTTCGCCTTGTGCCGTTTCTTATCTCAGCCCCAACCACACATAGTCGGCTTCATTCAATGCAATATTTTCTTTGTCTACTCTGCCGGGAACCTCAGGAAGGATTACTCGAAATGGCAGTTGAGATCTGCTGCTAATTTGTGCGGGAATCCCTTTTTTCCAGGAATGGCCGCTGCCGGCTATGACTACCACGGTGGATTCCGGGTTATTTTTTAAATAGCCCAGAAGACTCCAGGCCATGGCCGTGTCCCAGACCAACTGAGCTTCACAAAATCTAGTAAAATCCAAACCGCCGTGGCCATGCATGGCAAGGGACCGCCGGATGAAGGCCAAATATTCGGGGTCCACCCGGCAGGTCACCATGGGCAGGTCGCCACGTTGT
>WOR8_10002806_pt1 | contig 17111 bp, 16 predicted proteins | sample DeeMarSeWOR38_10_FD_19890 | JGI IMG/M metagenome (IMG submission 19890)
TCAAGCACTCTTCTTATCACAGAGTGTGTTAAACCATGCGTAGCCATAAATTCTTCATTTAAGGAGTCCGGAAAAATTTCTTCAACTAAAACCAGTAAAGCATGGATTTCAGTTTCCTCACGTCCGGCATTTTGCAATTGTTCCCGTGCTGTAGGAATAAGATATCTCCACATCGCCAGAGTTGCTATATCAGCAAAACCATTTATCGAGTAGTAGTAGTTATCTATAATTAAGACATCACAGAGGAAACGTGCATAGTTTGGTACGCCGGGTGCCTTGGCAATATAGATCGGTCTGTCATCTTTTTGCTTTATTGCACTATGAATTTTTTCCACCTCGAGGGAATCAAATTCGTGTGCTGAAGGTTCATCTGCAATATACCATCCAAGAATGTGATCTGTGTTGGGGGAAGATAAAAAAGTTTCAAACACAAAAATGAAATCATCCAATTCATTCAGGCTTATTGCGCTGTCATTGTTTGTATCTATCAACTCAAAGCGACATTTTTTAGCTGTCGGAAATTGAGCTTATATCGCTTAAATAATTTGTCCAGAAAACGTTGTCGCCAATATCATGACCGTAAGTGTGTAAAGAATTAATTGCAGTGTATCCATTATTTGTTCCCTGCCACATCAATTGAAGCTCATTTCAGAATTCTTGCGTGCCCGGAACTTGCGACCATGCGTTGTTTCCGACAACTGAGAACATCCCCAAAATGAAATTCTCAGAGCCAGTTAATTCGTTATTTTGATTATGCTGGGAAAAGGCGATATCAATGAAGAATAATAAAAATGCAGTTAACAATAATAAACTTTTTATCTGCTTATATTTTACATACATATTTAAGTTTAAAAAATTAGTTTTGGGCTAACAAACGATAAAATAATTCTGAAAAGCCTCATAAGAATCAAAATGCAAAAGTATTGAGACTAATAACAAAGTTATTACTGCCCCTGTAATTTAGTTTCCATGCAAACTCTAATTGAAGAGGAATTATCCCCTGTCCGATTCCGAAACCAATTTCGTAAAACGGTTTGTTAAAGGTCTTTATTTCTACCGGTAAAAGTGCAGCAGACTTGTTTCCAATCTCTGTTACGGCAGAATTAAAGAACACATTAAGTGTAATTTCCCAATTTTTTAAAACCGGAATTTTCAGCAGCTTAAACAACTCATCGCGAAAATTATATTCCAGGTTTAGCGTTGCAACTCTTTCACCGAAAATTTCATTAACGCGCAATGTACGGAAGGTATATGATTTTGAAAGTAGATTAATATTGCCCGGCAATGAGTACATATCCTGATATGGCAGGGCACCGTTGTTATACATACCGAAAAGTTTAATGTTTAGAAACGCAGAACGGAAAGTTCTTGTAAGATTGTTTATATAGAACCTGTAAGTTGTAAAGCTGAGGTCACTGCTGAACCAATCTTTGTTGGAATAAGTAACATCGCCCGAAAAATTTGTATAAGACTTTCCGAACGAAGTTCTTATTCGGTAATATCCGTCTTCAATGTAATCCCTAAAATCAAGCTTAAAACCAGCTGTAATAGCATTAATATTGGTATCAAAAATAGGCGGATTTACCGGGTAGCTTCTTTCTTTTCTAAAGAAAGAATAATCAGTCTTGTTCTGTGCGCTTTTATCTTTACGATTTAAAAATCCTGCACTTAATGCAAGTACCGGAAAAACTTCAGCTTCAACTTTAAAATCAAACCCAGCAGAGTAGTAGTAATTGCGAAACTCCTCTTTATTCAAAAGTGACAGTAAAGAAGCCGTGAGATCGCCGTAAGCATCCGAAGTGCCGAAAAGAATTTTAATCGAATTGTAAGCATTAAAATTAATTGAGGTTGTTCTGTAGTTGCCCAAAAGATATTCAAAGGCAAAATCAGTTTTAAATCTTTTATCTGAAAAACCGTAAGCAATATCAAGCGAAGCATTCAACCTTTGATCGTAATAATCTGCAGCATAAAATCCCAGCCGTGGAGTAAAACCTTCGACTCTGTTGAAACGCCACATGTTCAGAGGAGCATTCATAGCAAAATTATCACTTAAATATGTGCGCTCAGAAAGAATTTCAACACGATCCCAAAATGAAATCGGAACATTTCTCAGACTATCAATTCTGTTGTAAGCTTTGTCTTCTTCTGTTGTGTTCGGAATCGTTTGTGATGCATTCCAATAAAGCGAATCTTTCTCATCTGCGTCGGGTACAACAGTTACAATAGCTTTAGTGAAAAGATCATCATTTAAATCGGGATTAATTTTGTAATCGTACAAAATTGTGTTAAGCTCAAAACCAAATCGCGCAAGTCCGAGAAAATTTCCTTTGGCAAAAAGCCTGTAATCAAAAGGCATATAAATATTATCGTAGCTTGCGAACTGTTGAAATATACTGATTGTATCAAAAATTCCACCAGGATTTGCAGAGCGGTTAAGCTGTAATTCAACCTGAATTAATTCGTATGTGCTGTCGTTAATAAATACCTTTCCTTCAAACCCGGGATCTTCGGAATTTTCGGGCGACATAAAAATCCTAAAGACTTTTTTATCATTTTTATACAGGACTTTTTCAATATAAAAGTAATAATAATTAAGAGCATCATCTGAAATTGGTCCGGGAAGATCTCTGCCGAAGAAGTTAATCTCGTCCTCATAAAAATTTTGGATTAGCCTGCCGCCGGTAAGAATATTAATTGTGGGCGGGAAGTTTGCACTCTGTTTACGTGCGAGAATTACGTCTTTAAACTCATCTGGTTTTTTAAAATAACCTTTGCTCTGGTTTTCAAGTATTCCGGTAATCTTTAAATCAACTGAATCATCATCTGATCCCACTCCGGAAGAAATAGTTCTTCCTTTTGCACTTATTTCATCAGTAGTTCGTATCAGACCTTTTGTGTAGGCTTCAAACTCATAGCTGTTCAGTTTTTCTTCTCTTTCTTTTCTTATTTCAATGGCTTTACGAATTATTTCAAGTGCCGGATTTTCTCCCGGAAGAATTACAATTTCAGGTAAAAGAACCTCAGTTTGATTAAGTTGAAAATTTACAACTAAATCCTGATTTAGATCTACAGTTATAGTATCGGAATAGTAGCCTATGTAAGATGCGACTAAAGTATATACACCCAGGTTTAATTTAAGCTCAAAATCTCCATTTACATTTGCTGCGGTTCCCTGAGAAGTTTTGTTCACACGTATGTTTACATATGGAAGCGGTTCATTGGTTTGAGTATCCATTGCCTTTCCCGTGATGGTAAAACTTTGCGAAAAGGAAATATCCAAAAAGGAAAGAATTAATAATAAGCAGATTTTCATTCTGATAAGGAACTTTTTTTAATAATTGTAGTAAAGCTAAAAAAAACAATCCTTAAATTAAGTAAATAAAAATTTCATATTGATCTAATATTGATCACATCTATTATTTCAACAAAAAATGATAAGCAAATGAAATCAATTCTCATTATACCGTTATTGTTAGTTAGCTTAATAACTTTTACCGACTGCTCAACAAGCCAGCAGCAGACAATTAAAACCGATCCGGTAAATATAACTGCACAGGCTGTGCTTAACAGGTACATAGGAGCAATTGGCGGGATAGAAGCATTTGAAAATATGACCGATAAAACAATCGTAATGAGCGGAGCTGCTGCTGATCAGCCGATCAGAATAGTGATTATGCAAAAGATACCCGACAGACTTTACCAGGAGCTGCAGGCCGGAGAAATAAAACAAACAATAATTTATAATGGTACTAATGGAAAGATGATTGTTGGAGAAGAACAAATAAGCATCGAAGATAAAGAACTGGAAAGATTAAAATACGACGCCACACTTCATCTCCCCTTAGATCCTGAAGGTTTCGGTATAAAAACAGAATTACAATCGAATGTTGAAGTAGACAGCATAAACTGCTATAAAATAACTTATACTTTACCATCGGGACTAAAGTGGTTTCAATACTACTCTTCTGAATCGGGCTTAAAAATAAAAGAGGTTAAAGAGATTCAAACTGCCCAGGGAGTTTTTGAACAAGAAACTTATTATTCCGCTTATAAGGAAGCAGATGGTTTAAAGTTTCCTTTTTCAATTAAACAGTATTTTGGTATTCAGGAGCTCGATTTAAAAGTTACGAGTATAGAGATAAATAGCGGTATTGAAAACGAAGTTTTTGAAATACCAGATTAAATGAGCAAACAAAAATATTCTGCAATTGTGTTTGATCTGGGGAATGTTTTAATTCCTTTTGATTATTCTAAAACGATAAAAAGAATAAACAATGTCGAACCTGGACTCGGGGACAAGTTTTATGAATTCTACAAAAATAATTACAACATTCACCGGAATTTTGAGAGGGGAAAAATTTCTGAAGAAGATTTTATTACAACAATGTTAGCTTCAGTTGATAACAAAATTTCTGCTGAAACTTTCTGTGACTATTATTCCGATATTTTTTCTCTGAACGATAATGTTATTTCGCTTCTTCCCGTTTTAAAGAAAAACTACAAATTATTTCTTCTATCAAATACAGATTCAATTCATAAGAAGCACAAATGGGAGAAGTATGATTTTCTAAAACATTTTGATGAAATAATTCTTTCGTTTGAAGTGGGTTCCGTTAAACCCGAAGAAAAAATCTATCGTGCTGTTGAAAGAGTTTCGGGTTTTCCATCTGAAACGCATTTTTATATTGATGATATTCAGGAATATGTTAATGCTGCGAAAAAAATAGGCTGGGATGCGGTTCGTTTTGAAAGCCATCAAAAACTAATCGCTGATTTGAAGGAAAGAAATATTCTTAAATAAAATAGAATCGATGAATGACTGAGTGCTTGCCTGCTGTTAGGCGGGGCTGATTGTCTTTCATTCAATTAATAATTTTATGTGCCTGATTGTATTTGCTAATAACAACCACGATAACTATAAATTAATCTTTGCTGCAAACAGAGATGAGTTTTATAATCGTCCCACCGGGCAAGCTGGCTTTTGGAGTGATCATCCTGATTTGCTGGCAGGAAAAGATATGCATGCGGGTGGTACGTGGATGGGAATAACCAAGCAAGGCAGATTTGCGGCGATAACTAATTTCAGGGATCTAAAAGATCACAGAGATGATGCTCCATCCCGTGGAAATCTTACACTGGATTTTTTAATAAGTGATATTGATCCTGAAGCTTACTACAATAAACTGAAAACGGATTTAAGCAGTTTTAATGGCTTCAATCTTATATTAGGCAGTATCGATCAGCTTTATTATTTTTCAAATAAAATTGATGGGATAAAACAAATAGAACCTGGCGTCCATGGGATAAGTAATGCAATATTAAATACGCCTTGGCAGAAAGTAGAAAAAAGCAAAAAGCATCTCGAAAAATTAATTGATGAGAAAGAAATCCACCCATGGGAAGTGTTAAATATTTTAAGCGATACAACAATTGCAAAAGATGATGAGCTGCCGGATACAGGTGTGGGATTAGAACTAGAAAGAAAGCTTTCTCCTGTTTTTATCAAAACAGAAAAATACGGGACAAGATGTTCAACAGTTGTTATGGTTGATAAAGAAGACAATGTTAATTTTATAGAGAAATCATATTTTGACGGCATAGGAACTTTTTCAAACAAAGAATTCAACTTTTCTATAAATAAATAAACAGAATAAAATGGAACAGGAAGTAATCAGAGAAGAAAAACGTTTTGTTATTAACATTGATGGAAAGGAAGTTTATGTGGAATTTGAGATGAATCATGATAAAATGGATTTAGATCATACTTACACTCATCCAGAGTTGCGCGGCAGAGGATTAGCGGCTCAGGTTGTCAGAGCCGCTTTGGAATATGCTAAAGAGAATAGCTTTAGGGTTGTTCCCACCTGCTCCTATGTTCGTTCATTCATTTCTAAACATGATGATTATAAAGAGCTGGTGGCATAAGAAGAATTTACTTCAACTTTGCAGTTAAAATAACCATAGGACCGGTTAATGCTTTTGATACGGGGCATCCGGTTTTTGTCTGCTCAGCATGGTTTGAAAAAGTGGCAGCATCAATACCCTCCACATCACCAACTGAATCCAATTCAATCTTTGTTATTGTAAATCCGCTTTCAAGCTTTTCAAGATGAACTTTGGCATCCGTAATAATGGAATTTACCTTGAATCCTTCTTTGGACAATGAATTTGCCAGCGCCATTGAGTAGCATCCGGCGTGCGCTGCGCCAATCAGCTCTTCCGGGTTTGTCGTAGAACCGGTTTCAAAACGTGATCCAAAATCGTAGGCGGTATTTTCTAATAATTTGGTTTCAGTATTAAGTGAACCTTTCCCATTTTTAAGATCGCCATTCCACTGGGCACTTGCTTTTCTAACGGGCATATTTTCTCCTATGTTTTATTTTAAGTTAATTAATATTTATTCTACTAAGTTAATATTATTAAACAAATTGTTCACGCAATTACCTGTTTAATACTTATTTTATCGAAAAAATCTTTTTAATTATATAAATTAATATTGAAAATTTCAGTTATAGTATAGTTTCAGGACAATTAAATGAAAAATACAATTACACTTGTAACAAAAAGAAGTGGTACAATTGTTCCATTTAATCAAAATAGAATTATTAATGCAATTTACAGGGCTGCAGTTGCAGTCGGTGGAAGGGATAAAGAAAAAGCCGAGGAGCTTGCAGAACAGGTAGTAAAAATATTAAATGAAAAATTTGATGGAAACACAATTCCCCACATTGAGGACATTCAGGATATTGTTGAGAAAGTTTTAATTGAAAACGGTCATGCAAAGGTTGCAAAGGAATTTATACTTTACAGGGAGGAGTCTGCTAAAAAAAGAGATGAAGAAGGCAGGATAAATTCGAAATTAAACGAGAATATTCCCTGGGCAAAAGTCTGGCGGAATTTAGACTGGGCTGTTGAACATAAATTAAATACAATTGATTTATTAAATGAAAGAGTTGCCAACGGAGAATTTGCACAAATAGTTCATGAATCGGAAGAACTCTATGAGGATGACGTTGAACTTGCTGCGAGAATAATTATCGAGAGACTTGAAAATCTAAAAATGGTAATGATAAGCGGACCGTCATCTTCGGGAAAAACCAGCACTACCGTTAAACTCGAACAAAAGCTTGTTAAAAAAGGATACAAGTTCAAAGTTCTAAATGTTGATCATTATTTCTTCGATTTGGCATTGCATCCAAAAGATGAATTTGGCGACTACGATTTTGAAACCCCGCAAGCATTGGATCTTGCTTTAATAAATGAACACCTTATTAAACTTATTAATGGCGAAGAAGTATTAATTCCCTTCTACGACTTTAAAACAGGGACACGCAAGTTAAACGTAACACCGATGAAAGTTGCAGAAGACGAGCTGCTCCTGATTGACAGCCTGCATGGTTTATACCCCGATTTCAGCAAAGGAATTTCAATTGATGTAAAATTTAAACTTTATCTTGAACCGCTTTTACAGATGAAGGATGCAGATGGGAAATATATAAGATGGACAGATATAAGGCTAATAAGAAGAATGCTCCGCGATGCGGCTCATCGTGCGTATAAACCCACCCAGACTTTAGAACATTGGCATTACGTACGAGCAAGCGAAATGAGAAATATAATTCCTTACAGCAATACTGCCGATTTTATAATAAGCAGTGCAATGCCGTACGAACTTTGTTTGTACGCTCATTTACTGGGCAACGAGTTTGTTGAATGGGAAAAGAAATATAAAAATGATCCGTTAAAAGCAGATGCTTACGAGAGAGCTGCACGACTTACAAATTTGCTTAATCAGGTTACTCCCGTTTCTGATAATTCACCCGTACCTCACGATTCTGTCTTACGCGAATTTATTGGCGGCAGCAGTATCGTTCACTAAACAGGTGTTTCCAAATTCGTACGGAAGCGTATTATTTTTTAATCAGCAAATCATTAAAATTCCTGCCATATTCGCAACTTTTTGAAAAAATCTGTGTCATTTCTCTAAAACATTCTGGAACAAATATTGCCCATTACACTTCCAAAGAAGTAAATAAACAAGCAGTGAAGGGCATAATGAAATCTAAAAATAATCAATGGTTCAAAATACTTTCAATACTTGTATTCTTTTTAGTTTATTCTGCAAGTCTGTTTCCCCAAAGAGCAAAAAATGATAAACCTGAATCCTCAGGCAACAGATATAAATACGACCGCTATCAAACGAGCAATTCAACTTTAAGCAATCCTTCCGATGTTGACTTTAATAAAAGAAGATATAATAATAATGATCAAAGCGATAATAAGTATAGAAAAGAAGGAGATCCTGATCGCCGTAATGATCGCAACAGAAGATATGATGATTATGCTGACCAAAAGGGTAATCGAAACAATAAAAACTCAGAAAATTATTTTCACATTGATAAATCCGGAAGGACGCTTTGGGATGGAAAGCACTGGGATTTAGATGTGTTCCCTCTTAAAGTATATGTGAAGGAATCTTCATCGAGATATTACAAAACTGATTATAAAGATTATGTGAGATATGCATTTGACGTTTGGCAAAGAGCCGATAGCAGAGTTAATTATATTTTCACAAATAACAGCAGAGATGCAGATATAGAAATAATTTTCATAGAAAACCTCGGCAAAAAATACGATGAAAATTATCTGGGATTAACTGAATACGATTTAAGCAGAAACAATGAAATTGAGTATTCAAAAATTCAGATCAGTCTCTTGAAATTTGGAAACGAAGTTGTAAGCCATGGTGAGGTAAAAGCAACAATAGTCCACGAGCTGGGTCATGCGTTTGGATTGGGACACAGTGATAATGAATCAGATATTATGTATCCTTACATTGATCCCGAACATTCGGGTGAAATGACCTACGATGAACTCTCGCGAGGTGATAAAGAAGCTGTGCAGGATGTAATTGATTTAGGTAACAGCGGACTTTATGTGTGGAAATAAATGATTCCTTGAAAATTATTATAACCTCCCTGCTGGTCATTCATAAATACTCGTATGTCTGCTGGGATTTCATTAGGCACAATGAAATCATTCCAGCCATCTGCATCAAGATCACCAGCATAGGTACCATAAGTTTGGATCCAGCCTTCTCCAGGTTCTCTCACGTTTATAGTTTGGGTTGTTATTAAATTCATTGATGCTGATAGTGTTCTCGTCCAAAATTCCAGGCAAATCCGAGGGGAAGAAAATAACCCTCTGTATCTTTTATACCTACAGATAAAGACACAGTAACCTGTTCGCCATAAAAAAAGTTTTCATCAGGAGTAAAATGAATTGAGGTTGTATCATTGAAAGAGAATAACGTTCCTTTGTGAACACCGGACCATCTGCCCCAAACCTGAAAAGTTGTGTCAATGAAGGAAGTAATATCAACCCCTCTGTTAAAATTTATTGATATCTCAAGTGTCGGAAGGAAATTTATTGATTATGGCAACGGGGTAACACTAAAAACCTAAAGGTTAAATTGAGCAGCCAGTTGCACTTTAAATAATAGAATAATGGCAAACAGTTTAAAAAGTTTCATCTTTTTCTCTTCATTTTTAAGTTTAATATAAGACTTTTTACAGGAATATGAACATGACTATTCTGGTCCGCTTAAATTATAAATATGATTTAACTTTGAATTCGAATATTCATAATTTTTAAAGGCAAATGTTTTTCTTTTTCGAAATACTCGGGGACTATTAATGAAAACCTCAATATTATTTTTTACCGGCATAATAATAATTGCTTTTCTAACATCACTCTTTGCACAGGATCAAAAAAACAGAGGAGTCTTTGAGGAAGAAAAAGATGGCTTCTATAAAAATGAAATACTGAAGAGCATAGATGAATTTAATAATCCAGAAGAAGAAAAGAAGAAAGAATTTAAGCTGGATTTTTCAGGAATGGACCTTCCGAAGTCAAAAGATGAATTCACGAGTTATTGGTACAATGACCCGATTTCACAGGGAAGAACCGGAACCTGCTGGTGTTTTTCAACAACCTCTTATTTTGAATCTGAAGTTTACAGGTTGCATAATAAGAAAGTAAAGCTCTCAGAAATGTTCACCGTTTACTGGGAGTACATTGAAAAAGCAAAACGATTTATTAAAGAAAGAGGCGACTCATTTTTTGAAGAAGGTTCGGAAGCTAATGCAGTACCGAGAATCTGGAAGATTTACGGAGTTGTTCCTGCTGAAGTCTATTCAGGAATGATGCCGGGTCAAAAATTTCACGACCATGAAGCTATGCATAAAGAAATGAAATCATACCTTGAAAATATCAAATCAACTAATGCATGGGATGAAGAAGAAGCTGTCACGGTTATCAAATCAATATTGAACCACTACATGGGTGAACCACCAACAGAATTCTATTTTAAGGAAAAAAAATACTCACCTAAAGAATTTTTAAATAACTACACTAAAATTATTCCTGACGACTATGTTGATATTCTTTCCTACATGCAGAAGCCTTACTACAAACAAGTCGAATACGAAGTTGAAGACAACTGGTGGCACAGTGATATTTACTACAATGTACCATTGAATGTCTTCATGGATGCCTTGAAGTATGCAATCAGGAATGGTTACACAACGTGCATCGGTGGAGATGTTTCGGAAGCAGGTTATGATTCCTGGCACAAGGTAGGAGTAATACCAACTTTCGATATTCCGTCGGAATATATCGATGAGGATGCAAGACAGTTCCGTTTCAGCAACAAGACCACGACCGATGATCACGGAATTCATCTCATTGGGTACATGGAAAAAGATGGAAAGGATTGGTATTTAATAAAGGATTCCGGTTCCGGCTCAAGAAATACCGGAGACAAAGGATTTTATTTCTATCATGAAGATTATGTTAAACTTAAGATTATGGATTTTATGGTGCACAAAGATGCTGTTGAAAATATTTTGAAAAAGTTTAAAGAGCAGATTGAATAAAATCAGAATGTCATTGCGAGTCCCGACGTTAGGCGGGGACGTGGCAATCTTAAATAACAAATATGAGATCACTTCGATTAACTTAGTGTGACAAAATTGATTCAGATTCCAATGTCATCCTGAGCCTGTCGAGAGATGACGTTTATTGATATTTTTTTGTGTTCGATAACTTAACTAATAAATCAAAATCACTATTTATCAACGCTTCCTTCATCTTCCTATTCCAACCATTTACCTGCTTTTCAAATCTAATTGCTTGATTTACATCTGAAAATCTTTCCGAAAAAACTAGTTCAACTGGTAACCTGCTGCTTGTGTATCCTTTAATTTTTCCTGATTGATGTTCTACAATTCTTTTTTCTAAAATATTAGTAACTCCTGTATAATAATTATTATCTACGCATTTTAGTACGTAAACAAAATAATCGTTCATATTAGTCTCTGTCACACTTCGACAAGTTCAGTGCGACATTTAGTTCACTCCTGCGGCTCCATTCCGTAATCTGCCCACTCCTCTTTCGCAGGACCGTAAACACCGGGAACTTTTAATCCGGCAAGTCTCATTACAACTGTTAACTGTGCACGATGATGAATTTGATGAGTAACCAATGCGCCTAAAGTTTTTCCTCTCGACCACATATCTCCCTGCCCTGTTATTTCATCTTCAATGGCAAGAGTTTCATCATTCCATTTTTCTTTTATCTCTTTAATCAATCCATCTGAAGCTCGTTGGTATTCATCAACAGTCTCTTTAACTGTTTTAAAAATGGGTGCGTTCTCATCTACCTTTTCAAACGCCAATCCCATCCGGTTAGCCATCTCCCCAATTGCAGTAACAATATGCCAGACAAGTCTGCCAGGAGTTCGAATTTCATTGTTAAATTTTACATTGAGAACTTCATCTGTTAGGTTGTTAAAAATTTTTATGGTCGACTCGGATTCATATTCCCAGTCTTCGACGAAGTCGGATAGTTTGTAATACATTTTATACCCCTTTCAAATATTTATGCTGAGCCTGCCTGACGGCAGGCAAGCTTGTTTCAGCATCTTTATGTTCTATAAAAAGATCCTGAAATAAATTCAGAATAAATTTTTATATGTCGCTCCTCCGAAGGAGTCCTTCGGACTACGGAGCTTTAATTGTCTGGGTTTTTCTATTCTACTACAAACATTTCACCTCTAAAGGGATTAAGTCCCGGAGGGACTAAATATTTATAGTTATAAAAAAGGAATTTATTCAGAGTCCCGTAGGGACGATATATAATCGTTAAACTCCCGAAACAAGTTCGGGATAATTTCTAATTTAAATTTTCAAGAATCTCTTTCAGCTTCCTTAAATTCTCCTGCCAGTCTCTCTGCTTTGCTCTTTCCCTTTCAACAACTTCTGCCGGTGCACCTTTAATAAATTTTTCATTGAATAGTTTCTTTTCTATTCCTACAAGAGAACTTTCGAGACGAGTAATCTCTTTCTGCAAACGCTGTCTTTCTACATCAAGATCAATCAATCCTTCAAGCGGGACATAAATCTCCGAAGATTTTACAATTGCAGAAGCACTTGCCTTTGGTTTGGTTATATTCTTACCTGCTTTTAAGTCTTCAACTTTCGCAAGCTTTTTAATGTAATCTATCTGGTGCTCATTTACTTCATTTGACTTTAGTAGAACATTTATTCTCTTCGAAGGAGGAATGTTCATCTCTCCACGAATATTTCTAAGTGCTGTTACAATATTCTCAACTGTTTCCATATCTTTATTGGCTTGAAGATTAATCAACTCCCTATTCACCTTTGGAAATTCTGAAGTTGAAATGCTCTCACCATCTTTTCTTTCTTTAATCAATTGCCAGAGTTCTTCAGTAACAAACGGCATAAACGGATGAACCATCTTCAGCATATTTTCAAATATTGAGAGTGCTCTCGTCAGCACAGCTGATTTAATTTCCTCTTCATCACCATACAATCTGTTCTTTATCATCTCAAGGTACCAATCGCAGAAGTCATTCCATACAAAAGAGTAGACTATCTTTGTAGCATTGTTTATCTCAAATCTGTCCATTGCATTGTTGAAATCCGCAAGTGTTTCATTGAATCGTGAGATTATCCATTCGTCAGCAAAATCTATGTGAGAATCTTTTCCCGAAGGGATCCCGCCTTCGCGGGATAATTCTTCTTTAACAGGAATTGTTTGCGCGTTCATCAGAAGAAATCTTCCTGCATTCCAAATTTTGTTTGCAAAGTTTCTTCCAATCTCACATTTATCTGTTGAAAAAAGCACGTCCTGTCCAAGCGGTGCGAGGTAAAGAACAGTAAACCGCAAAGCATCGGCACCATATTCTTTAATTACATCCAGGGGATCGGGTGAGTTGCCGAGAGATTTGCTCATCTTTCTTCCCTGCATATCGCGGATGACACTCGTGAAGTAAACGTGACTGAAAGGAATATCCTTCATAAAATGCATACCGGACATAATCATCCTTGCAACCCAGAAGAAAATTATATCGGGTGCGGTTACAAGAATTGAAGTCGGGTAGTAATATTTTCTTTCCTTTTCTGTTCTGAAAATTGCGTGTGCCCAAATCCAGCTTGAAGCCCAAGTATCAAGCACATCTTCATCCTGTTTTAAATTCTTTGAACCGCAGTGTGGACACTTTTCAGGCGGATCAACTGATACAATTGGTTCTTTACATTCAATTTTGCAATGATCATCACCAACACAATACCAAACCGGAATTCTGTGCCCCCACCAAAGCTGACGTGATATGCACCAGTCGCTGATGTTTTCCATCCAGTGGAAATATGTTTTCTCCCAGTGTGCAGGATAAAATTTTATTCGACCTTCTTTAACAACTTTAATCGCTGGTGTTACCAGATCGTCTCCGCCATAGGCGGATCCGCCTTCGGCGGACATCTTCATAAACCACTGTTCTGAAAGATATGGCTCAATCGGAACGCCGCCTCTTTCGGAGTAACCGACTTTGTTCTGATAATCTTCAATCTTTTCCATCAAGCCGTTTTTCTCAAACCACTCAACTACTTTCTTCCTCGCTTCAAAGCGGTCTAATCCCTGTAGCCAGTCGGGAACATTTTTATTTGTCGTTGCATCGGAATTGAAGATGTTCAAGATTTCCAGCTTGTTTCTCTGACCCATATCATAATCATTCATATCGTGCGCAGGAGTAACTTTAACTGCACCTGTTCCGAATTCCATATCAACATATTCGTCTGCAAAGATCGGAATTTCTCTTCCGACAATTGGAAGCTTAACTTTTTTACCGATGAGATTTTTGTATCGTTCATCGTTCGGATTTACCGCAACACCTGTATCACCAAGCATTGTTTCGGGTCGTGTTGTTGCAACAACAATATATTTCTCACTCCCAACTACAGGATAACGAAAGTGCCACAGTTTTCCATTTACAGTTCTGTAAAGAACTTCTTCATCGGAAATTGCCGACTTGTTTGCAGGGTCCCAGTTAACCATTCTGTATCCGCGGTATATTTTTCCTTCCTTATAAAGATCAACGAAAGCTTTAATCACTTCGTAGTAGTAGTCGTCATCCATTGTGAACCGTTCACGTTTCCAGTCGCAGGTTACACCAAGTTTCTTTAACTGCTGAATAATTATTCCGCCGTACTCTTTCCTCCACTCCTGGCAGTGCTTAAGAAATTCTTCACGACCGATTTTATACTTATCAATTCCTTTATCTTCAAGGAACTTTGTTACTTTAGTTTCTGTAGCTATTGATGCGTGATCTGTTCCCGGAACCCAGCAGGAGTTAAAGCCCTGCATTCTTTTAAGTCTGATATAAACATCCTGAATAGTATTGTTGAGGATGTGACCCATTGTAAGCATGCCGGTAATATTCGGCGGAGGAATTGCGATGGTAAACGGCAGTTTGTCGCTGGGCTCTGAGTGAAAGAGCTCATTTTCGAGCCAGTATTTGTACCATTTATCCTCAGTCTTAGAAGGATCGTATGCTTTTGGAATTTCGCGTTTAGTATCTGTCATTAATCTTCGGGTAATTCGTTTTTTGAGGGGTAAATATAAGAAAAATTGAAGTGTCGGTGATTTTCAGTCTTCAATCAAATAAAGGTAATTCGGAATTTTAACCTGTATGCCGTTATACTCTCCTTCCAGATCACTCCATTGGTCACCAACAGTTCCAATAATTTCATAACCCTTTTCAGTAAGCTCTTTTCGCTTTGAGCTTTTAAATTCTTTCGCTTTCATTTTTGTTTCACCACCAATTTGAGTAATCAAAGTGTCAAACACAGTATAACCCGCTCGTTGAAGATTTTCATAAGTCGCTTTATATTCGGGCAAGTTTCTTCCGGTAAGAAAAATTATTTTTGCTCCTTTCGATAAAAGAAAATCATAAAGCTCTTTTACCTGTTCTATTGCCGGAGCTTTCATTTCAGCATTCCATTTTTTGTTCATTTCGTATACATAACCAAAACCCATCATCTCAGCAAGCCCGTAATTGTCTAATACTGTTTCGTCAACATCGAAGATTACAACGGAGTTTTCTATAAATGTAACGTCATCGAATTCTTTTTTTGCCTCTTCGACTACTTTATTTAACTCTTCATCATATTTACCTGACTCATAATATTGCTTCACTTCTTCTCTAGCAATTGAGAGATTAACCGGTTTTTCTGCTGCGCAAGAGAAAAGAAACAGAGTAAGCCCGACTACGTAAATACTCCGGCGGGTAGAAGTAAATGTAAGTTTGAGTTTAAGTGTAAGTTTAAGAAATGACATTTTACTTTCCAAAGAAGAATATTAAAGGACGTTCGAGTCGTTTTGCCCATTCAGATTCGTTATGTTCAGCACCACGTGCATAATAATAGTCAATATCGGTTCCTATAACATAGCCAAGGTCGGTTAATTTACAGAACATTTTCTGTCCCCTCAGCAATCCATCTTCACCGTGATCAATATAAAATCTTATGTGCTTCTTTGGTCCTTCGTAATCATCAATCATCTTGAATACTTTTTCATCGTTAAAATAAAATGAGCTGGACATGCACCCTGCCATCGAAAATATTTCCGGATATTTCCAGGCAGCAATAAACGAAATTAATCCGCCCATTGATGAGCCAATAATTGCACTATTGTGTTTATCCCTTAATGTTCTGTATTTTGAATCAATAAAAGGTTTAAGCTCTTCAACTAAAAATTTTAAGTACTTTTTACCTTTTTCCGAATCACTGTATTCTTCAAGCCGGTCAGCTGTGTTATTAATTCCCACGACAATAATTTCTGCAATCTTGTGTTCCTTTATTAAACGGGTTACAGTTTCATCAACACGCCAATCTTTGCCTGTATAAGATGTTTTCGGATCAATTAAATTCTGCCCGTCATGCATATAAAGCACCGGATACTTTTTATGTTTTTCTTTGCTGTAGTGAGGAGGCAGCCACACAAAAAAATCGCGCTTACTGTTCAGGTTATGCGAATAGCTGCCGTGATGGAAATTAACAATCCCAACTATTGTCTTGGAATCGGTTCTTTTTTTTCTTAAAAATTTCTTTCTTTTTCTAAAGGATATCATCAAAGGCTGCTCGTTAAGAAAAATTTTGAATTAAAAACTAAAAATAACAATCAACTCTGTATATTTGAAAAAAATTGATATTGCTTCACATTAATTATCACATAAAAAGGAGTGAAATAATGGATTCTTGTTGCAATTTTGCTGATTTTAGTATTTCATATTCTGATAATTAGTACATGGAGCTGTGAGGATTTATGGCAATAATTAAACCTTTCAAAGCGCTGCGCCCAACAAAAGAAATTGCATCGACCGTTGCAAGCGTTCCCTATGATGTAGTAAACAGAGAAGAAGCAAAAACTCTTGCGGGGAATAATAAACTTTCCTTCCTCCGTGTTACAAGATCTGAGATTGATCTTCCAGATGAGATTAGTCCTTATGCACAGGAAGTATACTCAAAAGCAAAATTAAATTTAAATGAGTTAAAAAATTCTGCTCCGCTCATAGTTGACGATAAACCTCACTTTTATCTATATCGTTTAATAATGGATGGAAGATCGCAGGTTGGTATTGCTGCTACTTTTGCGGTTGATGATTACGACAACAATATAATTTTAAAGCATGAAAAAACAAGAAAAGTAAAAGAGGATGATAGAACAAATCACATTGTAACAACGGAAAGCC
>WOR8_10002808_pt1 | contig 17107 bp, 16 predicted proteins | sample DeeMarSeWOR38_10_FD_19890 | JGI IMG/M metagenome (IMG submission 19890)
ATAATTACGGGCTATGCAACTGTAGAAACTGCTGTTGAATGTATGAAGTTCGGTGCAATGGATTATGTTCAAAAGCCTTTTACAGAAGATGAGCTGCTGGATTTTACTAAAAAATCTCTAATCAAAAGAGCAGATAGAATCAGTAAATTGATTAAGCCTAAAGTGCATATAACTCATTTTAAAGATAGCAGAGATATTACTACTCCTGAATTTCTAATACCGGGAGGAGTATTTATTTCTAAGGGTCACTGTTGGGCCAGAGTGGATGAGGATGGTTCTGTGCAAGTTGGGATAGATGATTTTGCGAAAAAAATAATCGGAAAGATAGATGCCATCGACCTGCCAAATCTTGGAATGATTATTAAAAAAGGTCAACCACTTTTTTCAATTAAACAAGGTCCAAGACTCCTTTCTTTCAAATCACCTGTTAGCGGAAAAGTAAGTGAAGTAAATAAGTTTATTAATAGTGAAGTCGATTCATTAAATGTAACCGTATATGATAGAAACTGGATTTGCCAAATCGATGCCGAAGAACTTGATGCAGAATTACTGGATTTAAAAATAGGAAAGTCTGCAGTATCGTTTTATCAGGAAGAAATTGAAAAATGCAAAGAGATCAAGAAAAAAATTATAAGCGGGAAAGAAATTTCTGAGTCAACAGATTTGATTTATTGCGGTGAAATGGAAAAAATGGATGAAAGTAACTGGAAGCTATTTGCAGAAGAGTTTTTTGAGCAATAGATTGTTAGGTGGATTTAAGATAAGCTAAAATGTAAAAACTCCCTTCAGCAATTTAAATCCGAATTAAATTATTTGCTGATTAGCAAATCACGTCTATATCGCTTACATTCTGTTCAATTTTTTAATAAACTTGACGCTTCTCAAGAAATGTTGTAATTTCTAAAACAGTTTCTACAATCGAGGGATTCTACAGTCAATTCCAATATGACTGTTTACATAATTACAAATAATCATCTCTTTCATGAAGAAATATTCTTCACTTATCTAATTACATCAATTAATCGGAGGTCGCAATGAACAAAAAATTACTTTTACTACTTCTACCTTTTCTAATTCTGGGTTTTATGACAAACTTTGCCCAGAAGGAGGACGAAACTGAAATTCAGGCTTTCCAAAATCCTAACTTTACACAGACAGAACCACAAAGTGTTTTTGAAGATGGTCAACCAATTTATAATTCAGAATGGGAATGGCTCCATCAAACACCGCAGGGTAATACTCTGCGTTGGGTGAAAAGATGGGATGCAAGTAACTGGTATGCTCTCGGTTATGGGGGTACATTTATAAAGACTACCGACGCCGGTGCAACTTGGCTTGTCAATAAGTGGATAAACGGTGGCGGCACTACAGGAAGTAATTACATTATGTATGATGCTCACTTTTTTGATATGAATACAGGTGTGGCAGTCGGTGGTGGCGATAATATTCTGAGAACTACTGATGGTGGCCTAACCTGGGCATCAGTTGATCCACTACCATCTAGTATTTCAAGTTTTTATGATGTGTTTTTTCTAAATGCCACTGTTGGCTACGCTTGTGGAGTTACAGCAGTGGATATGTGGAAAACTACTGATACCGGATTAACCTGGACCGGACCCATAGTTATTCCAAGCACTTTTTATCGAGTTTATGCAGTTGATGAAAATACAATTTATTGCTCTGGGGCTTCTGGAAACTTCTATTATTCAACTGACGGCGGTACTAGCTGGACTCCAGTATACACTGGAGCATCATCAACGCTTTATGATATGGAGTTTACCGATGCGATGAATGGCTGGGTATGCGGCTCGGGTGATAATCCAGCTTACACAACTGATGGAGGATTAACCTGGACTCTTACAACTGCAAGTCCCACCACTTCAATACAATATGATATTGATATTATGTCCACAATGTCCCAAACATTAAATGAAGGATTTGAAGATCCAACCTTCCCTCCAGCTGGTTGGCATGCTAAAAATATTCTTGGCGGAGTTGTATGGATGAGAGCCACTGGCACAGCTCATACAGGTACTGGTAGTGCAGTAATAGCCTGGCAAACCACTGGAGGTGAGGATTGGTTAGTAACACCACAAGTACCAATAGTTGCCGGAGATACATTAACCTTCTGGGCAAGAAGATATTGGTCTGCTTCCTACCCGCCTGATTCACTTTTGATAGTAGTATCAACAACCGATACTGCAGTTGCAAGTTTTACTACTGTATTAGCTGCTTATGATGTTAATGCTTTCCCTTATCCGGATTTTGCTGAATATAAGGTTGATTTGAGTTCACTTGCAGGTCAGAATGTTTATATTGCCTTTAAGCACTTTGACCTTAACGGAAATGGAATGTTTCTCGATGATGTTACTATTGGTGAACCTGTGTCTGTAGATCAAATTTTTGTTACTGGAGACGCTTTTAATATATTTACATCTGCAGATATGGGAGCAACCTGGAGTCCTATTGATTTTCTTGGTTCTCCGCAACCGTGGACAAACACATATTACTCAACTGATTTTGCTGCAGCAAATGATTTTGTGACTGTAGGTGCATTCGGTTTAATAAATGAAGTTACACCTACGGATGCTATTACAGCTCATACTACATTTCTAAAAGGTGGTTATATATATTCTATATGGGCAGAAAGCCCCACGGGAAGAGTAATAGGTGGTGGCTCTGCAACTGGTATTACATCATTTGATCAAGCAATGTACTCCACCGATGGAGGAGAAACATGGGCTATTTCTGTTGTAGAAGATTCTCTTGATTTTGATTTCAACAAAATAAGTATGGTAACCCCACTTATTGGATATGTTGCCCGCGAAGATCATTATGTATCAAAAACTACTGATGGAGGTGCAACCTGGTTCCCAGTAAACCGTCCTGCTGTACTGACTACGGATCTCGAAGCTTGCCAATTTATAGATGAAAATACAGGTTATGTTTTTGGATCTTCCGGTCTTGGTTACAAAACTACGGATGGTGGAACAACGTGGACTCCTTTGACTACAGGTGTTACTGTTACGTTGTATGGATGTAACTTCCTCGATGCCATGACAGGTTATGCTTGTGGCTCGAGCGGTAACCTAATAATGACAACTGATGGAGGAACCACCTTCAACCCATTAACACCGAATATGCAAACGTCAACGATTTATTGCATCAAGATGGTTAATTCAAGTGTTGGCTATTTAAGTGGTTCAGCTGGTAAAGTTAGAAAAACAACAGACGGTGGTGTAACCTGGGATACAGCTGATGTTGGTAACTCTTCGCCAACACTTTATGAAATTGATTTCAAAAATGAAATGAATGGATTTACCGCTGGAACCAGTGGACGTACATTCTACACAACCGACGGTGGTGAAACCTGGAACTTTGAAAATACTGGTATGAGTACTATTTATGATAGCTATGTAGAAAAAACAAGCCCAGATACAGCGACTGTATTTGTGTCTGGTTCTAATGCTTTTATTCTGAAAAACAGTGTTGTTATTGTTCCTGTTGAACTTGCAAGCTTTACCGCTTCAGTTATTGGAAACAATGTAACACTAAGCTGGGTAACTGCAACAGAGCTAAATAACCTTGGATTTGAAATTGAAAGAAATGCCGGAAAAGAAGATTGGGCTAAAATTGGATTTGTAGATGGACATGGAACAACCACAGAACCACAGCTCTATAACTTCACAGATGCGGGTCTTACTTCAGGAAATTATTACTATCGTGTAAAACAGATAGATTTTGATGGTTCCTACAAGTATTACAATCTTGAAGAAGAGGTTGAAATCGGTGCTCCTGTTAGCTTCGATCTCTCACAGAACTATCCGAATCCATTCAATCCGACTACAAAGATCAAGTATTCTGTTCCAGCGGATGGCTTTGTAAATATTGCCGTCTACAATGTACTTGGTGAGAAAGTAACAGATATAGTTAATAACATTCAAAAAGCTGGAAGTTATGAAGTTAATTTTGATGCTTCAAGCATTGCGAGCGGAATGTATATCTATCGAATGGAATCAGGAAACTTTGTCTCGGTTAAAAAGATGATGATTCTGAAATAAGAAAAGCCCACCCCTTTTATCCCCTCCCTAAGAGAGGGGATTTTTATTTTAAAGCTGAATATCGTAATTCGCCTTAGCTGTTACGGTCATATCATAACAGTTAGCAAATCTAAAATGCGCTATAAAGTTCCGAAGAACTCATTTCAATTTTACAACGGCAGTGATTTTTATTTCCCCCGCATTTTTAAAGTGCAGTATAAAATCTCCATTATTCCCTTCTTTAAGATCCTGCTTCAGCTTCATCAGCATTATGTGGTGCGCTCCCGGTTTCAATTCAAAAGATGAACTGGCTTCAACGACAATCATTCCAACTTCGCGCATTCCAATTACATCTCCGCTTGAGTATGTTTCATGAATTTCTATTCTTTCCGCTATTTCAGACTCAACCTTGTAAAGAGTATCTGTGGTTTCAGTCGTGTTTTCTATCGTGAAATAAAGAGCGGATGCCATTCCTTTTGCATTTGGCCGCATCCATGGATCAACAATTTTAATGTTATCATCAATTGGAAAAAATAAATTTAAAATTATTATTAGGGTTATCATTAATATTCTCCTAAATATTTTATGTCTTGTATTAATTCTTCAATATTTATTCTGCTGCCCATATAATTCTTTCTTAGTCTTCCTTCTTTATCAATTAAAGAAATTCTATCTGTGTGCATCATCGAATAACTGACTTCACCATCATCATAAAAAACAGAATCTGTGGCGACGGCTCTTACATCAAATCTTCTTAATAGATCGTAAATCACACTTTGTTCTCCTGTTACCAGCGTCCAGTTTTTAAAATCAATATCACGTATCTCGGCAAACTTTTTTAATACATGCGGTTTGTCTCTTTCAGGATCGAAGCTTAAAGCAACAAATTTAACATCCTCAATACCAGCCTTTTTTAAACTCATTTCAGTTAAATACATATTGTGAGTTGTCATCGGACAAATATCCGGACAGTGAGTGTAAATAAATCCCATTACTGATATATTGCCTAAGATTATTTCAGGAAAATCAACCACCATACTATCCTGATTTATCAGCTTGTAGCTTTTTTTTGTCAAATCTTTATCTAATGGTAAATCCTGGCTGCAGGAAAGTGTAAAGAGAAATATCCCTGCTGTTAAAAGTATTTCAATCCGCTTTTTCATTCCGTCAATTAATATTAATTAAAATTTCTAAGTCGAACTTATTAAATTTTGAACCAGTATTAAATAGAAAAATAATTCACTTTAATAAAGACTTATGTAAAGAGAGGATACAATCATGTCACTAGACGATATGCCAATTGAAGATTTTAGAAATAATGGTTACAAAATAATTGACTGGATAGCTGATTACCTACAAAACATTGAACTGCATCCGGTTCTTCCACGGATAAATTATGGTGATATAAAAAAGGGAATTGAGAAAAATCCTCCTGCTCTTGGAGAAGATCCCCTAAATGTTTTAAAGGATGTCGACGATATTTTACTAAAGGGAATTACGCACTGGAACCATCCAAATTTTATGGCATATTTTAATTCAACTTCAAGCGGACCTGGAATTTTAGCAGAATTGCTGAGTGCAGGATTGAACGTTAACGGAATGGCATGGCACACATGCCCGTCTGCAACGGAACTTGAAGAAATGATGATGGACTGGTTCAAAAAGATTTTTAGGCTGCCGAAAAATTTTTGGGGAATTGTTTATGATACTGCTTCCACCAGCTCAATGCATGCGATTGCTGCCGCGCGAGAACAACTTTCCTATTTAAAAATAAGAGAAAAAGGAATGTCAGGAAGAAAGGATATTCCACGATTGAGAATTTACGCATCCGAGCAAGCACATTTTTCAATTGATAAGTCTGTTATAACACTCGGCTTTGGCCTGGAGGGGATCAGAAAAATTCCTGTTGATGAAAATTTCCGGATGATTCCCAAAGCATTAGAGAAAGCAATAAAAGAAGACAGGAAAAATGGATGGCTTCCTTGCTGCGTTGTTGCTACTGTCGGTACAACTTCTACAACGAGCATCGATGATATTGATGAAATCGGTTCCATATGCAATGAAGAAAACCTTTCTGCCGGAAAGACTGGTGTCTGGCTGCATGTTGATGCAGCCTATGCCGGTACAGCGGCAATGCTTCCGGAAATGCAATGGATATTTAAGGGAATTGAGAAAGCAGATTCAGTGGTTATAAATCCACATAAGTGGATGTTTACCCCAATTGATTATAGTTTATTCTTTACAAAAAAACCTGACGTATTAAAGCGTGCATTTAGTTTAAGCGCTGAATACCTGCAAAGTGCTGGTGAAGGTATAACAAATTATATGGATTATGGTATTCAATTGGGAAGAAGGTTCCGCTCGCTAAAGCCGTGGTTCATTATCCGCTATTTTGGAGTAGAAGGATTGCAAAATAGGATAAGAGAGCACATTCGTCTTGCTAAATTGTTTGCAAAATGGATTGAAGAACAGAAGGATTTTGAATTAATGGCACCTGCTAATTTGGGGGTCGTTTGTTTCAGAGCCTGTCCCTCTAAAATCATACATGAAACACAATTAAATAATTTAAATAAAAATCTGCTAGACAAGATTAACAAAACCGGAAAATTGTTTTTATCACATACTATGCTGAACAATAAATTCATAATTCGCATCTCTATTTCTGGTTTGCGTACACTTGAAAATCATGTTGAATTAGCAAAAGAGATTATTCAGGAAGAACTAAACAAAGTAATTCCTATTAATCAGTGAAAACTTGCCTGATAATAGTCAGGTTAGTGGCTTAGTTCTGCCACTAATTACACGAATTTTCACTAATCTTCTAAAGTAAACCCAATCTTAATCGTTACCTGCCAGTGCGATACAATTCCATTATCTATATGTCCTCTTAAGTCAGTCATCTGGAACCAGCGCATATTTCTAACACTCTGTTGGGCTTTGGTAACAGCATTCTGTACTGCTTCTTCAATGCTGGTTTTTGATGATCCGGTTAATTCAATATGTTTATAAATGTGGTCTGGCATAATATCCTCCTGTTGATTTTTGTTCTTATAAATAAATTTAAAAATACTAAAAAAAACTCAACGAATCGATTTAGTAATTGAAACATCATATTTTTGTAAATAAAAAAAATAAAGGGCTAAATGGAAACAAAGAAATCATATTTAAAGCAGATAAAGGGTTTAACATTTGTTGCAAAAGGGGAATCAAATCACTGGATAACAATGGACGGACCTGAGCAAGTAGGCGGAAACAATGCAGGTGCACGACCAAAAGAACTTCTATTAATGTCTCTGGCAGGATGTACAGGAAGCGATGTTGTTAGCATTCTTAAAAAGAAAAGAGTTAATCTTACCGATTTTGAAATAAACATTACCGCACAGCAAACAGAAGAACACCCAAAAGTTTTTACCGAACTGGATTTGGAATATGTTTTTTATGGAAAAGATATCAAGACAAAAGATGTAGAAAGAGCAATTGAACTTTCAACAGGAACTTACTGCGGCGTATCTGCGATGCTAAAAAAAGCAATGAAAATCAATCATACCTATCGTATTGAGGAAGTTGGGTAATTTTGTTTGAGGTTTAAGCCCTGATTGAATGAATGATTGATTGAATTTTGAAATATTTATGTTTTGAACAATCACCCAATCATCCATTCATTCAATCACCTGAAGGAAAGTAGCTTTCTCAATTCTTCTGATACAATCCAATAGTATTTCCATCCGGATCGGTTATTAGTGCATACCATCCCATAGCAGGAATTGTTGTCTTTCCGGTTTTAATATGTCCGCCATATTTTTTTGTCTTTTCTAAGGTTTCGTCAATGCTGTTAACTGTAACATGAAAAACCGTACAATCACCAATTACTACTTTTTCGACTTTTCTTAAACCAGCCATGATTCCCTGATGATTATTGTAAAGAAGATAACCGTTACCAAACGGTTTGAATTCCCAGTCAAAAACACCATTCAAAAATTTACTCGACCGATCTAAATCTGTTGAGGGAACTTCTATATGTGCAATAAGGGGATTGGGCATAATTTTATCCTTAAATTTCTTTCTGTTAAGTATGAATTACTATCTTGAATGTATACAAAAATAAAATTATTAAATGAGAAGCTGAAAAGATAAAATTAAAAAAAATGGACAAAATTCTATCAAATATTGAATTTTTTAATCAGCTTGCAGAATATTATGATTTAATGATCCCGTTTGAAAAAGCAGTTGAAAGAAAGAAAAATATTTTAAAGAATTTCATTACACCCCACCATAAATATGCAGCTGATTTAGGCTGCGGAACAGGAACTGATTCGATTGCGCTTGCTCAGCTAGGTTTGAATGTTACCTCGTTTGATCCTTCCTCTGAAATGACTGAAAAAGCATCTGCAAATGCTTCAAAGGAAAAAGTAATAATTAATTTTTCAGTAAGCAATGCCGCGAATATCCCTCATTATTTTAATGAAAATTTTGATCTAGTAATTTCATTTGGGAATACATTTGCGAATATTAAAAAAGAGGAACTTTATAAATCATTAAAAAGATGTTATGAGATTCTAAAAAAAGGTGGAGTCCTTCTAGTACAAATACTAAATTATCATAAAATTTTATCCGGAAAAGAAAGGATAGTAAACATAACTGAAAACGACTCATATCTTTTCATTCGGTTTTATGATTTTAAATCAGATCACATTGTTTTTAATTTACTAAAGGTTGTAAAAACCGAACTATCTGATTATTCCTTTTTCTCAACTAATGTTTATCCTCATTTAAAAAAGGATTTTGAAAAATTACTATCCAAATTGAACTTCAAGTCGGTTGACTTCCATTCCGATTTACAATTGAGCCCCTATATCGATTCATCGTCAAAAAATATGATCATACGGTGCACAAAATAAAGTTGACATTTTTATACTAAAATTGTGATCCACATCAAAACTTCGGGACCATTTATCCATTAGTTGTTGACAAGTAGTTATCAATGTATTATGTTTTGAACAAACGTTCAGTCAAAAAATGCCTAGAACAAAAAAACAATTCGAAGAAATAAGAAAATCGAGCAGAGAGAAGATTCTTAATGTTGCTCTTGAGTTGTTTGCAAAAAAGGGATACCACGCAACTTCTATATCTCAGATTGCTTTCAAAGCTAAAATATCCAAGGGATTGATGTATAATTATTTTGCCAGCAAAGAAGGGCTTCTCGATGAAATTATACAGCATGGATTTAACCTACTCGCTGATCTTGAGTTTAAATCTAAAAGGGGTGCTGATCCTGAGAAACAGCTCAAAGATTTTGTTGATTCAGTTTTATATAATCTCTACTCAAACTTCACATACTGGCAGCTTTATCTTGCCCTTCTTGTTCATCCTGAAATTCAAAAAAAGTTTAAGAAGAAAATGACTCAATTCAGAGATGAATTTATTCAGACTTTAGCAACACTTTTCCGAAAATTAAAAGTTCAAAATCCGGAGCTGGAAGCTTTTCTGTTAGGGACATTTTTTGATGGGCTTGTTTTAAATTTTATGGCAGCAGAAGATGTTTTCCCTGTTGAAAAAATTAAGAAAGCACTATTAAGTAAATATATTAAAGTTAAATGATCACTTTAGAAGAGAGCTATAAATGAAAAAAGTATTGGTTGCAGGAGCGACAGGTTATCTTGGCAGATACGTTTTGCAGGAATTTAAAGAGCAGGAATATTGGATTCGTGCTCTGGCAAGAAATGCTACGAAGCTTGAAAATCTCACTGAATATATTGATGAAAAATTTATTGGTGAAATAACTGATTCTAATTCTCTATCCGGGATATGCAAAGATATGGATATTGTGTTCTCATCAATTGGAATAACAAAACAAAAAGACGGTTTGAGTTATATGGATGTGGACTATCAGGCTAATATGAATTTACTTGATGAAGCAAAAAAAAGCGGAGTTAAGAAATTCATGTACGTTTCTGTTTTAAACGGTGATAAACTTCGATACTTAAAAATTTGTGAAGCAAAAGAAAAGTTTGTTGCTGAATTGAAAAACTCTGGTTTGGACTACTGCATAATTCGCCCGAATGGTTTCTTCTCTGATATGAGTGAATTCCTAAAAATGGCTAATAAGGGAAAGATCTATTTGTTTGGTGATGGAAATCAAAAATCAAACCCGATTCACGGTGAAGATTTAGCAAAAGTATGCATTGATGCAATCGAAAATAAAGAAGATGAAATTGAAGTCGGTGGACCCGAAACATTAACGCATAATAAAATTACTGAACTTGCCTTTAATGCTATTGGGAAAAAGACCAAAGTAATTCACATTCCTGATTGGATTAGAAGATTAGCTTTAAAGGTTGGAAAGTTGTTTATGAGTTCGAAAAGTTTTGGACCGGTAGAATTTTTTATGAATGTTATGGCAATGGATATGATAGCACCAAGATATGGGACACATCATTTAATAGATTTCTTTAAAGAAAATAAAAACAAGGCATTGCTCTAAAATCTAAAAAGGTATTTTTATTAACAGGAGAATAGCAGTGGAAAATGATAAAGCAATTGTAATCACCGGAACATCAACTGGCATTGGGAAAGCTTGCGCACTATATCTTGATAAGTTGGGATATGAAGTTTATGCGGGAGTTCGTAAGCAAGCTGATGGTAATGATTTGAAAAAAGAAGCCTCTTCAAGACTTACGCCAATTGTTCTCGATGTGACCGATACCGATTCGATTAGCTCGGCAGTTAGTATTATCGACAAAGAAACCGGTGGCAATCTGTTTGGTTTGATAAACAATGCAGGTATTGGACGAGGTGGTGCATTGGAGGTCACTCCGGTAACTGAAATGCGTAAGCTTATGGAAGTCAATGTCATTGGTCTTATGGTTGTAACTCAGTCATTTATTCCAATGCTACGCAAAGCAAAGGGAAGAATAATTAATATTGGTTCAACGTCTGGTTATTTAGCATTTCCAGGTGCGAGTCTTTATTCCGCATCTAAATTTGCAGTTCGTGCAATAACTGATTCTCTGCGTCTTGAATTGAAACCTTTCGGTATCTCAGTAAGCTTAATTTCCCCGGGCGCAATAGAAAGCGCTATCTGGGAGAAAGGAAGCGAATACAAAATCAAACTCCGTGAGACTGTTAATCCTCATATTGCTGAACTTTATGCACAGTTAAGAAAATTTGGTGATCGATTAAACAAAGAAGTAAAGAAAATACCTGCTATCGAAGTGGCAAAAGTTGTAGCTAATGCTTTGAAATTGAATAAACCGAAGCGCTATTATTTTGTTGGTAATGATGTTAAGGGTGCTGAAAAAATATCTAAAATGCCTAAAGCTTTATTAGATTGGATCATATTAAAGCGTATACGGAAATTAGGCAGATAAGGATTCAGAGGCATTAAAATGATTTGCATAGGTTTTACAAAACATTTTACTCAAATCATAAGGTAATTATTTAAATTCAAACTGAAAGGTTGAAAAGTGAGCGGAGAAATATTTCCATTAATAATTGGATTCTTAATCATAAGCCTATTCCTCTTGTCTATTGAGATTCTGAATAAAAAGCAATTTGGAAAGAAGAAGATCATTAAGCATTCCCATAAACTTGAAGAGAAAAGAAAATGAATAAAATAATTTTTTTAATAACTGGTTCAATTATTTTTATATCAAGTTTATTAGCGCAAGATGCAAAAGAGATAATTGCAAAATCGGATGAGCTGATTAAATCTAAAAGCAGTTATGCAGAGTTTTCTATGGAAATAATTAAAACTGATTGGACCAGATCTTTCGGAATGAAATCGTGGTCGCTTGAACCGGATTATGCAATTATTTACGTGACCGAGCCGGCAAGAGATAAAGGAACCGTTACGCTGAAAAGAAAAAAGGAAGTCTGGAACTGGATACCTGCTGCGCAGAAAGTAATTAAAATTCCGCCATCGATGATGCTGCAATCTTGGATGGGCTCTGATTTCACAAATGACGATCTGGTAAAAGAATCTTCTGTCGTGAATGATTATACGCATACGGTTGTAAATGAGGAAACATTTAACGGATATAAGTGTTATGTCATTGAATCAATACCAAAAGAGGAAGCAGGTGTAGTATGGGGCAAACTGCTAACCTGGATTTCTAAAGATTATTATTTCCAAATGAAAGTTGAGTTTTACGATGAAGATGAATTCTTGATTAAAACATATGTCGGAACCGATATAAAGGAAATGGATGGTAGAACATTTCCTGCTCATTGGGAAATGCTGCCCGAAGACAGACCTGGTGAAAAAACAACGTTTACTTATTTAAAAATTCAGTTCAATTATCCAGTTAATGAGTCATTCTTCTCAGAGCAGAATATGAAAAGGATAAGGTAAAAAATGAAAACTTACTTGCTTTTAGCTTGGAGAAACCTTTGGCGCAATAAAAGGCGCACACTTATTGCTGCGGCTTCCGTGTTTTTTGCTGTGCTGCTTGCACTTGTGATGAGGTCGATGCAGGAAGGTTCTTACGATTATATGATTGAAGCATCGGTAAGTATGTACACTGGTTACATTCAGATTCATAGAGATGAATACTGGGAAAAGAGATCAATTGATAAAAGCATGGAAGTATCTGATAAAATTGTAAAGGAGATTGAAGGTATTGAAAATGTTACACTTGTAACTCCGCGTCTCGAATCGTTTAGTTTAATCTCTTATGGAAATACTACAAAGGTAGCATCGATTATCGGAATTGAACCTGAGCAAGAAAACAGGATGACGAAACTCAAGAACAAGCTGATAAAAGGAAAATATCTCACACCGGATTCAAAAGGGACTATATTATCAGAGGGATTAGCTAGACTATTGAAAGTTGATATTGGCGATAGCGTTGTTCTTTACGGACAAGGTTATCACGGTGTAACCGCTGCAGATAGAATTCCTATTGAGGGAATTGTAAAATTCACTTTGCCTGAGTTGAATAAATCAATGGTATATTTAAGTATGAATTATGCGCAATGGCTTTACTCTGCGCCGGAAAGAATTACAACTCTTTCTGTGATGATAAACCACATTGATAATCTGCTGGAAGTGTACAAAAACATTAATGGCTTGTTCGATGATAAATATGAAGTGATGACATGGTCTGAGTTAATGCCCGAGCTTGTACAGGGAATTGAAATTGATAATGCAGGAGGCATTATTATGCTTGGAATTTTATATATCATTATCGGTTTTGGAATTTTTGGCACTGTGATGATGATGACTGCAGAAAGAACAAAAGAGTTTGGAATTTTAATTTCAATTGGATTAAAAAAAGGTAAACTGGCGTTTATATCATTCCTTGAATCAATTTTTCTAACATTTATCGGTGTAGCAGCCGGAGTGATTGTGAGCATTCCTCTTCTCTATTATTTTCACCGAAATCCTATAGAGCTTACAGGACAAATGGCTGATATGGCACTTTCTTATGGGCTCGATCCAATTCTACCATTCAGGTTTGCGCCAAATATTTTTGTCGATCAATTTTTAACTGTTTTTGTAATTGCACTGGTTTCTGTTTCTTATCCGCTTTTTTTTATAAGAAAATTAAAGCCAGTAGAAGCAATGAGGAAGTAAAATTATGTTGTTAGCACTGGCATGGAAAAATATCTGGAGAAATAAAAAAAGAAGTCTGATAATTCTTACTGCAATCGCTCTCGGACTATGGGCTGGACTTTTTTCTGTTTCAATTTCAATCGGTGTTTGGGAAGCAACAATCAATTCAACAATTGATAGAAATCTAAGCCATATTCAAATTCATAAAAAAGAATTTAAAGAGGAAAAGTTAATTTCAAACTACATTCCAAACGGAAACACAATCGCTGATGAAATAAGAAAAGATAAAAGGGTAAAAGAAGTATCAGGCAGGGTTTTAATTGAAGGAATGGCATCATCTCCAACTTCATCGAGTGGTGTGAATATAATCGGAATAAATCCTGAAAATGAGAAAGAAGTCACATCTATTTCATCATATATTCAAGAGGGGAAATTTTTTGAAACAAAGAAACGAAATCCTGTTCTTATTGGGAAAAAACTTGCTGATAAACTTGGTTTAAAAATGGGCTCAAAAATTGTCCTCACTTTTCAAAATATTGATACGACTTTGACTTTTGCGGCATTCAGAATTGCTGGCATATTTAAAACCGAATCAACAAATTTTGATCAGTCGCATTTGTTTGTTAAAAAATCGGATTTGTATAAAACAATGGAGAGTGAGCCGATTATCAGTGAAATAGCAATCAGACTTAATTCATCGGATGACCTCGATTCTGTTTATTCCAAGTTGAAACTAGACTATTCTTCGTTAGCAGTAGAAACGTGGAAACAGCTTGCACCTGAGCTTGAGTTTACTTACGAAATGCTGATACTGGAGCTCGAAATATTTTTGGGTATCATTCTCGCGGCATTGCTGTTCGGAATAACAAATACAATGCTTATGTCCGTGATGGATCGCATAAGAGAGTTTGGGGTTTTGATGGCAGTAGGAATGAAGAGAGTGAGGGTCTTTTTTTTAATTCTTATAGAAACTTTTGTTCTTTCAATTTTCGGAGGAATAATTGGAATGCTGTTGGGTGGAATTACCGTTTGGTATCTTTCCGATAAAGGAATAGACCTTTCAATTTTTGCAGAAGGTTTAAATGCATATGGAATGCCGACACAAATGTATCCGGTGCTGCCATTGTATTTTTATTTTGTTCTAATTGTGATGATAATCATAACAGCGATCATCGCAGCAATTTATCCGTCGATAAAGACGATCAAACTTATGCCAGCAAAAGCAATAAGAACTTATTAATGTTTGGAGATTAAAATGGCTTTAATTGAGGTTAAAAACGTATCTAAAATATATAACACAAATTCAGTTCCGGTTAATGCGTTAAGAAATATTGACCTGAAAATTGAAAAGGAAGAATTCACTGCTATTGTGGGTCCCTCCGGTTCAGGTAAAACTACCTTGCTGAACATGATTGGCGGACTAGATAATCCAACATCAGGAGTAATAATGATTGGCGGGACAGATATATCAACTTTTAAAACCGATGCAATGATCAACTTCCGTTTACAAAACATCGGATTTGTATTTCAAGCCTACAATCTGATTCCTGTTTTTACTGCAAAAGAAAATGTTGAATTCATTATGCTATTGCAGGGTGAATCAAAAGAAAAACGTGAAGCCGAAGCTGTAAATTTACTCAAAGCTGTTGATCTTGGTGACAAAATAGATAAAAAACCAACAGAGCTCTCTGGTGGCGAACAGCAGCGAGTGGCAGTAGCAAGAGCCCTTGCTTCAAAGCCGTCTTTTGTTTTGGCTGATGAACCTACTGCAAATCTTGACTCCGTTACCGCAAATAATCTTTTGGATCTAATGGAAAAATTAAATGAAGTAAATAAAATGACTTTTGTTTTTTCCACTCACGATTCGCGCGTAATTGAAAGAGCACACAGAGTTGTTACTCTTCGAGATGGGCAAATTGATTCTGATAAAAAGCAAAATGAACTGGCTGTCAAAAAACAATAATTTACTGGTATTTCTCTTTTTAATACTTAGTACTTCCGTGTATGCCCAAGGACTCTCAAGTTTTGAATATAACGGGCATGCCAAATATCTTTTCAGTACAAGTAAAATTCCCCGCTTTGATGACCGTCTGAACGATCATTTAATTCATCTTCGTTTTAATACAAAATGGTATTTAACAGATGAAATTACATCTGCCCTTGAATTCAGGTTCAGGGCTTTTTACGGCAGTACGGTTGAAAAAATTCCTTTTTATAAAGATTTAATAAAAACTCCGCGTGATTTTGTTCAACTGGATGCGTTTTTGTGGGAATCAGATAAATCCTTGGGCTATCTTGAAATTGATAGACTATGGTTCGATTATTACAAGAATAATATGCAGGTTACTATGGGGAGACAGCGGATTGCGTGGGGAACAGCTTGGGTTTGGAATCCTACAGATTTGTTTAATCCTTTAAATGTTTTGGATTTTGACTATGAAGAGCGACCTGCATCCGATGCAATCAGGCTACAATACTATACCGGTGCTGTTTCTAAGATTGATATAACTTTTAAACCTGCAAAGGATCCGAACAATCAGATACTTGCTGCTTTGGTAAGTATTAATAATTGGAACTACGATTTTAATTTTATTGGAGGACTGCGCTTTAAAAGATGGCTTGCAGGTTTTAGCTGGGTTGGTGATATTTTAAATGCTGGCTTCAGAGGTGAAATTTTACTTAGCCAGGCTCCAAACAAACACGATACTAATATAATTTACCAGCAGTACGGGCAATCATCACTCTCGTCCTGGACAAAACCGATGCTCTCAATTTCACTATCAGGAGACTATACTTTCCCGAATACGTTTTACATTCATACTGAAGTTCTGTTTAATAATAACGGGAAAACTTCAAACACATTTCTATTTCAGGAGGAGGCACTTAAATTGGGAATGCTGAGTGCAGCACGCTGGTCAATTTATCAGGAATTTGCTTATGAAATCACCCCGCTTTTGAGAGGCACAATTTTCGGCATAATTAATCCAACTGATAAATCATTTGTTGTCGTGCCCTCCTTCAGTTATTCAGTAATTACCAATCTCGACTTCTTTATAATCGGATTATTTTTTGAAGGTAAACCGTTAACTGAGTTTGGTGAATATGGCACTTCCGTCTATTTGAGGCTAAAATATTCGTTTTAAGTCTGTTTTTACCAATTAATTAAAATCATTTCTTGTAAGAATATCCTATTTTTATTAAGTTTTACGGTATTTAAAAAAGAAAGATTAGTGTAATTGAAATAGTCCGTTACTAATATTTTCTGTGAGGGGATTTTAATTTATAAACTTGTTTTACACGGAACCTACGAAGGAGGCATTATGAGGAAATCAATAATTCTGTACTTGTTGCTAGCATTATTAATAATTGTGTGGGGCTGCGGGAAATCAGGGGAAGAGCAACCGACGGACAAACCTAAAACTGAAGATAAAGAAGAAGAGAAAACAGGCATAAAAGGTCTGGATGATTTTGTTGATAAAATGGAAGATCTTAGCAAAGATTTTGAAGAGGGAAG
>WOR8_10003756_pt1 | contig 17107 bp, 14 predicted proteins | sample DeeMarSeWOR38_10_FD_19890 | JGI IMG/M metagenome (IMG submission 19890)
AGTCCGTTTCAAAGTCCCACAGGGTTACGAAAAAGAGGACGTAATGGAGATAAAGAGGCAGACGGACTTTTTCCAATTCTGCTTTCACCCGGAGCTGATACTGACTTTTCCTTTGAAGTTGCCCCAGTGCCACAACCTTTATGTTACTAATTTCCGCCATAGACTTTTTGGCCGTTTCGAAATCCTTAAACACTAGCTCGTTGTTGTCGTCCTCCGAGCGGGTTACTCGAAATTCGTTTTTGAGGCTGTCATACTTTATAGTGTGTTCCAATTTTAAGGAAGAGATAGAGCCGTCGAACCAAAGGGTGCGGGTTTTGTAAAGCCTGATGATAATGGTAAATGTTGTAGGAATGCCGTTCAGTATTGCCTCTTCCATCTCCCGGGTAAAGCAGCCCTGGATGTCAAAAAATACTAGAAGGTCCTCCTGGGTATTGGTGACTATTATATCGGATAAAGTGGCCTCTGCTGCCTGGACTGGGGAAGGAGACGAACATAGGAGAGAGAAAAGTAGAAACAGCAAAAAGATATCTGAATGACGCCGGAGTACGGACATGATTAGATGCCTCTGTACCCGCAGACAAAGAGGTTTGAATTGGCCCAAGGGGAGTATTCCTATCCCGAGTTGCTGTCTCAACCATTGCACCTTGACCACATTTGCTTCCCCTTCGCGGAGTTAGGTCAAGCCGCCACGGGAAATTTGCCGAGAAACTTCTAATTTCCTTTAACAATCGCAAGGTTTTCAGTCAATTAACCTGGGATGTTATCTGAAAGAGGCCTAAATTGCAAGAGGGTTCGGAGGAGAGTAGTTCAGACTGTGGCGGGTTGAGGAAAGTCGAAAGTCGGGACTAAGATCTTGCGATCCTCCCGGGCGTGTTCATCAAGAAATTTGGCCATTTTCCAACATTTTCTCCTCTTGCGAAGCTCTGTGAGAAAAATGTGGTTGAGAGTGTGTCCAGATTTATTAATGACGAAGTGTCCAATAATGGGCATGCCCAAGAGGTGGAGGTCACCGATGAGGTCTAGTATTTTGTGGCGGACAAACTCGTCTCTGTAACGAAGACCGTCCGAATTGAGAACGCGAAAATCATCTAAGACAATGGCGTTATTCAACGAGCCCCCTTGGGCGAAACCGTTGTTTTTCAAGGTCTCAACGTCTTTGAGGAAACCGAAGGTGCGAGCTCGGCTGATCTCTTTCATAAAGGTGGGACCGGAGAAGCGCAAGACGTAAGTTTGTTCCGAAAGTAAGGGGTGATCGAAATCAATTATATAGGTAATCTTTAGTTCACGGCAGGGATAAACGCTGATATTCTTGTCTCCACTCTTAAGACTGAAAGGCCTTTTGATTAAGAAGAACTTTTTAACCTCATGTTGCAGACTGATCCCAACATTTCTCAGAAGGTACATAAAAGGCCCGGCGCTGCCGTCCATGATAGGAATTTCCGGACCGTCCAATTCAACCAAGGCATTGTCGATTCCCATGCCCGCAAAGGCCGACATGAGGTGTTCAACCGTGGAGACAATATGTCCGTTCCGGCCAATAGTAGTTGCTAGCCTAGTGTCCACCACATTCTCGAGACGGGCGGAGATATAAGGGCAGTCCACAAGATCACTGCGCCAGAAGCGAATGCCACTGTTAGGCGGCAGTGGCTTGATAGTTATGGTGACTTTTTTCCCCGTGTGTAGGCCGATTCCAGTACAACCAATCTCGCCTTGAACAGTACGTTGGTGCAGGGGCATGAACTGGTCTCCTAAAGAATGGAGGTGACTTTAGAGCAATAAGCGTGCCTATGGTATGGGAATGCTGTCAGAACAGCCAGATAAATTGTCTTAGTGATGTCAACGCGTTGAAATATAAGTAAAAATTGAAAAACAATCAGACCAAATCGGTGCCACTTCATCCGAGCATTAACCCTGCCTAAACAGAACTTACCCTATTAGTGTTGCGAAAAAGCTACAGTTATAGCAGGCGGGTATGGAATTTTTGCTACTATAGCAATCCTGCCTGAGGAACACAACTCCTTTTAGAATATTTTCTACTGATATTAAAAATTTAACAGATCTAGAATTGTCAATAATTTCGAGGCACTCTACCAATAAAACCGCATCGAAGCAAGCAATAAAAAGGCAGAGCCACAGGTGTGACTCTGCCCAAAAAGAGGATCTAAAACATGTTGGCTTTAGTGGCTGTGAATCACCGACTTATACCTCCAATTTTTCACTTTCAATTTGAGGTCGTCTGACATCACTACTACGGGTTCCTCTCCACGATTTATCTGAACTGTAACTTTTCCTACCAGGTCATCTCCCCGATTGAACTCGAAATCATCAGGCAAATCAAAGGTGCCAAGCATGCGGGCAATTGACCATTTGCAGTACTTGTATTTCTTCAGTTCAAAGTGCCACAGATTAAGCTCGGCATTTTCTGGGATCTCCGGTTCAGTTCCTCCGCCGGATGGTGGCCCGGCAGCGTAAATGTTCACGAAGTCTACCGACGAAACTCCCCCGGAGTTGGTCACTGTTAACTTTGCCACGTAGAACCCATTTTCTAAGTCAGAAAACGTTGCCTGTTCACATTCCTTTGACTCACCGACAGGAACTAAATTATCCTCATCTTTCTTAAGATAGAGTTCCCATAGGCATTCGCCGCCGATTGGGCTTCCAGTTGGCTTAAGCGTAACTTGATCGAATACGACTCGATCATCCCCGGCATCAATCATGGGAGCTAAGGAAAATACCTGCTCGAAGCTGTCGATGGAAGCTTCTTCCTCTGATGCTGGTGCAATTGCTTGGAGATAGACAGTGGGACGAAGAACCGCTTGCGGAGTTTCCAATTTTCCATCCGAGAATTGCGTAGATTGATTTTGTTTGAGTTGATACAAGATCTTCTTAGTAATACCGATTTGTCCATAGGCAGTCTCTACTTGAAACCTGACGAGAGCGTTGTTACCACTGATGGTGAGGGGAGCCAAGGTGAAGCTGTCGCCTTCTATGAAGTCTCCCCCGATATGTGTCACCGTATACGATATTATTAAGGTCCGACTTGAGGCTGTAACTGAAAGCTCACCGTTTACGACAAACTTTAGCCCCGGTTTGAGTGTTTCTTCACTAATGGTCTCTACAGAGATATTACTTAGATCAATATTACTTAGATCAAGTGAAGGCGGTATGGAAAAATCAGAGAACTCCAGGTTGTCGATGTGGATGACAGTACCATTAGCAATTAGATCCTGAAGAGTGTAGGTTTGCTCGGCCGCGCAGGGCAGAACTCCGAGAATTAAAATTAATGGTAATACTAAAACAATGAACCAACAAAAACTTCTCTTTAATGCTCTTTCCTCCATGGTGCCCCCCTCCCCTTAAAAAAATTTGCTCAATTAATCTGAAATTTCTTTCGCTCTCGTTTTTTTTATCACCCCCCTTCGGCGGTTTGATTATTCCGTAGACTCTGTGCTGGCGGCACCCGATTTGGTTCTTTTAACCTTTAGTTCCAGGACAACCGGATGCTTGTCCAGCCCCGGCATCCAGTCGGCATAGGTGACTTCGGCTAGGCAAGGAGTGCGCAATCTCTTCAGAGTGATGGCCGTCCCATTGCGACTGGTTATCTTGGTAATCTTTGGCGCCACGTACAGCGGCATTTCGCCAATGAGAATATAGTCAAGCCCCTTGCCCATTACTTGGAGGGTTTCAGTCATGACCATTCCCGCTCTCTTCTGTGGCTGCCCTTGCCCAGCGAAGCCAACGATTGCCAGATTTCCTACGAGAAATAGAATCAAAGCGAAAATTAAAAGGATTTTACGCGCTAACATGCATCTTCTCCCTTATCTGACTTCGCGCCAGTTCACGAAGCCGCTATTGATTTCAAAAGCCGGCGTAAGGTTGATTTGAGCTATGGTACCGGTGGACTGTTGGATGAAGCCTCTGGCTCCGCTCTCACGGCCTACGTGGATACCAAGGCTGGAAGAAATCCCCAGACCCAGGTCGATCCTATCTAGGACTCTGTCTTTGTCTATCCCTGGCACCACCCCCACCACGCTCTGGTCATAGGCAGTACCGGTTTCAAAGTAGAGGGCATGGAGATAACTGCTGCCACCGAAACCACAGATGTCCTGATTTGGCACGAAGGAAGGCGCCAAGAGGATGCCGCCCAGAAGCGAGGGCTTGTTGATGATCCGCTCGCCGCTTTCCAGCTCCTTGTACCAGCCGCAAGCATAACGCCCAGTAGGGTACTGATCTTTTTTCAGATCGGCGAAAGTAGTGCCGCCTATTGAAGTAGAGCCGTCCGTGTAAACACTTACCCCAGTGGTGTTGAAAAAGAGATTAGTGCTACTTGCATCAACAGGAGCAACAGCGAGGGGTTCTGCGTCGAGGATATTGTCCCGCTCGGTATCCGTGAGCCATCCATTATAGTAAGGATCCTTCAGGCCAACGAGGTACTGCTGACTATCATCAGTCTTATCCTCATTGGACAGGTAACGTCCGGTGCCGAAGTAGAGCCAGAGACTGTTAGCAGAATAAGCCGTTCCCACTGCCGCTGCCGGGGCAGCAGTGATTGGAGCATCAGTCTGGACCATTTGGCTCAGCACCCAGGTGTCCGGATTTACCGTGTAGAGTAAAACAGGCTGGCCGTTGACCTCGTCGAGAGTTACTGGAACCTGTAGTCGATATAAACCGCCGAAAAGGTCGTCTTTGCTGTCCTGATGGCTCTCACCGATGTAGGCCACATTCACCGAATAGTCCACGCTGAGATCAACAGCTACCGCAGCACCCATAAAGCCCTTGTCTGGCAGCGAAACCGTGCCGATGGCCGGGTTGGGGTTAGTGGACTGGGTAAAGATTCGTGCCGGATCTCCCGTGGCCAGATCCACCAGGAAGATGCTGCCGTTCTGAGTGCTGGTACCCTCATAGGTGGTAGGGCCGGAGCCAAAGAGAAGATACCAGTAGTGCCCGTCCACCTGCACTGATTGGTTCGGCTCTATGCCGATAATTTGCTTGTCGTCCACCTTCAATACAGCGGGAAAGGAGGTGGTAAACCCCAACCCGGTGTAGGTTTTTTCCCACAGGAACACGGGCTCCTTTGGGTCGGTGATGTCTATGGCAAAGTAACTGCTGGCAAAAATCCTGTCGTCGTCATCATCAGGATTGCCGTTATAGTTCCAATCACCAGATACGGTGATGTTGCCCCCGCCAAAACGCATACCGCCCACCAGCACTGTAGCCCAACCGTAAGGTCTGAGGTTTTTCTCATCATTGCTCAGAGCACCCCATGTAGTATGCAGGGGGTGAGCAGAGTCAGTAGCACCCTCGTACAGCCTGACGTCGAAGATCCTCGGCTTTAGATCCACGTAGTAGACGTGGGTGCCTTCCATGTAATTAGGATCTGCCAGCCACTTGAGGTGGGGAAGAAGGTTCTGGGGGATGTAGGCCCAGATTTCATCTCCAGCTTTCACAGTGTCATACTTGGTTGCATCTACAGTAAATTGGGCACCATCGCCTGTCAGGCTAGCTCCCGGCTCGAAAACGCCCGCCAGGAAGGCGTGGAGCATGCCGTCGTTGGCTCCGGAGTAGACTGCGATTTCCCTGTTCTTGTTAATCCGGTAATAAGCCGCATAGGTGTCGTCTCCATAGATGATATCGTAGTTATCCGCGGGGCGGCCCACCGGAGTGGGGGTGGAATGGACTATATCGCCCAGCTTCCAGACCTTGCCATCCAGGGTGCGGTTTCTGGTACCATCCGAATCAACCCCGCGGATGTAGTTGATAAGGCTGTTCACCCGCTGGTCTTCGTCAGTGCCCAGGTAATTGTATATGCCTGTAGCCGCCTCATCGGCCAGATCCAGGTAAGGTTTCAGTAGCGCCTTTGTTGTGCCATCGTTCGTAAAAGGAATAAAACCGTCTGAGTCCACAAAGGTATAGATATCCCGAGTGTCGGCACTGCGAATCGCCAATTGAGAAGCTGCCTCCCACAGGGGCCTGAGTTCGATCAGTGGATGTAGAGTATAGGATGTTGTACCGTAGGGATTATATTCCGAGACTGGGTAGCGCTTGAATTTGGTATCTCCCTCGGTGTCATCATAAATAAAATCGACGATCGGGTCAGTATCCAGTTCAAGAACACCGGCAGTTCCTATGTCTTCCCGCAAGTTGCCAAGGGCATCCACCCAGAGTCCTTGCAGGTAGCCGGTCCAGTGAACCTCTTCAGTTGCCGTTGAGAACTTGGGCTTAAAAAAGGCCTGGTACAAGGAACCTTCACCCTCACCCGAGGTGGCAAGTACCGAGACCGCAGTACCGGAGTTGGCCCGCTCCAGAATTTTGGTGATGGCATTGATGAGCTCCAGTTCAAGCTGCCAGCCGTCCTTGGCCTCGAAATAGGTATCCGGCAGGGCGGAGCCATCCTCGCTGGTTCTCTTGTCTTCCCACCACTCGGACCAGGATCCATCGGCGACAGGTGCGGTGTAGTCCGTTGTTTGCACCAAAAATCCAGCAGCAGGATCAGGTCTATTGTTACCGTTCTTGTCAATGAAACCCCCGTTTCTGCTGGCGTCTTTCAGCAAGCGCCTGGCCGCCGGATCATTGCCGAAGGCATAGACCACGAAGAGTTCAATGTTCTGATCATCCTCCAGGTCAGGTCTCAAATCATTGGTCTTGGCGTAAAGGGCGAGATCATCCAGATAGTCGGAACCCTCGCTTTCATAAGAGGGCGTCTGAGTGTTAGGATCGTTGGGGTCGCCATCATAGTCTTTGTAAGCGTCCGGAATATTCAAATCTTTAGTGGAGGAGCCATCAGTGAAGAGCAAAACAAAAGTCTTGGCGCAGTGGGCAGAGTCACCGTCTTGTTTGTAAGGGTCCCAGGTGTCGTTGATCTGGTAGCCGGGGTTGTATAGGGAGGCCAAGCTGGGGTCTATAGGCTCCTGTTTGAAATACTGCATAGCCACATAAAGACTTTCCGCCAGAGGCGTCCAATTCTGCATGGACTCATTTTCTATGTTGGTATAAAGATTGGTGATAGTGGGGTGACCTACACGGTTTTTTATGTAACCTCCATTGTCGCCACTGCCGGTGCCGTTGCGGAAGAACTCCAGCCCCCAATAGGCTTTATCTCCCACCTTTTGCATGACCCCGGCAATGTTGCCGTCATGAAAGTCAAAGGCCTCATCAGGGTACGAGGAATCCCGTTCGACCTTTATGGTGTATTGATCGTCAGGGTTGGCAAAGGGGCCCATAAAGAGGTCTGTGGTCACGTATAGATAGCCGTCTTTGAGCCCCAGGTAGCGGTCTTGCAGGTCGCTACCAAAAGGTGTGTACTTCTCCAGAAGATCATGCGGCAACACGCACTTGTAACTGCGGCCCCACTTATCTGGGTCCTCGGCGATGAGGGTGGTATTACCGCCACCTGTGCGAGAGGTGGCCAGGCCGCCCACCAGGACTTTGCGAGCAACATCCACCCGCCGCATGGTCAGCCAGTTGAGAAAATTTCCCTCCCACTGGCCGCTCGGGTCCCTGGAGAACTTGTTGCTGGAGTAGGAATACATGACCCTGTCTCCCGCAGTGCCGGCAACAAAATAGCCATAGTAGTCTTTGTCGGGGTCGTAGACTGAACTGGGTACGATGTCGAATTCTCCCGGAGTAAGGTCATCATGCAAGACCTCCTCCTCCCAGTAAGCCATACCGTTCATGCTCCCCGAATTATCAAAAATAATCAAAACATTGGGAGGAACGGCATTAGTCATGAAGATGGGTGTCGACACGTATGGAGCCATGGTGTTTACCCCTTCAGCTTTTGTTGTCCCCAAAAGCCCCAGGGCCAGAATCAATAGAGTGATTGCATGTTTCTTTAGCTGCTTCATGGTTACCTTCCTCCAGCCACGCCCACAACCTTGCGGTACTGTGCCACGATGTTGGATGAGGTGGTTTTGGGTGCGGTGCCTACGGTGCCCCTGCTGTCCAGTCTATAGATGATAGCGGCACTGGCACTGCTGGCGACCCCCACACCTTCGGTTCCTGAGGCGAATTCGACTCCACCTCCGGAAAGGTAGTGAGTTGCCACTCGGGTGAGATCTACAGCCATATTTCCCAGTGTCCCCTTGTCCATTGAGATGTCAGCGGCATTGAGGTCCTCATCTTGATACTCGCTATCCATGGCAAAGCCCATGATCTTTTTCAGTAAGACAGGATCCTCGCCAGTCTTCTCCCAGTTATCGTAAGTGAGGAGAGGAGTTAGCTCTAATGTGGGCAGGGCCCGGTGAGTGATGATTCGGCTGATGACCTTTGGACTCAACATGATACCCCCGTCCGCAACGTAAAAGGAGGTTCGGATGACCTTGGTATTGCCGCTCAACTTGAGGTCTATTTGGGAGGTCAAGGTGGCGGAGCTGCCAATGATGCTGACCACGAGCAAAAGCACCAGGGCAAAGATAAGGGCCACACCCCTATCACTGCCAATTAGCCGCCCCAGAAACCGTCTGATGCCGAACCTTTGTATATTTAAAAACATCTCTTTGGCTTTCACCTGCTCCTCCTCTCCTTATTAGGAAAGACCCAAGTTGCGAATCTGAATGTTAGAAATGAGCTGCCGGGTCCGTATAGCCTTACCACCTTCAAAGGGCTCAACGGCACTACTGGTCTGTGCCGTAATGTCTATGACCACCCCCCGGATCTCTTCAAGGTTGGAGGGATTAACACTGGTGGTGCCGTCAGCCAATTGATAGGTAAGGGTCAGGTCCTGAATGTTCTCGAGAAATAGCTGCTCACCTCCACTAACATCAGTCCAGCCACCATTCCAGAGCTTGACTTCTCGAGTCAGGGTGTTTTGCCGACCAGAATCAGCGTGATCGCTATGGTAATATACATAGCGCACCGCTTCGGTTTCGTCATTGCCATCCAGATCGGTGTCAGTACCATCCAGATTTGATTTGAATGCCAAGATGGTGGTCTTATTGGTATCGTCCACAGCAGCAATTTCGATGGCGGAATCCGCACTGCCGGCCCAGGCGGGAGCAAAAATGGGATCTAGTCCACCTATCTTATTATTGGCTGCGATAAATCCCGCCATCCGTATCTCTCTGCCTAAAATGTCAAGGGCTGAGCGGGCCTCCTGCTGGGCGGCCACCACCTCTTCTTGGGAGATGTAGACCCTATTGGAGCGGATAAAGACCGAATAAATACCTCCCATGACAATGCTGACTATGGCCAAAACCACGAGCAGTTCAACCAGGGTAAATCCCTGACAATGGAGAGAGCGAATCCAGGTTGGCATATTGCCCTTGGAAGGACTTCTTTCCACTGATTTTTGCCTTAGTCCTCGCTTCATTAGCAACCTCCATCACTGCGACAGCACGGTGTCTAGAAATACATCACGACCGTTTCCCCAGGTCACCCGCACCCGCACGGTCTTGGCTTTGGTTGTAGGCCTGTCATCCACCACGTACCAGGTTCTGGTGTAGCCACCTCGGGAGACTGTGGCGCCGGTGACATCAATGGGGTTGGCTGCGCCCCCAGGGCTGTCACTGTTGGTATGGTCTGGCGTGTCCAGCTGCCAATTGAATTGATTTGGGATATCCTCAAGGTCAGAAGGGTCAGAAGGGTCATCAGGGTCATCGATTTCGACCCAGTTATCCACTGCGTCGCTGAGCTGACTGTTGTAGTTGTTGACTACATTTTGGTCATCAGATGTCCAGCTAACCTGAGGTTTGGCTAAAACCTCCAGGTAACACTCATTTAACAGCCGGAGCTCTTCCAGTTTGTCCTGGGCCAAGAAAGTGGCCTGGGTCAATTGATTACCGAAGGCGTTGCTTGCCACAGCCCGGGTCTGCATTTGTGCCAGAGCCAAAAGGCCAACGGTGAGAAGCAAGATGGCCACCAATACTTCCACCAGGCTGAACCCCTGCTGGTAATCTTTTTCTCCGCACTGGGTCTGGTGGTTTTCATTTTCTGAGCTATGTGATCTCCACATACTTTAACTCCCCATGGATATCTTGGTCTTGCCGAATGGGTTGAGGCTTATTGTTCTCGTCTGATTCTTGCTGTTCTTTAGTTGGACGTTTCCAGTTACATAAACGACGCTGCCCGTCGCTCTTGCAGCTAAACCCTGGGAGTCGAAGCCGCAGGAAGATGTTTCTGTGACTTCTCCAGAACCATTTGAGGTGAATATCGCCGAGATCAAATTCACGTTCCGCGGCATGTAGGTCCGCTGCACAATGACATTTTCATCGGAGTCCTGAATCCAGTCGCTGTCGGTGTCTTCATAGATTAGAAAGGAATTCGCCTGGTCTGCAGGGGAAAAGTCGTCCGGATAAAATACCACCACAGTGTTGACTCTGTTTTTTATTGCATGAATCCGGGCAAGCTGCATCTGGGAGACAATCTCGCGAGCCGCTTTTTTCGAATTGTAGGAGGGGGTGTAACCGCTCATAACTGGTGCGGAAAGAACGGCTAAAGCAACAATGATGCCCACGACCACTGCAAGCTCGATTACACTGAACCCCTGCGGATTGGAAAGATGTCTCATTCTAAAAGCTTTTCTCCAAAACATGACTAATTCCTTTATGTCTAAGTGCTGCCTTCATCCAGTCTCAGAACCGTTGTTCCGAGCACTAACCCTCTTTACTTTAAAGGTTCGAATGAGATACCACTTCAGCGTTAGCGATGGTGCCATCTTCTCCAGCAGCATCCCAATCACTTCGGTAATCCTCATACAAGTCTTCGTCTGGGCTCCAGGTGGACGGGGAATCTTCCCCGTGAAAATTTTTGTGCCCGGTTGTGTGGATAGACCGAGCCCAGGCCGCCGAAACATTCCTGGTATTGATCTGGGGGTGATGGGTAGCTCTTTGCGAAACAACCCTCACCTTTTTGTTCTGCCTGTGCTCCGCTTTTTTGATCTGGGAAGAAATAGGGTGAACACAAAGTAAAGGTGCTGCAAAGAAAATTGCCGTTACCAGGCTCAACGAGATAACTCTGTAAGTGCTTAGCATGATTAGCCCCCCCCCAATGACGTGTCTGTAAATGTTTTTATACTCATTGACATTGTACGGCAGTAAAAATGTTTTTTTTAATACTAATATTGGATGGTGAACCCTTGAAATTTCTTTATGTGCAGACTCGTAAACCTTTATTGGTACAAGAAAATGAACAAAAGTCAAAGAGTCTGTTTGCTGGAAGGATTCCAGCCATCCGCGCCCGATTCGCCCAATAGCAATATCAAGAAGCGTGCCAAATGAAATGCTGGCCTAGAATTGAGGTGGATTTAGCCTGATCAGATCATTGGGAGGTGTTGTGTACTAGATAAGCAGAAAAACACATTGGGAGGGAAATGTTAGCCTCAACTATTGAAGGTTGTGGGGTTGGATGGGATAACTCCTGTGCCAGAGAGCTTAGGTTTATTTTTCCATGTAAATCCTGTTGGATGGGGCAATCGCAGCGAATCCACTTTAGGGATGAACATTCAATTCAGCCGGGGAAAACAATTCCAAGAGGGGGGGAGGCGCCTCCCACTAGCCTGGTCAGATCAGATCCAACCAAGCTAGGGGAGGCAGAGATAATTTGGTTAACAACTCCTTGCTGGCTAAATCGGGGCAGATGGCTGGCCAGTGTCGGAGTTGTTGCAGTCTGAAGTAAATAAAAGGATATTCAGTCTAAAATTTTTTTAGGGTTAATCTCCTCCTTACCAGATCAAAAGGGCTTAATCTATCTTTTAGCCTAATACACGGTGAAGCTCTTCTCAGCCAGTTTGGTTCCCTCATGAAACAATTGAATGGTCAACTTCCCAGGGACGATCTGGGAGTCATTATCGAACTTCCACCCTTCAAAAGAAGGAGTACCGATCTGCCTTGCAGCTACCCATTCGTCACTGCTCTGCATTTCAGAATGGGAAACCCTAACCAGGAGATCTACTTGACCACCTTGTTCATCGCCATTTACCACGTAGCGGATGCCAAATTCGGTGCCGTCACTGCCGGGAATCATTTTAGTCCGTTTTACCAGTTGCCGTTGGCCTATGATCTGAATCTCGCCGCGCTGGGTGCCAGGCGCTTCCTGCCACCCGGCAGATTTGGTTTTGTACAAGCCGAAATCAATAATCTTAATGTTGTCCACTTCTGTGGCCAGGGAAACCAGGGGCCAACCAACAACAAATGAAATAATCATGCAGCCTATTATCAGTCTCTTTATCATTCCCTTAATCATTGCTTTCATCTCTATCCTCCCCCTCAACTGCTATCTGCTTTCTTTTGGTTTCACTAATTTGCAGAAGGAATGCCAAAGGAGAAAAAAACGTAAAAAACAAGTAATTATAAATAGTTATAATGTCTTAAATATTTTAAGTTCACTAGCTAAATAGCAAAAAATGGCGAAATGGCCAAATTATTATTTGCTAGTTAGCCAGCGCTTTGCGCATAGGGCATAGGGCATAGGGCATGGAGTAAGAAGCCAGGAGTCAGAATCCAGAATTCAGCAGAAAAGCAGTCGAAATTGACTTCTTCTCAACTACTGGCTACTGACTAATAGATTCTCTGAATTTGGATTGTGGATTGCGGATTGCGGATTGCGGATTGCGGATTGCGGATTGAGAAATGAGAAATGATAAATGATAAATGAAGTTGGGCTAAGCTTCTTTCTCCTTGAGTTTTTTTCTTCGATAGCGAAAGGAATAGTAGCTCATTCTCAGTAGCTTCGCCGCCTTTGTTTCATTGCCTTCGGCCTTTTGTAAAGCCTCTCTTATGTAGTGCTCCTCCAGAGCCTGAAGATCTAGTCCTTCATCGGGCAGCCCTGGAATTCCGTCCTCATTTTCTGCGGCGGGTGGGACTAAGGGCTCTGCAATACCTTCGAGACCAAGATCTTGCGGGGATAATTCAGGTCCCTGACCAACGAGTATACCTCTCTCGACGAGATTTCTGAGCTCGCGAATGTTCCCCTGCCAATTGTGGTTTTTTAAATAACCTTCGGTTTCAGGAGAGAAACCGGAAAAAGACTTTCCGTGTTTGTTACTAAATTCTGCTAGAAAGTGCCTGGCAATGGGCACAATATCGTCACGTCGTTTGTTGAGAGCGGGAACCTCCACCTTGATTACTGCAAGGCGGTAGTATAGATCACGTCGAAAGAATTCTTTTTCTATCATGGTATCCAGATCCTTGTTAGTGGCCGAAACAACCCTGGTATGGATCCGGAGCTTTTTTGTTCCCCCCACCCGGTAATACTCACCCTCTTCCAGGAAGCGCAGGAGTTTTGCCTGGGCCTCGAGGCTCAGGTCACCCACCTCGTCCAGAAAAAGGGTTCCGTCTGCGGCTTGTTCCACCAGCCCCTTTTTACCTGCTGCCTTGGCACCGGTGAAAGCCCCTTTTTCGTAGCCGAACAACTCGCTCTCAATCAGGTCTCTGGGTATGGCGGAGCAGTTCAAGGTAAGAAAAGGCCCGTTGAAGTTTGGACTCTTGTAATGGATTGCACTTGCTATCAGTTCCTTGCCGGTACCAGTTTCACCGAGTATAAGGACCGGGGTGTCGACAGCTTTGGCCACCTTATCCACAAATTGCATCACATCTTGGATGGCGTTACTTTCTCCCACAAAACAAGGGATGTTTTCCTTTAGATAGTTTGCCTGTAGGACCTGAACTTCTTTCCTGAGCCTAATCTTATCAAGTACGTTTCGAACACTCACGTCCAGAGCTTCAACATTGATAGGCTTCATCATGTAATCGGAGGCGCCAAGCTTCATGGTGGATATGGCGGTATTGATATCAGTAGAGGCGGTTACCATTACAACGAGGACGTCTGGACTAAGTTTCTTAATCTGCCGCAAAGCATCAACCCCGCTCATGTCGGGCAGTCCGATGTCTAACAGCACTAGATCCGGCGGGCCATCTTTAATTGCCTCCAGTGCGCTTCCCGCTGTAGAGAAGGTTCTAACCTGATATTTTCCTTCGAGGGCAAGGCTTAACACTTCTCTCATGTCAGCGTCGTCATCTACTATGTATATTGAATAGCCTATCACTTCAGTCAATCCCTCTTAAAATCATATTACGGGTGCTTGATTTAATCAGACCAAGATCAGACAATAAGGTTGACATACAAACATCATGCCAGCCTTAACCTTCCGGAGAAAATATGGGGGCGGACCAACCAAAGATTTGCCCTTGTCTTAGCCTATTAATCGAGATTACTAAAGGGCCTCAGATTTTATCTATATATAAGAAGAAGCAGCTAGTCTTCAGAAAAAGCGGCTGGACACTCGTGTTCCTGAGGCAACTTTAAGGTTAGGGATAAGATGAATCCAACAAGTATGAGCCATCCCACTAGGCCAAAACCGAGAGCAAAATTGGCAAGGTCACCCATTATGCCAATCCCGGTGGGAATGCCACCCGCTCCTATTAGGAAGGCTAGGGGTATAGCTAGGGAGACAGCAACGTTTCGGGAGCTCGAAGGTCCTATACAAGAGAGAGCGGCAAAACCTGCTGGGAAAAAACAAACAGCCAACATGGGCTGCATGAAAACAATGGCCACGAGCCAATAACCTTTTGCTAAACCTAGCAGGACTGTCATGGTGCCAGTGAGGAGAAATACAGCGGCCATAATTCTTTTTGCCCCAAAACGGTCAGTTGCCCACCCTGCCAAAAATGCCATCCCCAAGCCAGAGATGCGTGATATGCTCACCAGGATGTTGGCCGAGTATTGATTTATGCCACGCTCGGCTACAAGATAAAGAGGCAGCATGGCGTAAACACCCAAACTTCCTGTGATACCGAGGCTAAAGAGGATGGTCATGATCCAAAAAGCTGGCTTTGCCAGAATGTTTTGGAAAGAGGCAACGCTTGGAGCTGCGCCGGGAAACCTGCCAATAGAGACCGCGCCCATCACTCCAAGGATCCCTCGCCAGGAAAACCATTTCAGCAGAGCCTCGGATATAAGTGGTGCCAGGACGAAACCAAGGTTGGGAGCCAATTCATGAATAGCTATTGCCTTCCCCCACTGGTTAGGGCCAACCAAAGAGGTCAAAGTGGAAATCCCGGAGGGCAAATAAAGCCCGGCTGCCAAGCCCAGTAGGACTAATCCCACCAGCACTCCCCCTCGGCTATCACTGAAGGAGATGGTTACAAGGGCCAATCCAATAGCAGAGGCAGACAGGGTTATGGTTCGGTAATGCATGAGCCGTGAAGCTACGAATCCCGAACAAAGTAAAGAGACGAAATATCCCATTGATATTAAGAGAAAGAGGGAACCTGCTTCTCCATGACCAAGAGCTAAGTCACCTTCGATAGTTGGCAGTAAGGGAGCTAGAATTACTCTGCTCAGGAAATTCAGCAGGAAAATTGCCGCCAGTAGAAAAATAGGCCCTATTTGAGATCTAAAGTTCGTATCTTCTGCTCTCTTTATATAATCGGAGCTACTGCCACTCGCGGAAAGATCCACTTAAGCTACTCCTCATGTTTGGATCATTATCTGTGTCGGAATAAGATAAGAACTGTAGTCGCATAGCGCAAAGAGCATAGTGCCCAGCGTTGAGAGGAAGTATTTCCGCTATGGGCTTGACGCTATGCGCCATGCGGATCTTTGAACCTGGATTGCTTTCTTCTAACTGGGAAAGGTGGCAGACCAGTAAACCTTCTTGCCCTTATTGGGGAAGAAGTTCTATTTTAAATGAAAAAGATCTTTCCAATGGTGAGTTAGCGCTTGGGAAGGTTCTTGTCCAGTTCCTCAATATAGGCCATTGCTCTCTCTAATTCGTCATTGAGGTGACGGATTCGCATCATAGACTTTACCCGAAAGGTGATTTCTGTTCTATCGAAGGGCTTATTGACGAAGTCGTCAGCCCCTTCGAGATATGCTTCCACGTCTCTGTCCTGATAGGCAGTTACCATTATGACGGGAATTGACTTGGTGCTTTCCTCCTCTTTCAGTCTCTTGCAGGTTTCCACCCCATCGATGCCGGGCATCTTGACATCCATGAGGATTACCTGGGGAAGTTCTGTTTGAGCCAGGCTTATGGCCTCTCGTCCGTTTGAGGCTGCAATCACCTCGTAGCCATCTTCCTTTAGATAAATACTTAGCAGATCCCTTATTTCTTTTTCATCATCAACTACAAGAATTTTTTCCGCCATGGTGCCCCTCCTTTTTATCCCATGCCCGAGGGTTGCATATGAGAATATTTCGGGCCTTCAGGGACAACCTTTCTAGCAAGATCAGTGCCGAGATAACCCGGACGGAAGAGATTTGAAGGTTCTTTGAGGGTTCACTATATATAAATTGTAGTTTTCGACCGCACAGTGCTCAGAGATAACTCGAAGATAATGGAGTAGTGGAGTATTGGAGTGATGGAGTATTGAGGTGAAACTGTGGGAACGACTTCCCCCCACCTGTCAATCCGGACTGCCACTCCGAGCCTGCCTGCCCTGACCTTACCGAATGGGTCGCACGTAGCTCATAAGAGGATGTTCTATGACATGTGCCTTTAGCGCCAGAGGGCCAAACTGAGATTATGGTGAGCAAATCCATCAATCCCAGTATTATTTTGCAACATCACTTTCTGTTCCGGAACTTGCTGGACGGTAAAAACCGTGGCGTGAGGAAAGAACGGTACTTTTAAAAATTGTCAAGTTTTTCTTGACAGTTAGCACTGTATGATATATTTAGTACTAAATATACTATAATAAGGGGCGGTAATAATGGAGAAGAAATGGTTGTTACGATTGCCCAAAGACCTCGATGACTGGCTAACTTTGAAAGCAGCTGAGGAGACAGTGTCAAGGGGGAAAAGGGTGTCAAAAAACACTTTGATAATAGAGTTGGCCACCAATGCCAAACATGGAGAACTCATGGATGATCAGGTTAGGTCAAGGGCAGAGGAAAGTTGGCAGGATGCAAGGTCAGCACTTGAATTCATCCAGAAGACCATAGAGCTAAGAGCAGAAGACGGCCTAGCAGTTAGCGATCGAATAAGGCAGAGAATGTCAGTGAATTTGAAATTGCTGGGATCCTATATTGAAGATTTGGAAGAGTAGCAGGAGACCAGTTGTCGTTTTGCCTTGGAGTAAAAAAGGACTAGGATTATTCCTAGTCCTTTTTGTTTTTATGGTGGGCGGGACAGGAGTTGAACCTGCGACCCCCGGCTTGTAAGGCCGATGCT
>WOR8_10002940_pt1 | contig 17104 bp, 10 predicted proteins | sample DeeMarSeWOR38_10_FD_19890 | JGI IMG/M metagenome (IMG submission 19890)
TTCCTCCTCCGATGTGCTCGTGCGATACGGAATTTCTTTGTGACTGATCATTTCAGCGTACCGGGATTGCCTTATGAATGCTCCCCGTCCCTCCCTGGCTTTATTGACCGTCTTTAGGGCGGAAGCTGCGTAGAGGACGACGAATAAAATGATCAGGAGTATCCTTGTTTTGGTCATCACTGAAAACCCTTTTTATTCCCTGCACAAATCAGCTTTTTCAATCAAGCGCAAAGCTTTTGATGTTACGGCTCGGATCATTGCTTTTTTAAAAACCGGACGCCAAGAAACCAAAGGTGCCTGGCGATAATAAGGAAAGTCATCACTGCGCTGCATATTGGCTTATATTCCCTATGCACTCGCGCATACTCCACACGACTTCTATCAGAAATTCAACCCTTTGTAATGCTTTAGCATTTCGCTCGAACCCCTGAACCCTTGACCCCTTTGGCAGAAAAATATCAAAGGGGGTGATGATCCACCCATTTTGCTTAATTAAATTCAACTAATCCGGAGATGTTATCACAGATTGAGCAATTGCCCAAGCAGATAAAAGAGTATTGGAGCGGGAGTGATTGATTTCTCCTAAATAATGTTTTTTTCCTGAAAAACAGTGCGGCTGCCGCCATAAAAATAGACAACAGATAGCTTGCCATTTGATAGAGACTGGGTTAAAAGTCAATTTCATCGGCTGCCGGAAAAAACAACTTGAAGTATTTTCAAAATCTCAGATCAGTTTGCCTGCGGGAAATAAGGATATGAACCTGGAACCTAAAACCAGAATCGCGATCATGATACCCTGTTTTAATGAGGCGCCTACGATTGGCAAGGTGATCGATGACTTTCGCGCACAACTGCCTGATGCCGCCATCTTCGTATTTGACAATTGTTCAACGGATCAATCGAGTTCCATCGCAAAAAATCACGGTGCTGTCGTTTTAAAGGAACCTCGCCGGGGCAAGGGGTTTGTTGTGGAGGGCATGCTCGATCGCATCGATGCCGATTACTATGTCATGGTCGATGGCGACGATACCTATCCAGCCGACAGGGTCCGCGATTTGTTAAAGCCGGTTGTCAACGGCGAAGCCGACATGGTGGTGGGAGCGCGCCGGGATGTATCGGCCGGCAGGGCCTTTCGTCCCCTGCATGTTCTTGGAAACAGGCTCGTTCGATTTCTCGTAAATTGGATCGGAAAAGCAAGTTTGAGTGACATTATGAGCGGTTACCGTGCCTTCAATCGCAGGGTCGTTCAGCGTTTGCCCGTGGTTTCAGCCGGTTTTGAGGTCGAAACAGAAATGACGATTCAGATGCTCTATCTTGAGATGAAGATCGCTGAAGTGGATGTACCTTACCGGCAAAGACCGCAGGGCAGCGAAAGCAAGCTAAAAACATTTCGTGATGGCCTGCTTGTTCTGTGGAAGATATTCACACTGTTTCGAACCTTCAAACCCTTGACGTTTTTTGGAAGCGTCGGGCTTATATTTTTTATTTTTGGCATCATTGCCGGCATCCCCCCCATTCACGACTATGTCGTGGATCCCGAACATTACGTGGAGCATGTTCCACTGGCGATTCTGGCCACAGGCTTGATGATTCTTTCAGGCTTTTTCGTTTTTACGGGGATTTTATTGCATGTGATAAATTGGCGTTTTAGAGAGTTACACAATGTGCTGACGCGAAGCGATTTCCGACCCCCTCACCGAGATTAGGGCCTTGCAGAGTCGAGTATAACGCCAGGCTATTTTTGCCGGAATGAACGATTTTCAATCGATGATGCTGGAATTGTCTTTCCCCCCAAGTTGCTGTTTTTTTCACGCCTATTATTATCAAAAAAAATTCAAGGTTTCCGATAAAAGTACCGAACTTATAAACATGAATGATAGAGAAAAAAGGAAATATCCACGAGTCGAAGTAAATACCGCCATCTCTTATATATGCGTTGATGCTGAAGGCAGCTTAATAGACCAGAGTATGGGAATCGGCCTGAATATCAGTCAAAGCGGGTTGCTTCTCGAAACAGACCGGTCTCTTGAAACCAATCTGGTTTCGCTGATGTTCGTTGATATCGAAAACAATTTGAAGGAAATCCGCGGACAAGTCGCCTATTGCAGAAAAAATGGATTCGGCATGTTCCAGAACGGAATCAGCTTCCAGGGAACCCATGCAGAAAACATAGAATTCGCAAAAGAGTTAATTCGCGCCTACCACTATCGCAAATCGGATTTTGTTCTCGTTTTGGGTGCTACCGCCTGACATTCAGCCATTTATAACGCTTGTCATAATAATGTCGCGATAAATGGATGGCGGCATAAGTGATTGCAGCCCCAAAACGCCCGTCCCCCATTCGGAACGTTTTTTTGACAATCACCATATTACCCCGGTTTTAAAACATTGCGATATGCTTGATCGTCAAAAGGATCACCAGGGCCAATATTTTTCCAGGTAGGCCAGGCTTGGCCAAAAATGCTCTTCTTCGTGGGGTTCGAGGGTGATTATGGGCGGCGGACGATTGTTGGTCTTCAAGAAATTGAATAAATTTTGAAAATCGATTTTTCCGTATCCAAGTGCCAGGTGGTCATCCCAGTCGCCGTGGTTGTCGTGGAGATGGATTTGGCCCAAATAGAATCCCAGCGATTCAAGCCATTGCTCCAATGAGGCCTGCCCGAATGCCGATGCATGACCGGGGTCCAAACAAAATCGCACATCCAGATGCGCCAGGCGTTCAAACAGGACGTGGATGTCCCCAGGGCCGTCCTCGTAGACATTTTCCAGCATGAGGATAGCACCCCTTTCGCGAGCGCATAATGCCAGCCACGACCATATCTCAAGGCTTTTCTCAATCCATTCTTCGCGATGAAACCCGTACCGTTTGCGGTCATAACCGGCATGACACACCAGGCTCTTGGGCTTAAAAAGCGCAACCAGCTCAAGCAGTTGCTCGAAACGGTGCCGGGTCAGCGCCCTTACCGCCGGATCCGGGGAACCCGGTGAAAGATCGACAAAAGGGCCATGCATGGTGATGCTCAGATTTCTTTTATGGAGTTTTTCGGCAATGCGACCAAAATCGGAAAGGGAAAAGCGTTCCAAGGCCGTGGCATCTATACCGATTTCCGGATTGATTCCATGCCGGATGAATAGGTCCAGATACTTGTCATGCATCATGGTAAAGGGAGCGTTGACTTGCACATGCCGGAGAATGTTCACCATTTTTCATCCGTTTCATCATGTTTGCCGGGAAGCGGAAGGTTCAGATTCGAAAGGTATCGTCAGCTGGTAGACGCCGTATTCCAATTGGGCTTTCACCATGGCACCGCCTTTTTCGAAAACTTTGATCATGGCTTTATTGGAAGATAATACATCGGCGGTAAAACCCTGGATGCCGCGATCTTTGGCCAGCCTGATGAGCATCCTATAAAGATAGGTGGCCAGGCCGATACCCTGGTATTGTTCGTCTACGACAAAGGCCACATCAGCATAGGGCCGATTTTTGTCTTTCACGAACCTGGCCTCGGCGATGATGTGTCCCTGCCCCACTTCTCCAACCAGGCCGACAATGGACATCACTTGGCTGAAATCCACGTTGACGTATTGCTGCATCTTTGCATGGGGCATGGTTTTGATGGGGGAAAAATATCGGTAGTAAACCGATTCATCAGAGAAGCGGTAAAACAGGCGCCGCATTTCCTCCTCGTCCGAAGGCTTGATTGCCCTGAAGCGCACGCTGATTTCGCCTTTAAAGGTATGCCGGGTAGCGATTTCAGCTGGGTACAGATGGGCGGATTCGGCCAGAAAGATTTGATCCGCATATAGGATTTTCTCGGACTTGGCCTGCTGCACCAGATCAAGGCGATCGTCGGGATGTGCAACCTCGATCAGGGCCTGGGCGCGTTCCCGAACGCTTCGGCCACCCAAGATGGCAATGCCGTAATCGGTGATGACCATGTCTACCGATTCTCGAATGTTGAATTGGTTGGGAAAGTCTTCGACCGACATCAAAATGTTGGGATCCCCGTCACGGTTGCGGCTGGGCAAGGCAAAAATCGTGAATCCGCCCGGCGATAAGCCCGCACCGTGAAACAAGTCCATGATATCACCAGGCCCCGAGGTAACGTTGCCTTTGCCGAACTGCAAGGCGATGTTGCCGGAAAGATCAACTTTGCGGGCCGGCATCACGGCCACAAACCGGGGATTGAGGCCGATCTGGGACGGATTGAATACCTTGTCGATTCCCTGAAATTCAACCATCGGATTACGGTGCAGCCAGGCCATGAGCTCCGGTGTGCCAAAAGCATAGGCTGCCAGTGATTTGCCTCGGAATATTTGCTTGTTGCGGTTGGTGACGGCGCCACTCTTGATAACATCCATCAATGCGTCGGTGATAAACGGTGAATGAACCCCCAGGTTGTGCTTGTGAGCCAGATGGCGGCCCAATGCTTCAAACAGAGGGCCAATGGAGAAGCTGATGCAGCTGCCGTCTTCAATGACCGAAGCCACATTGGCAGCTACTTGATCAAAAACTCTGTGCACCGGCCAGCGGTCAATATAAATCGGCTTGCCGGTGGATTGGATCAAAAAATCGAAATCAGACAGCGGCACAAAAGTATCCCCAAAGGTGATGGGAATATCCGGATTGATTTCCCCCACCACCAGATCCGCTTTTTCCATGGCTTCGCGGGTGACGTCAACGGCCACCCCGAGGCTGCAGTAACCGGCTTCATTGGGAGGGGTTATCTGGATGAAGGCCACATCAATGGGAATGCGTCCGGTTTTAATCAACGTTGGAATTTTGGAAAAAGTGCTGGGTATCAGATCGACCCGCCCGGCGGTAATCGCCTCACTGGCAACATATCCGGAAAAAAATGTTTTAAGCCGGTATGTGATCGAATTTAACGCTTTTACAGATATTGCGTCTCCCAGACTGACCAGCTGGATGAGCTCAAGGTCCCTCAGGTTGGCAGCTTCGGAGGTCATCAGGTGCTTGACCAAAGTCCTGGGTTCGGCAACACCGGTTCCCAAAAAAATACTCATTCCCGGTTCGATTTCTTCAAAAACTCTGTCGGGGGTGACAACCTGTTTTTGCCAATTAACTGCATCTGTATGGTTCATCATGCACCTCGGGTATGATGATGTTGCCAATAAATTTAATTTGATCCTATTCGAAAAGACTGCTATTGCGCATATATGATTGCGATGGTAATGTCGCCGAAATTTTTCATGGGTTCTGCGGCAGCCATATCGTTTTCTTCTCCGGCAGAGCCGGATCAAGGTGCCCGATCAATAAAATAAAGGGGCTTCTCAGGCGGCATGATTGCTTGAGGTTATCAATTTTTGTGCAGGTACACAAATGAAATTTTTGCCTATCTCAGAAGATGTATTGCTCAAATGTATAGATAGTTTCTACGCGTTTTGGCCGCAACCGTTTCCTGGGCAGGAGCGCCTGAAAAATTGTAAAATTGTTTCTCATCGGGGCGAACATGATAATGTGAACATTTTCGAGAACACCTGTGCTGCATTTGATAAAGCCAGCCAGAGCAATGTCTGGGGCATCGAGTGTGATTTGCGCTGGACCAAAGATCTTCAGCCGGTAATTAACCACGATCCGGATCTTGTCAGGATTTTCGGTCTGGACACAACTATTTGCGATGTCACCCTGGCAGAGCTGAAATCGGCTTGCAGCCAGGTTCCTTCCCTAAAAGAAGTCATCCAGCGTTTTGGCAAAAAGCTGCATATCATGCTTGAAGTCAAACAGGAAGGTTATCCGGACCCTGTTCATCAGAACCGGGTGCTGGCCGATATGTTTGCCTGCCTCGAGCCGGGGGCTGATTTTCACCTGCTCACCCTCACGCCAAATATGTTTCAAGTCATTAATTGTGTGCCCAAGTCCGCATTCATACCCATTGCGCGGGTCAATTTACGGGAATTCAGTCAGCTGGCCTTAAAAGAGAGATACGGGGGCGTTGCCGGGCATTACTTTTTATTGTCAAAAGCTTTGCTCAGGGAGCACCACCGGGCGCAGCAAAAGGTGGGCAGCGGGTATTGCAGTTCGAAAAACTGTCTGTTTCGTGAACTGAACCGCGGTATCGAATGGATTTTTTCTAACAACGCCGCGACAATCCAGGCAATTGTCGATCAATTGCTCAAAACCGACGCCATCTGATCATGTGAAAGGCCGGCAATCGTTTTTGGCTTCGTTGCGACAGCTTTGAAAAAATCCGTGGAAAAAGCCATATCATGCCGCATCATCAATGACTGCAGATGATTTAGTCGGCGGTGCAGGACCTGTTGGATTATGATGCCATCGATCGGGTAACTGGGCGATGCTATCCTGCTGCTATCCAAGCGCTGCCCGCTTCAGGGAGGTGACGACAAATGACAAATTACAAAGGTTATACCGGCAAAATGCTGCGGCTCGACTTGTCGACCGGTGAAGTCAAGGATGTGCCCACCGACAGGTATGCCGAACGTTTCATCGGCGGCCGTGGGGTGGCGGCCAAGGTCCACTGGGACGAGGTCCCGCCGCATATCGATGCCTTCGATCCGGAAAATCGCCTGTGTATCATGACCGGACCCCTATGCGGGGTGCCCGGCATCGCGGCCTCTCGCTGGCAGGTTTCAGCCAAATCACCGCTGCACAATACCTTTTCCTACTGCAATCTGGGTGGATCCTGGGGTGCGCAACTCAAGTTCGCCGGCATTGATGGATTGATTCTTCAGGGAAGATCCGACAACCTGATTTACATTGTTATCGATGACGGTAAAATCGAATTCAATGATGCTTCTTCACTCAAAGGCCTGGGAGCCATTCAGACCCGCAAAAAGCTCAAAGAAACTTATGGCAAGTCGTTGCGCGTCGTGGCTGTGGGTGCGGCCGGGGAGAATATGGTTCATTTCGCCACCTTGACGGCGGACGCAGACTCCAGTGGCGCCTCCGGTATCGGTGCCGTCTTCGGATCGAAAAATCTGAAGGCGATTTGCGTGCGGGGTTCGGGCAAAGTTGAAGTGGCCGATAAAGAACGGCTTGATGAGCTGCGCAAGACCATACGTGCGATCAAACCTGAACCCCGCAGCTGGCCGAGCCTGCTTCCTGAGGATCAGATAAAAAAACAAATTTGTTTCGGCTGCATCGACGGCTGTATCCGGCAAACCTTCACCACCCAGAGCGGCGAAACGGGCAAATACATGTGCCAGTCGGCCCTGTTTTACGAAATTCGCGGACAGCGTTTTCACGGTGAAGTGACCGAGGTGTCCTATCGGGCCAACAAGCTTTGTGATGATTACGGCGTGGATACCCGTGCGGTGGAAACCATGATCATGTGGCTCAGCCGCTGTTTCCATGCCGGAATCCTGACGGATGAAAACACAGGTATTCCTTTCAGCCGGCTGGGAAGCCTGGAGTTTATCGAAATCCTTCTCAAAAAGCTCTCTTTTCGAGAGGGCATCGGAGATGCCCTGGCCCAGGGTACGGTCAAGGCGGCCGGGATTGTGGGCCAGGATTCGGCCCGCTTTATTAAAGACTACATGATCGACACCGGCGAAAATGAAGTTTACGGCCCCCGGCTTTACATTGCCACAGGATTGCTTTACGCTTTTGAGCCGCGCATGCCCATCCAGCAGCTTCACGAGATCAGTGTGCCGGCCATGGGATGGGCTGCCCGGCAGCTGGGATACGCGGACAGCTATCTGACTTCGGAGGTTCTGCGCGGTATCGGAGCGCGCTTCTGGGGCTCTGAAATTGCAGCTGATTTTTCCACTTACGAATCCAAGGCCGAAGCCGCCGTGAGGATTCAAAATCGACAGTATGCCAAAGAGGCTTTAATTGTCTGTGACTTTACCTGGCCTATTTTATACAGCCCGACGACGCCGGACCATGTCGGCGACCCGTCGCTGGAGGCCCAGCTCACCTCGGCGATCACCGGCCGGCATATGGACGAACCCAGACTGTACAAAATCGGTGAACGCCTTTTCAACCTGCAGCGCGCGATTCTAGCTCGCGAAGGCCAGAAAGGACGGCAACACGACACCCTGGCCGAGTTTTGCTTCAGCGCCCCGCTCAGGGGCGATTACGGCAATCCGGAATGCCTGGTGCCGGGTAAAGACGGCGAGCCCTATTCCCGCAAAGGAATGGTCGTGGAGCGGGAGGCGTTTGAAAAGATGAAGGACGAATTTTATGAGATACGCCGGTGGGATGTTGCCACGGGCCTGCAAACCAGAGCCCAGCTAATTGCTCTGAACTTGGCGGAGGTAGCTGAGACCATGGCCGGCGAAGGTCTGCTGGCCGATTGAACCTGCTGCTTTGCCCCGTCGATAAGCGACTTTTTGAGACGGCATTTAGATTGCACCCCACAATTTCATCAGCCGGCGGGGCTTGAACTATTCGGCCGCCAGCATCGCTGCCTGTTGCTTGCCTTTGTCCTCGTCAACAAAATAAAAAAGAGTCGCCCCGATAAGAAAAAGAATCAGTATAGAGGCGATACCCCAGCGGGAGGCCAACTGTCCGGCGGCGGCAATCTGTTCGGGTGTGGGCGCCGGCGGTATGAGCATCCGCCTTACCATCAACCCGACGACCCCGATGAGCGTCGGCCCGAATATCGCGGCGAATTTTCCCAGCATATTGTAAAACCCGTAATATTCCGCCTCCTGGTTTTTCGGAATCAGACGCGAATAATAAGAGCGGCTGAGCGCCTGGATGCCACCCTGGACCAGACCGATGACTATTGCCAGCACATAAAACTCCATTTTCTGAGTCATCATCGTGCCCCATATGGTAACCCCCATGTAGATCGCAATCGCCAGATAAATCGATTTGCGGACACTCCAAAGCTCTCCCAGCTTGCCGAAGGCCAGTGCTGACGGAAAACCGACAAACTGTGTAATTAAAAGTGCCACAATCAAATCATTTGAATCAAAACCCAGGGAGAGGCCATAATCAACTGCCATGCGAATGATGGTATCGACCCCGTCGATATAGAACCAATAGGCCGCTAAAAAGAGAAAAACGACCTTCAGATGACGGGCCTTTTGAAAAGTGCCGATAAATTGCCGGAAGCCGGCAACCACGATACCTTCATCGCTCTTTTCTGCCTGTGGGGGTTTTTTTTCCGGAACCCAGAATATCGTAAAAATGGTGAAAAGGCCCCACCACAGGGCTACGGAAAGAAAAGATAGGCGGACCGCCGCAGCGGCGTCCGGCAGGCCGAATTTTTGCGGCATCAGCGTCATGAGCACATTGAGGAGGAAAAGCAGGCCGCCGCCGAGATACCCCATGGAGAAACCCAATCCGGATACATAGTCGATTTTTTCTTCGGTGGTCACGCCGGGCAAAAGCGAATCATAAAATATATTCGCGCCTGAAAAACCGATGATGCCCATGGCATACACAAAAATAGCCAGGGCCCATTGACCCTTCTGCACCAGAAACAATGATGCCGTCATGAGTACGCCCAGATAAGCGAAAAATATCAAAAATTTCTTTTTAGCCGAACCCTTGTCGGCAATCGCTCCCAAAACAGGTGCCATTAAGGCCACCAGTAGACTGGCAATGGAATTGCCAAAGCCCAGCAAGGCTGTACTTGTATTGACATCTGCTCCAGAGCTCCAGTACTGTTTGAAGAAGATCGGAAAAAACCCTGCCATAACTGTTGTTGCGAAAGCAGAGTTGGCCCAGTCATACATCGCCCACCCCCAGATCGCCTTTTTATTCTTTTCCAATGAGCTACCTCCCCCTTTGCAGTGTACCATTAAATTCAGTCTTTACCCCAGGGCCATAGTTTATCGGCAAAGGCTTGCTGGGATTGTTAAAAAAACGCTCCAAGAGGCCGCAGCCTTCACCGCTTTGCCTCTAAAATGCTCTGATGGAGACGTTCTGCACGCAGACAGAAGGTTTCCAGTTTGGCATCGATAAGCTGTGGAAAAGGAGAACCGTCGCTTTCAATTGCCAGAAACGGAAGTTTGTCTATATCCGTGAGTACGGCGCGAAGTCGTTTGTTTTTGGGATCGGAAATTATTTTTGCCCTGCTGTTCATGGTTTCATTCAAAATGGCTTCCGACAACCGGTTGGGCATGCATCCAAACGGACCGATAGCAATAACGCCGCACGAATGGGAGACAACTTCGGTCATTGAACCGCCAACGGTCAGGATGGCTTCGCCCGGCAGATCGCGTGAAATATAGGGGGAGGCCGTATTGATGATTTTTTTCATATCAAGGGGTTCGGCATGCACCAACCCCGACTTGGATAGTATCGATTTGATTCTTCTTTCGTAACGGGCCTGGAATTTATTCCGAATTTTGAGTTTTATTTTCTCAATGGGCGATAAATTTTCGGGATTCAGCCCCTGATCAACCATGTAGTTGCAATACAGAACCCATTCGGCTACCGGTGAACAGATGGTAGCAAAACCTTTTTCGGCCAGACGCTCGGTCAGATACTGGCGTGAAAGCGCATCGCGGCGCACAAATATTTCGCCGGCCAAGGTTACGATCGGAATGGTTTGCGGCGGCTGCTTTAAGGGGATGCGGCCGAAGCGTTCAGCACTTCGGGACAGCTGGCGTTCCAAACTATCATAATCGCCGCCTTCAAGCCCGGATAGAATCTTCTGCCATTCCGCCTCAAATACAGCCATGGCAGACGCGACATCAATTGCGTTTGCCAGCAGCATCGAACGAATATCCTCGATAACATCCGATATGATTACCGCCCACCAGCCTCTGCGTTCGAAATCGTCACCCAAACCGACGTATGAATTTTCGGATGTCAGCGCAAATATGGCAACATTCGGTATTTCGAGTCGCTTGACCAAATCTTCCATAAAGATATAGTATTGTCCGAAACGGCATGGCCCCGAGCCGGTGGCAAAGAAATACACCAGCACTTCATCATTACGTTTGCCGTTTTGAATGTAGCTCAGAAGGGTGCCGGTGGTGAGAATCAGCGGCAGGCATTCTTTGCAGGAGGTGTTGGCACGGCCGAGTTTCAATACGGCTTCGTCTGATTCCTGATAGGCTTTGGCATGGAATCCGTAGCCTCTGAGAACAGCGGCGAACCCCTCAGATCCATACCGCCCCATAGACGGCAACAAAACGGTGACCCGGGGATCATCCATAGGCAACATGTCGCCATCAGATGTAACGACTTTCGCAGAACCGTTGTTCAGTGCCGTTCGGGCCGGGATGAATTTGCGTGGTTTTGCAGTGATTTCTTTTCTGGCCACCAGCTGCCGATAGGCGGCTACAATGTCCAGAAATGCCTCCACCCGTGTTTCCAGACCGGCATCGGCCGTGTGACTGTCAAGTTCCAGCGTTAAAGAAGGTTTGCGGCCCATGATTTCCCGAAAATAGCCGACAACAAAAGAATCCGGGCCGCATGAAAAATTGGTGATATAGGTTCCGAACAGCTGCGGGTGGCGCTCGACGAAACGGGCAGCTTTCATCATCATTTTGCCAATTCCCCAGTACATATGCCGCTTTGAAAACTCCTTGTCGATTTCAAGAAAATCCAGAGGTATAACCTGGATGCCGCGCGAGGCAAATTTGTGAGGTATACCCATGTGGGCTTCTTCTACCAATCCATTGTATGGCCGGGAGAAGACAATAACCGCAAATTTTTCCGAATCGGCTTCAAGTTGGGCCAGAGCCCTGCGGCCGGCGGATTTGATTTCGGCAAGACAGGCAATCTGCTGCCGCAATGCCCTTTCAAATGCCCGTTTGGCGGCCTTGCGGCGCAGGCCCATTTGAATCGCTGCCTGGATCATTGGCTCGCGGGCCTCCTCTAAACCGGCGGATAGATCGATCAGGGGAGTTAAGAGCCGGGTGCCATTTCGCCCGAGCTGATCTAACTTTTTTCGAAAGGTTGTTTGCAGATAATAGGTTTCTCCCTGGACCAGCGGACATACCTGTGACTGGGAGCTTGAATTGTTGTCATTATCTCCCGGAACTGCCTTGAAATGCGGCAAAAAAATATAATCCACCGGTATTTCGGACTGCAGCAACGAATAAAAGAAACCGTGGGCCAGTTCAACTGGGTAACAAAAGGCCGCATTGCGTTGATCGATGCCATCCTGTGAAGGCTCGTCAGGCATGACAATTTCAAACCCCAATTCGCTGAAAAAATTGGAGTACAACGGATAATAGGAGTTCACCAGAAAACTGCGATTGAGCGCGACGGTTCCTCTACGTTCTCTTCCAAATTCCTGTGGCGATTTTACACCGTATTTTTCGAAGATAAGATGTTGGCGGAGCCGCACCAGGTCCAGTTTCGCTACATCGTATGTGACATTATGGCGCAAGTTGTAGTACCGATTGCAGGCACCACCGAACGGATATTTGTTGCCTTCCACCGTGATCATTGCGATTTCGCAGCCGCGATCACATTTTTCCTTTCCCCCTCTGCAAATAAAGGATTTGCCGTATTGGACATCGCGGCCAACGAGTTCTTCGAGATGAAAACGGTTCTCGGACATCAACCCGCTATCGATTCGCTTTTTAACTTCCAGAGCGACCCCGAAGGCTCCCATCAATCCTGGTTCGGGCGGCACGATGATGGGTTTGCCGACCAGGGAGGCCATCGCCAGCGGGACGGCCTTGTTGTAGCAGACACCACCCTGCATGAAGACTTTTTCTCCAACCGGACGGTTGCCTTTTACGCGATTGGAATAATTCATGCAAATCGAATAGACCAAACCCGCAACAATGTCTTGGTGTGAAACCCCCTCATGGATGGCGTTCTTGATATCCGAAGCGATAAAGGCGGCACACTGATCATTGAAATTCGGCGGCATTTTCCCCTGCAGCGCAACCCCAGCGATGTCTTCCATCCTGACGCCCAGGGTCTCGAATGCGCTTTCTTCAAGAAACGACCCTGTACCGGCCGAGCAGGCTTCATTCATGGCATAATCGGAGGGCACCCCGTTGGTGATGTAGGTATATTTTGCATCTTGTCCGCCAATTTCGAATATGGTGTCCACTTTGGGGTCAAAATACACGGCGGCGGCCGCATGCGCTATGATTTCATTGATGACACCGTCGGTGAGGGCATGCAGACCCGCAATCTGTCGACCGGAGCCACATACCCCCAACCCGACAACCATTATGGACATAGGATCAACCTGGTTTTGCATCTGTTCCAGGATCGCCTGGTAGCACTTGCGAGATGCGCCGACCGGATCCCCATTGGTGCGCAGATAAACGGAGGCCACCATCGTATTGTCCGATTTGCGCATCAGCACCGCTTTTGTTGTTGTCGAGCCGACATCGAGACCCAAAATACAAACATCGCCGGGCCGCAGCGTTCCGCTCTCAATCGTTTTGAATTCCACCTGATCGGAATATTGCTGCAAGGGCGGCAGACTGTTAAAAGCGGTCGCCTCTTTTACGAATAGATTCGATAAGTCCCGCAAAGGTTCTGTGTCGTTTTCAAGAGCCCAGAGAGCAGCCCCCAGTGCTTCAAAGTAGGGGGCTTGCGCTGGAACAATCAACCCCGAAATCTCCTCTCGCAGATATTCTATCATCATTCGATTGCCGGCGGTGCCGCCGGTGATCATGACGTTGCGGCGCTCGATTCTTTTCAGGAGCTCCAGGATTTTATTGGCCATCATTCGGCAAAGGCCGGCGGTTACCTGGGATTTGGGGATCCCCTTATTGGTGGCATGGGTGCAGTCTGATTTGCAGAAAACCGAGCAGCGCCCGGAAACGTGATGCGGCGTTTCCACGGCAGCCCATTGGGCGGCCTCCTCTAAAGTAACATTCATTCTGCGCAACTGCTGCAGGAAAAATTCGCCCGTTCCGGAGGCGCACTTGTTGCCGGTGATGACATCGGATATGCGGCCGGAACCATCCAGGGCATAAACCATGAACGTCTCACCGCCGGCGGAGACAACCGCCGGACAGTTTACGCCTGCTGGTTTGACAAAAGCATAGGCATGTTCCACCGCCTCGGGTTCCGGGATGGATGTTAGGTTGACGAATCGTCGAAATTTGCGTCCGGTGGCGGCGATTCTGTCAAAGGAATCCAGGTCAAGCTGCCCAAACACCGAAAGCAATGTTCGTTTGGGGTCGCCTTCATGAACATGCAGTGAATGATGGGTGATTTGTGGTTTTTCAGCGGAGCTAGGGTCTTTTTGATTTTTTTCGTCCAATTTTTTTTCCAACTGAACGATGGACACAGTGGATGCGCCCAGACAAAGACCCAATGATCTCATTATTTCGGCCATATAAAATCCTCAAATCCGCATTGGGTTGGATCTTCGTTGAATTTTTAATGGTTGTTCCGGGTGTCTGCAACCGGCCCATTTTCTATAAAGTGTATTAACCGTGTAAGAATTCATTACCACGAATATTTTTATAAAATGCCGATCAAAGATGCCGGAGGTTGCGATGAATTGGTATTCGGTTCGAGCATATTTTGAATTTATTAGGTACTGAAAAATTGTCTTTCTTGCAAGGTTATTGTTTCGGATTTTGTCTTTCGGACTTCGCATTTTTCTCGACGGCGATTTGCAATTCGACTGCACCAAAAAAATCGCTAGTTTGGGTTATGCGCTAATTTAAGATATTAATGGGCTTCGGCTGGATTGGCGCTGGTTTCCCTGGCCGCAACTTCAGGGTCGATGCGCCAGGTGATCAGGGGTGAGAAAAGGAATCCGGTCATATACAGCAGCGCGAGATGACCAAAATAAGGTGTGAAAATCGCGACAATCAACACCAGCAGCGTCGTGCGCGCAAACCACGGATGCCTGCTCATAAACCGCCCAAGATGCAGGTACCGGATGGGATAGACGTTCATCATAATTGCCGTCAAAATCATCAAACCAAAGCTGAATATTCCCCAGAATGGGGCCCACGCCGAGGCTTCATTGATTGCCTGTACAAAAATAATCAGAGGCGTCACCACGAGAAGCGCCGCAGCAGGCACGGGCATACCTTTGAAAAAACCGGGAATGGGTGTTTTGTCGAGCGTAAAATAGATCAGGCGCGCTATCCCCAGCAGCATATAAAACCAGGCGACCCAACCGATCGGCAGCTTTTGAATGGCAGGATCTGAAAACGCCGACAATGTGATGTAGAAAATCCAGGCCGGGGCGATACAGAAACTGACCGTATCGGAAATATCATCAAGGATACCCCCCAGCGTGAAGCCAAATTTACCGGCTTCCTCATTTTCAAGTGGCTCGGTCAGACCTAACCGACGCGCAACCGCGCCGTCGAGTTTGTCAAACAGAGCAGCTCCGATCAAAAAAAGATAGGCTTCCCGCAAACGCCCCTGATAGGCGAAAAATACGGCCAGCAATCCCATCATGGCATTCATGACCGTTAAGGCATTGGGGAAAAATGCCAAAATGCTGCGCCGCAATCGTTCATTTCCAAGAGAAAGCTCGTCCAAGCAAAGGGTGCCATATTTTCGGCAATATCCGGCGATGGAACCGAAATTGATGATCAAGAAAAGAATTTCAATGAAGAACAAGCCCCGCAGCGGCAGGTTGCCCAACCATGATATCCAAAAATAGATTTTAAAAGAAGGACCTTCCGGAATGAAAAAAGCATAGGCATACAGCAAAGCCCCGACGGGGGCGGCCACGATCGTGCGCAAACGGTTGAGCTCGCTCGATTCCGGTTCCTGATCGTTACGGATGCCAAATCCCCGCATAAAATTGGCGAAATTGTCGCGGAATAAAACGGTTATGGCCAGCAGCATTACGAGGATGGCATGCAATAATTCAGCCCTGTTGGGATCCGTTGAAATAAAGTGGAGACGCCACATGGTGCCGACGGCCACCAGCGGAAAAATGATGGAATAGACGACTTTGTCCAAAATCCGATCAGCGAGCTGGGCTAAATTGAGATGGGGATGAAACCGGGCTGCAAACCAGCCGTCGACCAGGTCAAAACACATGGAGATAAACAAAAAGATCACGCCCAGGGCATATAAAACAGGACTGCGCAACCACATGACGCCAACGGCGCACAGCATTCCGGCGAAGACGAGCGGAGGGCGTCCGTAAACAAGCAGGGCCGTAAGTTTTTGCGGAATATATTCTTTGCCGTTCATAACAGTGTCAGGTGAATTTTTGCTCCTGGAAGTCAGGTGTTTATAAGGCTGTCCTCAATGCGACATGTGTTTGCCTTGCAGCTTTTTTAGGCGTTTATCTTTCAGCACAGGGCACACGGAGATAGGGGGTCTTCTTGCTCAATCAGATCAGAGTGCAGCATGTCGTCATATTCTTGAGATAACCTCGGATAACAGCACCGAGATCGCTCATATTAGAGCAAATGTGGCCACGTGTCAAGGCGGCAGAGGCATTGCAAGAAGTTTTGCTATCTTGCCGGGTTTTTGATAGGAAGTGGTTTCAAAACGCCGCCTCGTCGGCCGGATACGAACTTTCTGGCTCTACCCCCGGCATGCCGGCCTCGGGCGCGGTTTTGAAATCGATACAAGTTGTTATTATCATGTCTAAATCTTTATATAAAACAATTGGCATTGCTTCTGTAATTATGATGAGCTCGATTTTTCTGAGTCGGCTTTTAGGCCTTTTCAGGCTGATGGTCATTGCCTATATTGGCGGCAGGGGCGAAGCCGTTGACGCCTATCAGGTCGCTTTTGTCATACCAGAAATATTAAATCATATTGTCGCCAGCGGTTTTCTGTCCATCACGTTTATCCCGATTTTCGCTGAATACCTGGCCAGGCACCAGGAGGAGCAGGGATGGAAAGTATTTTCAATTATTTTAACTTGTTTTGGAACTCTGCTGGCTGTTTTTATTACCGTTGCAATTATTTTTGCCCCCGAGGTGGTCGCGGTTATCGCATACGGACGACCTGATCCTGTTTTCAGACAACAGGCTGTGCAGATGACGCGGATTATATTACCGGCGCAATTTTTCTTTTTTACGGGCGGTTTGTTTATGGCCGTTCAGTTTGCAAAAGAAAAATTCTTCATTCCGGCCCTGGCACCTATTGTTTACAATCTGGCGATAATTGCCGGCGGCGCAGCGCTGGGTCCTCGTATCGGCATGAGGGGATTTTCATGGGGGGTTCTCGCCGGTGCCGTTGTCGGCAATTTCGCCGTTCAGCTCTGGGGAGCTAAAAAAGTGGGGATGAAATTTTCCGTGAGTT
>WOR8_10002811_pt1 | contig 17100 bp, 16 predicted proteins | sample DeeMarSeWOR38_10_FD_19890 | JGI IMG/M metagenome (IMG submission 19890)
CCTGCCGCAGCCCCGACAACATACAACAGGTCCTTGTTTTCAATTTCCATCGGCAACAAAAACACGAAATAGAAAGCGAAGGCGATACCCAGCGGCGTTAATGAAAAAATCCACGTGGCCATTTCCGCAGGATCACGCTCGCCCTCAAACATTTTCTTGAATTTTTTCCCCAGACCCATGGCAACCTCGCTCGTCGTTGACGCTTTACATCTCATTGAAATTTATGCATCAGTTTTTAACACAGCTTTAGTATATATGCTAATTACCATGTACTAATGAAGGCGTTTGCCACCCGGTTGGCACCTCATCCCGCGACACCGCAAATGCGCGCAGAGACGCATAAGGTATTGATTGCCTCGGGGATAGCCCGCGAATACCTGTGGTTCTACCCGCTCAAAAGCCGGATTAAAGCCTTGATTATGTGATAATCGAGCATCGAGCGATGACAACAGAAATATTTGCCACCTCGCATTATGCTGGAGATTGGGCCCTATTTTGGTCAAACTACACGCATCGAGGCTGTACCAATGGTCATTGGTAAATGTATGCTGAATGTACGCACAACTCGACCGGGATCTTTCCCTGAAAAAGGTGGACAGCCAAGGTTGACGAAAAAGAGCCGGCGCGTACGGCGCGCCTTCTGCTCAGTGCGGGTAACAGCCAGTTACAGTAATTGACCTTAATGTCCTTATTTCCGTATGCCCATGTTATTGCTGGAATCCTGATTCTTGTAGTCGGTTTCTGCTTTCACTGGCTGGGCCAGCTACTGTCGATAATAAACTGGGAGCTGGCAGAACGCTTAGGGCTCCAGGAAAAAGGTTTGCTCAAAGAATACAGGGTATACGAGCATGCTATGGCGGCGGCCGATGTCGCGATTGGATGGATCTATGGCATCGCAGCCATCGGTCTTGTTCTGAATAAAGACTGGGGCTTTCAGCTGGCATGGATCCCCGGAAGCATCCTGTTGTACCATGCTATCAGCGCCTGGGTCTGGGAGCGTAACCGCCGACTGGCCGGTCGACGACTATGGAGTAATAAAATGAGAGTGCTATGGTGTACCGCCAATGCTGTTCCTGGATTATTAGCAATTGTTGTGGCGTGGGTGGGACATAATGGCTAACAGCTGAATCAGCGTTAGCCGTTGCCACGCGACAACCACCGCAGATTGGCTGCACCTTGGATTACAGAAAAGAGAACTGTATGAAAAAGAGCTTGAAGCCGGGCATCAGTTACGAACACAGGTTTCTGGTTCCAACCTCCAAAACTGTACCTTGGCTCTACCCGGAATCGGATGAATTCGTAGCGATGCCGGAAGTATTTGCCACCGGTTTCCTGGTCGGTTTTCTCGAGTGGAGTTGTATCAGGGCAATCAACCCCCACCTCGACTGGCCTCACGAACAAACAGTCGGTACGCACATTGATGTCAGCCACGAGGCCGCCACACCGCCTGGCCTGGAGGTCACCGCGAGTGTTGAGCTGATAGAAGTCGACGGAAGAAAGCTTGTTTTCGCAGTCGAGGCTCACGACGGTATCGACTTGATTTCGAGAGGTCGTCATGAACGATTTATCATCAACAAAGAAAAATTTGATGCCAAAGTTGAAGCAAAAAGAAAGACGTTCTTGTAACAAGCTGCTTCAGTCAACCGCACAGGACAATGGCTGAACATAAAGGGTATGATAGACGCATTACCATAGGCCTCTTGACCGGGCTAGACGAATGAAAAAGCTGAAAAATGAGAAAGCGCTACTGAAAAAGGCGATTGCCGAAGGCGTAAAGTACGGCGAAGAACGGGGCGCTGTTGTATTTGAACCTACGGATTCGGCGGAAGAAAAAATCGAGTATATCTATCGACTGCTCGTCCACGACAAGGTTATACAGCCCATCCCTGAAGACCAGGTCTCGCAGAAGTCCATGCAGCATAAACTGGCCATCTGGGCATCAAAAAACTGAAGGTACAGCATGCAGTCGGTAAATCGGATGACATCGAACAGGTGAATTCTGCACATCGCATGCTTCGGGACTGTACACAAGGTCAGCTTCCAGAACAGAGGCCCTGTCGCATCCGCATTGCCGTGCATCCTGCAAGCCCTTGATTTTAAAGAGTTCGGTTATCGCCGGCATATACCGGTCTGAGCAGGGATGGCGCGCATGTGGAGCAACAGTGGCTCAGACATCTTTACGAACAGGACCGGCTGATGCATAGTTGCTGGCTGCGTAGGCACAAAACAAGGTTTAGAAGTTCTGACTCATGCTCGACCATCTGCTCAAACCCAAATGGCAACATCCCGATCCCCGTAAGCGGCAGTCTGCGCTCGAGTCCGGCAACCTGCCGCCCGATGTCCTGGCAACGATGGCCCGTGAAGACAGAGACCAGGGTGTACGCTGCAGCGCGATACAGCGCGTCGACGACCCCGATCTGCTCGCCGGACTGCTGCAGGAGGATCTGATCGACCAGGTACGCGAAATGGTTGTGCAACGTCAGTGTGAGTTACTCTGCAGACCGCTCGAACTCCCCCCCTCACTGGACAAGCGACTCGCCATCGTAGGCAAGTTCGAATCTACCGACCTCTGTGGATGTCTGGCCCGGAATGCCGAGGCGGCGGAAATGCGCACTGCCGCGTTAAAGCAGGTGACCGATACCCGACTGCTATGTGCAGTGGCAGTCGATGACCCGGTGGCCTCAGTGCGGCAGACGGGATTGGAAAGGATCACCGAGCCCGAAGGCTGGGAGATCGTAAGCCGCAAGGCGCGCAACAAGGACAAAAAAATCAGCCGGGCCGCCCGCGAGAGACTGGAATCTTTTCACCAGGCCATTTCCGATAAAGAGACAGCCGAACGGCTATGCCGTGAAATGGACAATCTGCTGGCAGCAGGCAGTCTGGCAAGCGACAGCAAAGTCATCTTTCATCGTCTTTGCAAACAGTGGCGGGAAATCGCCTCGCCGATCCCTGCGCAGCTCAGTGAAAGATTCAATCAGGCGCAGCATTTGTTCTCCATCAGGATCGAGCAGTTCGAAGCGCAGATCGGCGCAAGACGTGCCGTCTGCGACGAGCTGGCTGCTCTGCTCGATCAAACACGGCAGGCCGAGACAGACAGTCCCGATTTTTCGGAGGAACTGGCTCTGCAGATGAAAACCCTCGATGAACGATGGCAGGCAACCGATCCAGACCTTAATAGCGACACCCCCATTACGCAACGCTACTCCGACCTTCAGCAGCAGTTGCGCCAGACATCGGAGCGACTGGAGCGTGACAGGCTGCGCAAGACCAGGCTTCAACAACTGATCAGCAGTGCCGATGCACTGATGGAAGATCCCGACAAGCTGAATGAACGACAGATCAACCAGCTGCAACTGCGCTGGAACAAGCTGGACAAACCTGAAAACGGGCCTCTGGCACAATCGCTGCAAATCGAATTCGAGAGGTCACTGCAACGCTCGCGGCAGCACCTGAAGCAAGAAATCAAACGGCGCACACAGGCGCTGGAAGAGGCGGAACAACTGCTGCCGGAACTGCAGGCCGCATTAAATCAGGGAGAGTTGGCGCGTGCCCAGTCTGTGCACGACCGTATCAGCCATCGACTGAGGCTGGCGAAACGCATTGAGAAAAAGCGTCAAGATACATTGCAGAAGCAATTGAGCCAGCTGCGAGTCAAGTTCGACGAGCTCAAGCAGTGGCGGCACTGGGGCTCGGACAACGCCCGGGAACACCTGTTCACAGAGATCGAGGCGCTGATTGGCAGCACATTCAACGAGGATGAGGTAGCTGCCAGAGTACGCAGTGCACGCAAGGCCTGGCAAGGCATCGACCATGCGGAGGGGCCTGCGGACGAGGCCTTGTGGCAGCGATTCGACCAGGCCTGCACCCGCGCCTATGAACCCTATCAACAGCAGCGAAAGCAGCACAAGGAGCGCCTCAACCAGCACCTCGCCCAGAAAAGAAAACTTATCGCAGATCTGCGAGAGTATGAAAGCAGCACCGACTGGGGCAAGGTGGATTGGCGTGAAATAGAACAGCATATTCACAAGGCCCGAGAACGCTGGCGGCGGATCGGCTCGATACCGCGCAAGGCAGGCAAATCTCTGGAGAAAGACTATCGTGACGTGATTGACCTGCTGGAAAGCCGCCTCGCCCCCGAAAGAAACCGGGAGCTGAAGCGTCGCAGGGCATTGATTGCCCGTATTGAGGAACTTTCCAGAGCCTCGGACCTGCGCTCGGCCAGTCGCGAGGTCAAGGCTGCCCAGGACCAATGGAAACCCACTGTCCCGCTACCGCGCAAAGAAGAACAGGCGCTGTGGCAACAGTTCCGCAGCGCCTGTGATGCTGTTTTTGACCAGCTCCGGGAAGAACGCAATAGCGCAGACGCAGAACGCGAAGCCAATCTGGAACGAAGGGAGGCCATTTGTGCAGAACTGGAATCTCTACTCGAGCAACCGGAAAGGACATTCGATGAGATCCACAGGCAGTTCGCGACCACCGGTGACGAGTGGAGCCGGCTGCGCAATGTTCCGCGCAAACAGGAACGCGCCAGCGATACCCGATATGAAACGATCAGGCAGCGGCTTGCTGAACTCAAGCGGCAGGAGGCGAAAGCGGCAACAGAAGCGCGACTGCAATCGATTCGTGGATATTCGCGGATCTGTACCGGCCTTGAGCGCGAGGCACTGGATCAAACCATGGATGAGACGGCACGGCAGGCCTTGCTGTCAAAATCCAGCCAGAATCGGCAGGCGCTGCCGGATCTGTCTGCAGAAGACGCAAAGCCGTTGCAGGCCCGTTACGAACTGGCCAGTCGTGCATTGCAGGGTGACAGCGAAGCCCTTGCAAGTCTGCGCGATGGGTTGGCGAAGAATCTGCAGCAACGTTTGCAGTTATGTTTGCAACTGGAGGTGGCGACAGGCATCGATTCGCCTGCTGAATATGCTGACGAGCGGATGAAGTACCAGGTATCTCTGCTCGCGGATGCCATGCAGCACAAGCATACCAATGAAGAAAGCGGAGAAGGCAGGTTGACAGCTCTGGAGATAGCCTGGTTGCAGGCGGGCCCGGTCACTCAGCAGGATCGGGACAGGCTGACCGATCGTTTCGAGCGCGCCCTCGGCGCAGGCAAATGAATCATCAGGCATTATGGTCATAACGGACGTGTGACATATTTCATTGATGAAATAGTCTAGCCCGCATTTCTCACCAGGCCGCTGCGTAATCCCAATAACCGCATGATTATAAAACCCGAAGCTCGATTTGAATCCAATTCAGTCTGTTTGGTGCGACGCTATTTCGTCGTTGGATTAAGCCCGTATTTCTCGCCAGGGAGTGAGAAATGTGGGTTAATCTGGATAGCATTAGATCAAAGTAACTAGACGGGAAAAGTATGCTTACAAAACATCAGCAAAAGCTATATGACGCATTTTACGAGTCAACCCACAACAATGAATTCCTGGACAGAAAAACTGAGGTGTTGGTTGGCCTTTCCGCGGCCATGGCGATGAATTGTGCACCATGCATTCGTTATTATCTCGATCAGGCAAAAAATACGAAAATATCAGAAGGCGAAATATCTGAGGTTCTTGCCAAAGTAATGGCGGTTGCGGCCGGACAGAAGCGCCTTCAAATGAAGGACGTGATTGATCGCTACAGCGTAAACCTTGACGCTTATGAAAAACGGCTCTGAAGAAACAAACTGATGCGGAGCAGAAAAGCGGCCCACGAGCGTAAATTTTTTTGTTACAAAAAGTTAAGATCACTATGGAGTGCAAGTCATGAAGAAATTATTTATTTTTCAGTTTTTATTGGTGCCAGTCGTATGCCTGGCGCAGAACTATCAGGGCATGAGCGAGGCTGACATGCAGAAGATGATGCAGCAAATGGAAAAAATGCAGACCTGCATGGAAGATATCGACACAGACAGGTTGAAAGCGCTCGAGCAAAAATCACGGCAGATGGAGGCAGAGGTCAAGTCACTTTGCGCCAAGGGAAAGCGTGATGAAGCACAACAAAAAGCGCTTTCATTTGGAAAGGAAATATCAAACGACCGCACAATGAAAACAATACGAAAGTGCGGCGAAACGATGAAAGATGCCCTGCCGGAAATAACTTTTACGGGCCTGGACAAAGAGAGCACGGATCGTCATATCTGTGATTAATTTGCTGCGAGCTTATTGAACTCGGACTATTGAGCCCAGCGCCCCCCATGACTTCGAATCGGGTACAACAGTGAATAAAGTAGCCATCTATAAGTGGAATCAGCTGAAACCACTGACACCTTGTTACGCATTGTTCGCAGATGTCGATCTGGTCATTATTCGCTGGCAAGACGAGGAGCAGGTTTCGGTATTGTATGGTCGTTGCGCCCACCGCGGCGCACTGATGTCCGATGGCCATATCAACGGCACAAATATCATCTGCGGCCTGCATAACTGGGACTACGACTACAAGACCGGTGTCAGCTCTTACAATCCTGCCGAGAAATTACACCGTTTCAATGCCTGGGTTGAGGATGGAAAAATCTGGATCGATGAGGATGAAATCAGGTCATGGGCACGGGACAATCCCCAACCCTATAACCGTAACGCCTATCAGGGCCTGTACAAGGATATCCACGGTGCGCCCGAAGAACCACACACCCAGTATATCCAGCACCTGGCTGAACACGGTCTGTCGAAGGTGGGTCATCATGGCCGGGTCAGCGCGATGGGGGTACCGCGGGACAAACTGCCGCTGTGGGAAGATATCCAGATACTAACCGCGCAGCTGCATAAAGTCCCGCTGCTCGATGATGCACCGGTCGCTACCGAAGTTGTGATAGGACCCGATGCGAAAAAACCGCTGGTATTGCAGCGTCCGCTGTTTGTATCTGATATGAGTTTCGGTGCACTCTCGGAAGAAGCCAAAGTCACGCTGGCCAGGGGTGCTGAACTCGCAGGCACCGGCATTTGCTCGGGTGAAGGCGGCATGTTGCCGGAGGAACAGGACTCCAACTCGCACTATTTGTATGAACTCGCTTCCGCACGCTTCGGTTATTCGATGGATAAGGTCCAGCGTTGCCAGGCCTTCCATTTCAAGTGCGGCCAGGGTGCCAAAACGGGTACAGGTGGACATCTGCCGGGTAGCAAGGTCAAGGGCAAGATTGCCGAAGTACGCGGACTGGCCGAAGGCGAGCCCGCGATCTCACCGCCGCGTTTCCCCGACTGGGAACATATCGACGACTATCGCCGCTTCGCCAACGAAGTGCGTGAAGCCACGGGCGGTATCCCGATTGGCGTGAAACTCTCGGCCCAGCACATCGAGCGCGATATCGAAGCCGCGCTACAGCTGGGCGTGGATTACATCATTCTCGACGGTCGCGGTGGTGGCACCGGTGCGGCCCCGCTGCTGTTCCGTGACAACATCTCGGTACCCACGATCCCGGCGCTGGCCCGTGCCCGTCGTTACCTTGACGCCCAGGGTCGCCATGATGTCACACTGGTGATTACCGGAGGCCTGCGCCTGCCCGCTGATTTCATCAAAGCCATGGCATTGGGCGCTGATGCAATTGCACTTTCAAATTCAGCGATACAGGCCATAGGCTGCCTGGGTATGCGCGCCTGTCATACCAACAATTGCCCGGTAGGTATCGCAACACAGAAACCGCATTTACGTCAGCGCCTGAACATCGAAAAAGGTGCTCAGCAGTTGAATAATTTCCTGGTTGCTTCAACAGAATTAATGCAGGTCATGGCAAGGGCCTGCGGCCATGATCACCTGAATCAATTTTGCATCGATGACCTGACCACCTGGAACCGCGAAATGGCCTTTCTGACAGGCATTGCTTATGGGGGCGCATCATCAGCATGATCGCCAGACGCAATTTTTATGAAAACGGTATATGAAGCCTCATCGGGTCTTGAAGCCCATATGATTCTGAACCTGCTGCAACAACGCGGTATTGACTGTCGAATAGAGGGAGAATACCTCCAGGGCGGTGTCGGCGAGCTGCAGGCCATGAATTTTGTGCGTGTACTCGTTGATGAGTCGGACTATGACAAGGCGATGACAGTCATTGAGGAGTGGGATGCAACACAAATAGACAACACGGAAGCTTATACTCCAGACAGCAAAAGCTCCGGTCTCGGCGCAGGCATATTCATTGGGGTGTTGATTGGTGCAGGCCTTACCTTCTGGGCCTATAACTCACCTGTAACCGTTGGCGGAATCGATTACAACAACGACGGGCAGCTTGATGAGAAGTACACATACAAGGACAATAGAATTGTTCGCGTTGAAACTGACCGCAACCTTGATAGTAATACCGATTCAATCAGTTACTACAATTACAAGGGATTAATTCACAGGACAGAGACCGATGACGATTTCGACGGCACTTATGAAACCACCTATAAATACCAGAGAGGAAATGTTCTCTCGCAGGAGTCAGATACAGATCAGGATGGCCACATAGATTATTTCGCCTATTTCAGCAATGGCCTGCTGTCTGTAGTGGAAATCACAGGCCCCGAATCAGATTCGCCGAGAAAAAAACAGCTGTATAAAATGAATAAACTGGTCGGTGCTGAATTCGATTCGAATGGTGATGGCTTGTATGACATTGCCTACGAGTACGACTCTTATGAAGAAATCAAGAACAAAACCCGTACTCGGCAATAATGTGACCTGATGGTTCTGCTCGCGGGATTTGCCCCATACCAGGAAGACGTCAACACCTCCGCAGAGCTGGTGAAATCATTCAGCAGTGACCTGCCACCGCAGCTTGCGCACCTGAAAGAAGTTCTTGCTTGCGAAATTATCCGCTGCGATGATACGAGCAGAGAAACAGAACACCTGAGTCTTGAAGCACGCTAGATAGAAATGCTAAAGCAGCACAAGCCTGAACTGTGCATTCGTACCGGCCAGGCACCACCTTGTAACAGGATCAAGATTGAAATGATAGCAACGAATTCTTTTATGCGTGAAACAATTGATCCTGCAAGGCCAGTTGCATACTGGTCGAATCTTCCCGGCACCGATGGCTTACTGCCTGCTTTAGAAGCCAGAAATATACCGGCCAGTTTTTCCTCCGATGCCGGCCAGCATTTGTGTAATCACATATTGTATTCAAGCCTGTATTTTGCCGAGAAAAACAATCTGTACCACAAGGCAGGTTTCATACACATACCGATATTACCCCGACAGGCTCATAAGCACGGTGATGTACCATCCATGCCGCTGGAGATATCAAAAAAAGCGCTCTCGGTTATCATCGGCCATGTTGCAAAAAAGCACCGTTATGACAAACAGGAAAAAAGCAATCCACGAACTCACCATTGCTGATTATTCAATCAGCCCGGCTCTTCGACATTATTGCAACATGAGTAGAAAGGATTTAGCGAATTGAAAACACTCAGGCTCATATTAGGTGACCAGCTGAGTCGTTCGATCAGCGCGCTTGACCGCATCGATGTAAATCACGATGTCGTGCTGATGGTCGAGGTGCACGCTGAAACCACCTATGTGCCTCACCACAAACAAAAGCTTGTTCTGATCCTCTCGGCAATGCGCCACTTCGCGAAGGCGCTCGGCGATGAAGGTATCGAGGTTGACTACATTGAGCTCGATGCGACCGAGAATACAGGGAACTTTACTGGCGAACTGGAACGTGCCTTGTTGCGCCACAAGGTCGAGCGCATTGTGGTAACAGAACCGGGCGAATGGCGGGTGTGGCAAATGATGCAGAGCTGGCACCAGCGGTTCGATAAACAGCTGGAGATTCGTGCTGATGACCGCTTTCTTTGCTCACGTAACGAATTCAAAAAATGGGCCAGTGGCCGCAACAGCTTGCGCATGGAATTCTTTTACCGCGAAATGCGCCGTAAAACCGGCTGGCTGATGGAAGGCGACAAACCGGAAGGTGGGCAGTGGAACTATGATACTGACAACCGCAAGGCGCTTCCCACAGAACTTAACATACCTCCCGCTCTCGGCTTCGAAACGGACGCACTGACCCGAAAAGTAATGACACTCGTCTCGCAGAAATTCAGAAACAATTTCGGAGAACTCGAAACCTTCGGCTGGGGTACAACACGGCAAGATGCTTTGAAGGCCCTGCAATATTTCATCAATAACTGCCTGCCCAGCTTTGGCGATTACCAGGATGCGATGAAAACCGGAGAAGATTTTCTGTTCCATTCGATGCTATCGCCCTACCTCAACATCGGTCTGCTGGACCCGCGAGAAATTTGTACGACTGCAATTTCCGCCTACCAGCAACATTCCGCGCCACTCAATTCCGTCGAGGGTTTCATCAGACAGATCCTGGGGTGGCGTGAGTATATACGAGGTATCTACTGGCTGCAGATGCCAGACTATGCACAGAGCAATTTTTTCAATGCCGATCGGCAGCTGCCGGCATTTTACTGGACGGGGAATACCGAGATGAATTGCCTGCATGAAGTCATCGATGCCACCCGTCACAATGCTTACGCGCACCATATTCAGCGCCTGATGGTCACCGGGAATTTCGCCCTGCTCACTGACATCGCACCCTCTCAAGTTGAAGAATGGTACCTCAGCGTCTATGCCGATGCTTTCGAATGGGTGGAGCTGCCAAATACACATGGCATGGCGCTGCACGCTGATGGCGGGCTGTTAGGCTCGAAACCCTATGCGGCTTCGGGTGCCTATATCAATCGTATGTCCGACTATTGTAAATATTGCCGCTACAGTCCGAAGCTCAAGCTCGGAGTAGAAGCCTGTCCGTTTAACTACCTGTACTGGCACTTCATGATCGTCAATGAAGCACAGCTGAAGTCGAATCCGCGCATGGCAATGCCTTACCGCACACTGGCGCGCATGAGTCGAGAAAGACGTCGTGAGATCATGCAACAGGCCAATAAATTTCTGACAGGGTTGGACAGCGAAAACAGGTAACCTGAATAATGACATAGGTATGAGATAGAGGGCTGATGTCATCAACAAGCGCGGCCTGATGCCTGGTCACGAAGCCACACTCCTGGTTTTGCTCATGCGCTTTTTTGCATATTCTGCTGCTTCTGTTGTGCAGTGAGTATGTTATACGCTTGTGCCAGCGCTGCGTCATCACCGACATTGCCCGGGAAGATCACAACCGGCAAATCCGGATAACGTTGATGATCAGAAGGGCAACGTACCAGCGAGCATCCTGTCAGAATTTGCCCCAGTACGCGTGATTGCTTCAGTTCGAGTCCAGTACTCAACACGTCGTTCGATGTGATGCCGCCCTTGCTGATAAGAAAGCCGATGGACCTGGGAAGCATTCTGACCACGTGCATCAGCAATGCCGACACGTATTCGCCAAACACCAGCCGCTCCGCCCGGGTGGGAAACTTCAATTCCTCGCGTGATGTATAGATCACAACGTTGTCACCATTCGCGTGGGCAGCATACACCTGTTCGCTTATGGACAGAGCGAGACTGTTAATTGCCTCTATCAGTTCAGAAATATCCATAATATCCAGTTGCTGCACATCCACCTCGATCGGGACCACATCGGTATGCTCCAACAACCAGGACAGCTGGCTGGATGTCTTTGCGACGTGGGAACCAACGAGTACCACGCCGGGCTGTTGATCACGGACGTACGCAGACATATCTGCAGCCTTAACCGGCTGTGCGGGCAATTTTGCAAACGCCGTCAACAGACTCGCTGCGCTACGGAACAAAAAACGTTTGCCTTCCTTTACCACCAGCTTTAATTGATCGGCAAAGTTATTGAGGTCATCCTGTGTCTCGCAGTCAACTGCGCAGCAAACGTTATCAGTGAGTGCACGCAGACGTTCACGGCAGTCCCCACGAACATCATCCAGTAGAAAACGCTGTACGTTCTCTGCCCGGATACGACCAGCCGTTTTCTCTTCAACATAATCCGGCAGGTATGCCGTGCTGAAACCAAACACTGAATCTCTGGCGAACTCGGTTTGATCGACCGGAACAGCCTCACCATCGACAAGCAGATAATGAACGCTGTCACGGGTAAATCGACCTGCCTCGAAAAACGCCGGCACCATAAAGTGCGCATCAAACGGGCCAAGTTCCTCGGCAATGATGTCGGTCTCAACTGGATAGTGACCACGCAGTGTCGAATCCGAGCGACTGACAACAATCGGGTTGATACTTTTGCCCTGGAAATTCAACGCATCGATCGCCTGCTTCAGGTTGATACATATTTCCCGGGTTACCTCGGCGGCGCGCACGGCATCCATGCCGCGCGTGTTCGACAGAATAAAGAACAACGGTGATTCATCGTGCAACGCACTGATCAGTGTTTTCACATCCCATCGGGTCAGCAGCAAACAGCTGTGTACGGTTTGAGATCCGGTAGGATCATCATCAATGGCTATGATTTTTGTTTCCGTCATGGTAAACATGCTCCAGCCAGTTTACTGACCCTCTCTACAATCGCGCTGCCCGACAGTCCGTTGAAATTCATGATTTCCTGGGGCGAGGCCGTGGTTTCACCGCGTTTCCAGCCCATGACATCACGCCTGGGTGCACGGCTGCGCAGCATCACGGGCTCCAGCGAACCAGTGGCACCACCGGTAACACCGATCATCACATCGGCATCAAACAGGCCATTAAAATCAGCATCACTCATGAAGTTGTCATCAGCCTGTGAGACCGTATCCCAGGCCACATCTGACGGACGATACAGTCGGCGCGGGTTGGCTACACAAACGATGCGAACGCTGTAGCCCTGTTGTTCCAGTTCGTCTTTGGCCTCGAACACCGGCAACAATACCATGTCCCCGGTAACGGCAAACGCAACCGTGCCCTTCTTGCCTTGCCTGCTTTCATAGAGCGTGACAGCGCCATCTTCAATCGCCTGTTTCGCCTGCTCCAGGGTCGTGTAAACCGGCAGTGCGCTTTTCGAAGCCACGATGCCAATGCCTTTATTGAATGTGTTCGTCGCCCATTCGTACGCTACCTGGATCATGTTGGCATCACACGGGAACAAGGAATAGAAATTACCGTTGCGCATCATCGCGGCCATATAGTTTTCTATTTCCGGGCGCTGATGAGTCCAGCCATTACGGCCCTGCTCCAGCGCACCGGCTGTAAACATCATCACGATCGATGGCGTCTTGCGGCGCAGCTCGGCCATGGCCTGCGCAACCGTCTGGATGATCGGCATACCGTTGATGACAAAACTTTCGTACGACAACCACAGCGCCCGTGAGCCGAACAGTGCCAGACCACCGGCAAAGCCGGCACAGGCATCTTCATTCAGCGGCTCATACACCTGACCTTCCGGCCCCTGGTTGTACAGCGCATCTGCGGTGGGGTGTCTGATCATCAGGGCCTCGTTGATGTTCTTCATGCCCGAGGCTTCGTTGCCATCGGCGTTGGTGACAACAAAACGCCTGTCACGCCTGCCAACTTCACCGACCAGCGCGCCCATACTTGTCGACGGCACCGCCTTGTCACCGATCGCGAACTCCTGCTTGGGCAGTTCACCCAATTCGGGAAGCTCGAGTTCGAACTCGGTAACCACGGTCTTCGCCGCAGGACCACCACCGGCGCGTGTAAAGTTGTCACGGACCAGTTGCCAGGCCCGTTCCGACAGGGCACGCCTCTGCAGGCCGTCAGCGATGCCGGGTTTTTCGAAGTTGTCACCCGGATAAAGATTATGCGACTTGGCGCCTGTAGCATGTACACCGGCACCCTTCAGCTGCTTCATGATGAACACCGTTAACTGTCCATTCATCGCGCTGTCTGCCGCGTATTGCATCTGGCGTAACACAGCTTCGGTAAACTCAAGGCGGCTTCGAAAGAAAACACCGTACTGTCAACGTAATCACCCTGCTGACCGGCATCATCGAAGTCTTTTGCATCAACCAGAACCACGTTTTCAAAACCGTGTCCCTTCCAGTAGGCAGTCATCTCGTCGTTGCTCTTGACCGACACCATGGAGTGGTGCTCCTGGCTGTAGCCGTTCCAGACCAGTACCGGCAGGAAGTTCGTCGCATGCGGATAGGCTGTGTGAAAATGCATCATCGACGACAGAATGTAGGGCTCGCCCATACCGCCGTCACCGAGTGTAAACGGGAACAGCTTGTCCGGGTGCAGGTAAGCACCGGCCATCGCGAAATGCTGCCCCTGGCCCAGCGGACCGGCCGGAGATAACAGACCCGGAATGGCGCCGGAAAGATGGCCGAGCAAGCCGTCACGTTCTCGGAAGCGCGCCATCATGTCGTCAACGGTATGGATACCCATTTCTTCGAGCGAGCCGTCCAGCATCATCGCACTGTAAAATCCGGGTGCGTGGTGACCGACCTCGGTGACGATATTGGTATGGCCGAGCATGACCAGTGACGCATAGGCATCAGCGCTGCTGGCAAAACCGCCGGGGTGTCCGGACTCCTTGCTGCTACATACCTGCAATGTCAGGTAGCGGAGCGCATCGGCGCCCAGCAATGTCTGGTAAACCGCGGCATCATTGACTTCGGTAATGCCATCCTCGCCCTCGCTGATCACTGCGGACTGACCATGGGTGGCAAATTCCGGCATTTCCGGGGCAAAGTATCTGATACCTTGCGCAAAAGCGGGCTTCGTGTTTCTTAACAATTCATGTGCTGCGGTACTCATGCTGCACCTCCTGAGGTTATCGATAATACTACGGGCAAGCCTGCTGGCGCCCTGTTGGTACAATATATAGTCCGCAATCTTATTTTCATAAAGCAAAATACTTTTCACATTATGAAATTTATAAACAAATATAGGCGAATATATTTCTTAAGTGATTGTTTTAGTTGCTCAGCCCCATGTTAAGTGCCATAATAAAAAATCGTTTTCATAATGTGAAATACCAAGATGCCCGAGAAAACCAGTATCCAGGTGATCGACCGCATGTCTTCACTGCTCGATGCCGTTGCACGTTACCCGGAGCCGGTCAGTCTCAAGGTACTTGCTGCCGAGACCGGCCTGCACAGTTCGACCGCGTTTCGAATACTCAATTCCATGCTGAGCAATGGCTTTGTCGAACGGGACGCTGCCGGTAAATATCAATTGGGTCGCAAGCTGCTGAGCCTGGGCAGCCGGGTGCGCGCACAGTCCGATGTCAGCCAGATTGCATTGCCGGTGATGGCACGCCTGCGCGATGAGCTGGGTGAAAGCGTCAACCTGACGATACGCGAAGGCGATGAAGTGGTGTACATCGAAAAAGCCACGCCCAATCGCATGATGCATGTGCAACAGCTGGTTGGCAGCCGTGCGCCCTTGCATGTCACTGCCGTAGGTAAACTCATGCTGGCCATGGCGGGTGACGAAGAATGCCGCGGCTACGCTTTACGCACCAACCTGCCCGCCTACACGCGCAACACCATCAACGACCTGCCGAGGCTAATGAAAGAAGCAGAGCGCTTGCGCGAACAGGGCTATGCCTTTGACGACGAGGAAGCAGAAATCGGCGTGGGTTGCATCGGAACTCTTATCTATGATGCAAACGCAAATATTATTGCGGGCCTGTCGATTTCGGCACCGATTGAGCGGCGCCAGTCCGACTGGGTCAACAACCTGATGCGGGCAGCACAGCAAATATCGGAAGAGCTTGGCTACCGCGCTGCGTAATCAGGCGTACTCGAATTCCTGATCAGTAGAATGATCTCACGCAGAAATACAGAGCATACAAAGCTATTAATACTTCATCTGACAATCCACGTCGGGAGTAAATGACCGTCTACGGCCAAAAGCTAACCCGCATTTCCCACCCCCAGGTGAGAAATGCGGTCACAGCCATGGGTCGTTCCATTGATTTCTTGAATAAAAGGTAACGTCCCCTAATATTCTTACGTCCCCTTATATTCATACACAAATACAGCAGTACTTCCTGTACTGCTCACTTGTGTGCCTGCGGCACACTTTCAACAGAATCGACCCAATCCGGTCTGTCAGCATCATGTCACGAAATTTAACACTACCTGAAATTAGTGTCATTCGCCTTAAAATGCCCGTACGACCGCACTCGACCCATAAGTGCCGCTTGTCAATCGGTAAAGAAACCTGAAATTTGTCTGGATGACTTTACATGTTCCTTGCCTGATCGATATCAAGAATATAACCAAGTTATTGTAATAATTATAGATAATCGTATTTGCATGAATATTGCATGCTATATCACATACTTTTAGATATATTGGCGGCTAAATAGTAATCAGGAACGAAATTTAATAGTAACCAGGAAAGAAATAATGGGAATTAAACTTTTATTAACAACTTTATCGTCGATGGCAGTGTTTTTTTTATTTAGTAGCTTTTCAGCGCATGCTTATACAATAAGCTACGATTTTAGCGGCATTAATCTAGGAAAGGGTACTCAATTCTTTGCGAATCCTGGAAGTATTTCGCTATCAGATTCCTTCAATCAATATAGCGAATCGAATTATGAAGTCGTGTTCGCCACGGACGATGGAAGTGGTGGCGTTAATGTTGGTTATGCTAGGAATGAGAGTGGTTGGGACTCTTACGACTCGTCTATATATTTTACATTCCAGGTTCTCTCTGATTATGGAAATTTAAATCCGGAACCCGTATCCGTCAACGCTTGGGGGGGGCTTTATTGGGATTGGCAGCTAGACAGCTATCTCCCCTATGGTGGTGCATGCTGTGATAGCGAGTTGTCTATTGAAAATACTGCACACTTAGGTTTTAATACAGGGGAATTAATCTACTCTGAAACTGACACGCTTACCGGAGATTACCATACAATCAGGTCTGGCGGGTTCAATGATTCCTTTACGCTTTTTACCAATACACCATATTGGTTCCAGTATAGGAATGCCCAGTATGTTGAGACATGGACGGACACCCCACCAAGACATTACGAGTCATGGGATGACTACAATGCTTTCATTTCTGAGTTTGGGAATTCAGGAGATGCTTTTGCCCGCTCATACGGTTCATTGGATTACAACATGGTGATCAGTTCAGTTGAGCCAGTTCCCATTCCTGCAGGCGTATGGTTATTCGGTTCCGGTCTTATCGGCTTGATTGGTATAGCCAGACGAAAGGAAGCATAACGATTAAATGTTAATCAAACGCGGCTCCTTCGGGAGTCGCTCTCATCTGTGCGGAAAGTTTGGTTATGCTGCACTG
>WOR8_10008479_pt1 | contig 17100 bp, 15 predicted proteins | sample DeeMarSeWOR38_10_FD_19890 | JGI IMG/M metagenome (IMG submission 19890)
TCCCTTTCTGGCCCAGAGTGTCATTCTCGCTGGGGGTCTCTTCAAGGGCACCGAGGGGTTGAGCCCAGTTGTAGGCTTTCCCAGTACCTGGGTGGGGGTATATCTGATCGTAGTCATCGTGCTTGTGGCCATTTTCGGTCTCAGGCGGCTGTGCGGGGAGGATATAGGGCTTGTATTTGCGGGCATAAAGGACAATGACCAGGCTGTCCTGGCCTCTGCAGTGAACATCACTCGCGTAAAGGTCTATGCCCTGTTCGTTGCCACGCTCATAGGTTGCTTTGCGGGCGCCTTTGTCTCGCACTTTTCAGGGTTCGCAGGATTGTCCCTTTTTGCCGTGGACTTCACCATAATGCCCATTGCCGCCACCATCATGGGAGGACCAGGAACTTTGGCAGGGCCAGCACTGGGGGCCTTTATACTGGCCCCTTTGTCAGAGGCACTACGGGGATTTGGGCAACTCCGTGTGGTGCTCTACTGCTTCGTACTCATTGGCTTTATCCTCTTCAAGCCTGAGGGACTGCTGAATTGGGCAAGCCGCAAATACCACCAATTTGAACACTGGGTAAAGGTGTAGTTGAGATGGCGGAAGAAAAAAGACCGCTTATCAGAGTGAGGAATATCAAGAAGTCCTTTGGCGGTGTTGTGGCTGTAAATGACTTGACCTTTGATTTAATGGAAGGTGAAGTGTTGGGCCTTATTGGTCCCAATGGTGCGGGCAAGACCACGATCGTGAATACCATTACAGGCTTTACCAAACCGGACGCTGGCGAGGTCCTTTTCAAGAATAAGAAACTGAGCGGGCAGCCCCCTTACAAGATTGCTGAGCTTGGTGTGACGAGGACTTTCCAGATTGTAAGGCCATATCCCAGCCTAAGGGCGTACAAGAGCCTTATCGTTCCCCTCTGGTCACAAAGGGCCCGGCGATTTGCTGGCAGCAGAGGAGGGGACCGGGATGCAGTGGCCATAGATCTGCTTGAAGAAGTTGGCTTTGAGCGAGATGCCTATGTCCCTTACAAACTCGCCTCTGCCCTCCCACTGGGCTACCTCAAACGGTTGGAGCTTGCCCGATGTCTGGCCCTGAGGCCTGAGGTCATCATCTGCGACGAGGTGTTCTCCGGATTGAGCATGAGTGAAATCGCCAGCATGGTTCCCCTGGTGGAAAGGCTTCGTAGGAAGGGGGTAACCCTATTAATGATTGAGCACAGACTGAGAGAACTCTTCAGCGTAGCAGACAGGGTGGTGGTTATTGACTTCGGTGTAAAGATCGCCGAAGGCAAGCCAGAGCAGGTTATGCAGGATAAAAATGTGAGGCGGGCATACCTGGGGGAGGAATTGGAGCTGTGAGTCCCATACTGCAAGTCAAAGACCTGATGCTGTTCTATGAAAATGCAGTGGCCGTCAATAATGTGAACCTTCAAGTGAATGAAGGCCAAATCGTGGGGGTTTTCGGCTCGAATAGTGCTGGTAAATCCTCTCTCATGTACTGTATATCCGGCATCATTTTCGACGTACGCAAGAAAGAGGAAATGAAAGGCGGAGAAAGGATAACCCTGACCGGAGAAATCAAGTTCAAAGGTGAAGACGTTCTAAGGGTTGAACCGAGCGAAAGGGCCAAGAAAGGCATTATCCTCTGTCCCGAAAGGCGCCTCATTTTCCCGGAAAGCAGTACCATAGAGAACCTGAGAATGGGTGGATACTTGGCCACCAGAGAACAGGCCAGAAAGACACTGGACTATGTGTTCGCTCTTTTTCCTGAACTTAAGAGGCTTAAGAGAAGGGCCGGCGGGTTTTTGAGCGGTGGCGAGCAGCAAATGCTGGCTATCGGGCGAGCCCTAATGGCTCAACCAGAGCTCCTGCTTTTAGATGAACCCCTTCTGGGCCTGGCCCCGATCATAGAGATACGACTTGCCCGGGCTGTAAGGGAGATTAATAAGGAGACAGGTATCACCGTAATGGTTTCTGAGCAATATGCACGGCCAGTCCTTCCCATCATAGAGTACGGCTATGTGCTTGAGAATGGGGGATTGGTTGCAGAAGGGAGCGGTGCTGAGCTTTTGGAAAATCCAGATGTGAAAGAGGCCTACTTCGGCTTGTGAGTTTGCCCTTCAATTTGCCCACCATTTAACCCAACCGAAACCATCATTATTTAATACAGGAGACACTGTGATGAGCAAAGGTGTTATTTGGGATTTGGATGGCGTACTGGCGGACACGGCTGAGGCGCACTTTCGCTGCTGGGTCACGGCACTTGCTGAAAAGGAGATTCCCCTTGACCGACCCACATTTGACGGCCTTTTTGGAATGAATAACAGAAATATGTTGGCCCAATTGTTGGGCAGGCCCCCAGAGCCTAGCGAGCTGGAGGGCATTGCGGGCCGCAAAGAAGAGATCTTTCGGATGGAGTCCCAATGGCTCATTCGTCCAATGCCTGGTGCGCTCTCTCTTCTAAAGGAACTTGAAGGGGCAGGCTGGAAACAGGCGATCACCTCCTCTACGCCAAAGGTCGACGTGGAGCTGGTGCTAGGCATACTAGGAATCCGGCAATGCTTTCAGGCAGTCCTTTCTGGCGAAGAGCTGTCCGCCAGCAAACCGGAGCCCACCCTGTTTTTGGAAGCAGCCAAAGTGCTGGGGCTGTCTCCTGAGCGTTGCGTTGTTGTGGAAGATGCCCCGGAGGGGGTGGAAGCGGCGCATAAGGCCGGGATGCCTTGCATTGCGCTCGCCACGACAAACTCCCGTGAGGCCCTGGCTTCAGTCACACCCTCGACCCTGCTTTTCGACGATTTGACCCATGTTACTGAAAGCGATTTTTCTAATCTTTTAAAAACAAATTAAAGCGCTGCCCCTCCCGGAGAGGTTTCCATTACCAGATTTAATCTACTATTTGGTGAGATTCAACGATTTGGCAAGAAACCTGCACTTATGGACCTGAAGAGCCTATCACAAGATATTGTAGCACTGCCCCCCTTCCATTAGAGCTAAATTCGAGAATTCTGGCACGATTCGGAAAGCCGATTATCCTTGACAGTGAAAACGTTTCGGGTTTACTTAAAGTCAGTTCATTTCTAACTAAATAGATTAACTTTATGGGCATAAGATGATCTATATTATAGCCTAACTTTCCTTCCATAACTTAACCTCTATGTCGGGTTAGAGGTTACTCGTGGAGAAACGCCTCAAAATGTGCCAGCCTTGGTTCTAATAGAAACTGTAAGTTTCATTAGGATCCAATGTGTCCTCTTAATAGAACATTCTTGCATCGGATAGGTCCCACACATGACCCCATAAGTGCCGAGGGTTTTAATTGCTGACTGTCGGGAAAAAGACGTCTTCTTCTTGAGTATGCAGTAGAGGGTTTGTGTAATGCTCCAAGACTTTATGAAGGGAGGAATAGAAGATGGAAGCAGATCCCTCCACAGAAGTAATTTTTAGGAAGCTTGAGGGAAAGGTAGAGGAGTATCCCCACATTTCGGAAAACTGTGCCCAAAATGCCTTTTTGGTTCTCCAAGAGCACTTTGGGTTGAATGACAGAGCAATCTTGAAGGCACTCACGCCATTTCCTGGTGGCGTTGCGCTCAGGGGTGAAACATGCGGCGTAGTCATTGCATGCCTTATGACACTAGGTCTAGTCTATGGGCGAGATAGGTTAGGTGATTTAGTAGGATATTTTGACACTCTCTCACCAGCCAGCAAGTTTTGCATCCGTTTTGAAAAGGAGTTCGGAGGGAAAACGTGTCGTGACATTTTAAAGTCAGATTTTCGCAAGTTGCATAACCCTGTCGACTCAAAAAAAATGTCGAAAATTAGTGCAGCTGAACATCGAGCCGCTGTGGTTGGCATGGGTGTGAAAATAGCACCAGAAATAATATGGGATAAAATGAAGAGTTAATTAATTTGCAGTAGCTAAGGTCCAACCTTTGCTGTCTTAATCAATAATGGAGTGGGGCCTGAAGGGCAGACCCCACGATGAAATAGGATGTATCAAAGCTACTATTTGGTTTTCCCTACAGTTTTTGCTTGTTTGGCCAGCGCCGCGCGGACACCGGCGGCATAGTCAGGATGAACTTTCTCGAAATGCCCCAGTTGACGTTCGATAATGTCTTCCGGCACGCCTTGCATGGCTTCAGCTATGTTGGAGAATAGCCGAGCCTTTTGGCCGTCATCAAAAAGATTGAACAGCGCCCGAGGCTGCCCATAATCGTCATTTCCCTCACGATGGTCGTAACGGCTGGCATCGCCGGAAATCTTCAATGGCGGTTCGGCAAAGTTCGGATCTTCGAGAGGTCCTTTAAACGAGTTGGGCTCGTAATAGGCATCCGGGTTCGGAAAATTGGGGAAGAACCGCATCTGGCCGTCCTTGTGGTAGTGATTCACCGGGCATTTCGGGGCATTGATGGGCAGGGCCTCGTAATGGGTGCCGAGGCGGTAACGGTGCGCGTCGGCATAGGAAAAGACGCGCGCCTGGAGCATCTTGTCCGGTGAATAACTGATGCCGGGTACAATGTTGGATGGCGAAAAGGCTGCCAGCTCGACCTCGGCGAAGTAGTTCTCCGGATTACGGTTCAGTTCCATGATGCCGACATCAATAACCGGATAGTCGCCGTGAGGCCAGACCTTCGTCAGGTCGAACGGGCTGTAGGGCGTCTTCTCGGCATCTTCCTCTGGCATGACCTGAACTTGAAAGCGCCACTTCGGGAAGTCGCCCCTCTCGATTGCGTTGTAGAGATCTTGCTGTGTGGACTCGCGGGTCCGGCCGACGACTTCCGCAGCCTCAGCGTTCGTCCAGTGCTTGTGTCCCTGCATAGTCTTGAAATGAAACTTCACCCAAAAACGCTCATTTTGGGCGTTTATGAAGCTGTAGGTATGGCTGCCATAGCCGTTGATGTGACGCACACCTATGGGCAGGCCGCGATCCGAAAATAAGATGGTCACCTGGTGCAGGGATTCTGGAGACAGTGACCAGAAGTCCCATGCCGCGGTCGCCGAACGCAGGTTGGTCTTCGGATGCCGCTTCTGGGTATGAATGAAGTCCGGGAACTTGTAAGGGTCGCGAATGAAAAAGATCGGCGTGTTGTTTCCCACCATGTCCCAATTCCCTTCTTCGGTGTAGAACTTTACCGCAAAGCCTCGTACATCACGCTCTGCGTCGGCGGCACCAAGCTCCCCCGCTACCGTAGAGAAGCGTGCGAACAGGTCGGTTTTTTTGCCCACCTCGGAAAAGATCTTGGCTTTGGTGTACCTCGTGATATCGTGGGTGACGGTGAAGGTGCCGTGTGCTCCCCAACCCTTGGCATGCACTACGCGCTCGGGAATCCGCTCGCGGTTCTGGTGAGCCAGCTTCTCGATTAGCTGGTAGTCCTGTATCAGAAGGGGGCCACGGGGACCGGCTGTTAGTGAATTTTGATTATCGGCAATAGGGGCTCCGGCCGTCGTGGTTAATGTCTTCTTTTTTTGTGCCATCTGTTTCCTCCTCTCTGTATCTATTCGTTTACGGTCAAACACTGCCTCATCATTCGTTACCAAGTCTGAGACAGTACCCCAAAAAAATTATTTTTATTTATAAAGAATCGTTCTCCAAACTAAGTAAAAAAATATGACTGATTCTAATCCATCTTCTTTTGGCAATCGGGGCAAATGCCAAAAAAATCAAGCCGATGATTGATGATCTGAAACCCTGTATCTGAAATCAGTTCTTGGGTCATATCCTCCAGGCTCGCTAGATCCGGGTCAACAATTTTCTTGCATTTGGTGCAAATCAAATGCGGATGCGGGTAAGGTTTGTTGCCATCATAGCGGTTGCTTCCCTCCGGAAATCCCAACTCCAGTACCTCGTTAAGCTCCTTGAGAAGGGTCACTGTTTTGTAAACTGTGGCCAGGCTCGTCGTAGGAAAATCCTTTTTTACCTTCTCATATATGTTTTCCACGCTCGGATGCCCCTCACTGAACGCTAAAATCTTGAGCACAGCAATACGCTGCGGAGTGATTCTGAAATTGCGTTGCCTGAGCTTCTGGAGCATCTTGTCCAGTCGTGTTTGAGGGTCTACCATTCTTTATTTATAAATGCCTATATTCTAATAGAGAATTATTATTTAAAGAAAATAGTTAAACAGTTGACAACTGTCAAGCCAAAAATAGGATTTAAGATCCACCTCAAGATACTGCGGACCCCAAATTCGGCTACCGCTTTCTCTTACTAAATGAAACCTTAAAATTTGGCGGATTTCAGTATGCTGCTATACTTGTTGACTCTTGAATGGCCGAAAAACTTGCGATATAAATAAGCTGGAATATTGGTTGAAAGGTTTTCAGGCTTCTTTATTGAATATGATATCTTGAAGAGGAGAAAGTCAGCTTAATACTCAACCCGAAAAAATCAAATTCATAAGATTATATCGTCAAAAAGTATTTCATTTCGTCATTTCTCCCATATCAGGCCGAATAACACCTTGTAGCCCTATATCGAATAGGTCAATATTCCAAAGAAATATCTTGACAAAATACTACATTGTGGTATTAAATTCTGATATGTTATAGCCAATATATTAACAAATAAAAGGAGTAGAACTGCCATGAAAAAAGCACTAGCCATCTTTTTTATGGTCGGTTTTTTGAGCCTGTTTGGGGCTCATTCGGCAATGAGCGTTGAAACCAAGTCCGCAGAATTAGAAAGATTATATGGGTCTTACATCGACAAACATATTTCGAGGCGTGATTCTAGAGCTGCGAGGAAAGATGCAAAGAGTGAACATATTAGACAAGAAGCAGCGCGGCATTGCTTGATGGGACACTTTTATAGAGAGCATAGAACAGCGCTTATTAATGACATGATCGGAGAGGGTATCGGGACAAAGAAACACCAGGTTGATTACTATTTGAACAGTAGGTTTTTCCAAACCCTAAGGGAAGCAGCAAAAACTTTGAGTCATTAATGCTTAGGGAATAATCAAAGTTTTCGTTTGGAAGGCTCAAATTTTCAAGTATTCCAGATCTCATTTTTATTAATGAACCGTCTGGTCAGCGGGCTTTTTTTTCAGCCTTCCTTCGTTCCTCATCCCTAATCTCTCGTCGTAGCAACTTTCCCACTTTGGATTTAGGCAACATGTCTCTAAACTCAATGTACTTGGGCATTTTGTAGGGTGCCAGCCGCTGGCGGCACCAACTGTTCAGCTCTATGGAACTGACCCCCCTTGCGTCGTCCTTGAGCACCACGATGGCCTTGATGCGCTCCCCTGTCCTCGCATCAGGCACGCCCACGACGCAGGCGGCTATCACAGCCTCGTGGTCCTGTAGCACAGCTTCAATCTCGGAAGCAGAGACCCTGTATCCCTTATACTTTATGATGTCCACGCCTCTGTCCACAAAGTAGAGTCGTCCGTCGCTGCCCCGCTTCACAAAGTCATTCATGCGATAAAAGACCCTGCCGTCTATAGGGACAAAGGAACGAGCGGTCTCTTCCGGCTTATTCCAATAGTGTTTAAAGGTATATTCACATCGTACGAGGAGTTCACCTACTTCATTATCCGGCTTTGGCTCCAGGGTTTCCGGATCAACAACTATTACCTCTCTGGAGGGTAATGGGACCCCTATGGATTCAGGATGAGGCTCCATATCGAAACGAGGTCCGGTGGTGAAGCCTACTTCCGTGGCACCATAGCATTGGTAAATGGGCTTGCCGAATGTCTCTTCCCACCGTGCATTCACTTCTGGAGGGAGCTTGTCAGCGCCACACAAGCAATATTTTAGGGATGGACAGTCATACAGATCGACCCTGTCATGTTCCAGTATCATGCGATAGAGGGTGGGCACACCCAAAAGCAGGGTCACTTTATGTCGTCGAATAGTATCTAAAATGGCATCGATGTCGGGAATGGGCATCAGCATCAGCGGGTTCCCCTTGGTCAATGCCCAAGCCATGGTCATGCCCTGTGCCATTTCATGGAAGAGAGGATTCACCATGATCAACTTATCCTCTCCCCCTTCTCCAATATAGCCGTCACTAATTTCACGGATTTCCTCCAATATAGCCGTCACTAATTTCACGGATTTCGCTGACAAAACTGACCACGGCCGTGTGATTGGTGGGAACACCCTTTGGAAAACCTGTGGTCCCACCAGTAAAGAGCAGGCGACTGAGATCAGCCCTTGGATCTATATCTACCTTTGGGGGGTCGGGAGTGTATTTTTTGATCAGGTCCTTAAACAGGAAGACCTTCTCCCCTTTCTCCACGACACCATGAGGGATCTTATCAAACATGGCACCGGCAACCCGTTTCCACCAGGGGAGGAGATCAGCATAGTTGGTGACGATCATCGCCTTTAAACCCGTGCTGGAGAAGACCTCACGTACGTAGCCACAATTGGTGTCTTGGGAAAGAATGAACTGAGCCCCAGAGTCCTTGATGAGGTATTCAATTTCATACGGGGTATAAATGGGGGAGACAGGTACCGGTGTTGCCCCAATCCTCTGGGATCCAAAAAAGCCAGCAAGAAACTGGGGACAGTTGGGAATGTATATCATCAATTTGTCCCCATGTCTCACACCCAGGTTGTACAGGGCGTTTGCAAATCTATCAATGAGCTCCCTCATTTCGGAATAGGTCCAGGTCTCCCCCAAGTAGTAGATCGCTAGCCGATCGGGATACTTCTCGCACATCCGCTCGATGGCCGCGAATACGGGCTCATCATACGCGGTTTTTTCGTACTCACCCACCTGTCCGTATATAAGTTCTTGGGACTCAGACATTGTTTTCTCCCCAGAGCAAGATACGAAATATTGATTCAAGTCGACGCTATGTAAAGGTCATTGCGAGCCCGCATCGAGCTCGCAATGACGCTTGAGGAAAATGGCTTAGTCAAGAAACAAGCGCTATCCTTGTTTACTTCATCCAGGGTGGAAGCTGGTACTTTCCAGAGGCGATTTCGGCCGGCCAGATGGTCACCCTTTTTCCATCCTGCCATTGCAGGTACTGACCCACAAGGGTCTCTTTGGGATTGGTGCCATAAATTGCCTGGTGGCTCTGCTTGTCAAACCTGAGCCTTCCACTTACCGTGATCATATCTGTTTGCTCAATGGCAGGAATGAGCGTGCCAGGATCGAGTGATCCCGTTCGTTCAATCGCCTCTTTTAACATATACAGAACCGTGTAGCTGGGTGCGTTTGCAGCACCTCGAGGTTCCACGCCCCATCGTTTCTTGTATGCTTCAAAGAAGGGTTCCGTTAGAGGCGTGATTTGCTGGCCCGGAAGCGTACCACCCTCTCCGCCAACCTCGACCAAATGGGAAACCTTACCGCGGGTCTGCTTCCACATACCCGGATCATCTGTGGGGCCGACAAAACCAATGGCTGCGGCAGGTATCTTCAAATCATGCCATTGCTTTATCATGCCCAAGGCCTCAGGCGTGTGATCCCAGATAAAGAGGACCTGGGCCCCTGATTTCTTCACGTCACGCAGCATCATGAAGAAGTCCGTGGTGGCTAGGGGGTGAACTTCTTCGCCAACAACGGTCCAACCGCTGGCAACGGCTCCTTTTTTAACGGCAGCAGCTGATGCTTTACAGTGGGCTGCCTCGGCAACTGTGATGTACATCTTATTGAATCCATATGTTGCCTTCAAATTGTTGAGCAGGCGGACGAGATCCATGACCCAATAAACCACGTGTCCACTCAGCCTGAAGCTATATTTGTATGTATCAGGATTTTTAGCCGTCTTTTTGTGCCAAGCGGGCGTCCAGGTGCCGATGTTTACGATGTCCAACGTCTTGTATTTGGGGTATAAATCCAAAGCGGCCAGACTGCACTCTGACATACAAGGTCCACCGGCAAGAATCTTGGTGTTTTTGTCCAAAATAAGCTTTTCTATGGCCAGCAGCACCTCGCTCGTTGGAACGCCAGGCTCTTCGTCCCGCGTGTCTGCAATTTCCAGCTTAATGGGTCGCATTTGCCCTCCCACTTTGATCCCGCCAGCCGCATTGATCTGCTCAGCAGCGAGTATCATGGACCTCTCCCCATTCTGCCCGTAAGTGGAAGCACGGGGGATAGGTGCTCCAATAACAATGGGTTCGGCGGACTCTACCCTGGCATCATCCAGACCCACCGCGGATACTGCCAACACAATAATAGCCAACAATAGAATTCCCTTTTTCATAGCCCAATGCCCTCCTTTCTTTGGTATCTTATGTTATCAATGGTGGATTTTAAGAGAAATGTCAACATTTCTAGGAAAGTTTGTCTTGGCACAGATCAGTGAATTATTTGGATTTTTTCCAGTCATAAGCGCCATCAATGAATTCCAGGATGACGCCATGCATCTTTTTGGGATGTAGAAAAGAGTATTTTCTATCCTTTTCAGCCCAATGTTGGATATCTTTGCCGCCCACGGGAACCACCTCACCCCCGTTCGCTTTGAATTTCTCGGTTGCCTCTTGGGTATCGTCCACATTGAACGAGATGAGCTGTACCCCTTCGCGGCCATGATTCCTTTTTTCAATCCAGTCGCCCACGTGTCCCATTTTTCCCTCAGGTTGAGGAGTCCCTTTCTTTATCCACTTGGTTTTATGACCAGGCCCAGAGAAAACCACAGTTCCTTTATCATCCTGCAATTCATACCACCCTCCAGAGAACTCATCCTCCATGATTTCAAGGGTCGTAGGACCCATTGCAAAGCAACTCACATTAATATGGGAACCGGGGTCATGGTACCGTTCCACCACCTCCCAGCCGAAAAGATTGCAGTAATCCTGCTCTGCCTCGAGTACATCTCGCACTGAAATACAGATGTGATCCACGTAATTAACCTTCACATTCTCCCCCATTTTCTCCCTCCCTCGCATGCGCTTAGAATGAACATCGATTTATACTTATAAGGAAAGACGAAATTTTGCAATTATATAGTCGTACTTGGGATATCAGATCCCTGGTATTTCTTGATTTACTCTTTTGCCTGAAATGTGAGATACTTACAGGGGATAGAGGCCCTATTCGAGGATATAGATTGGAAGGCAGAAGTCTTTGAGGAGTTGGATAAGCCGAGTCCAGAAGAAGGCATCCCAGCAACCACTGCTTCAGCGGGAATGACGTATAGATAGTAATTGTGCGCAATTACCTATGTGGTCGCGTATAACTGGAGGCATACCATATGGATTTTCAATTATCAGAAGATCAGATGTTGCTGAAAGACACCATGAGGAAAATAAGCCTGAAGGAATTTGGTCCCAAGGCGGCTGAAATTGATGAAAGAGAAGAATTTCCTTGGGACAACAAAAAAATATTAGAAGAGCAAGGTGTGTTTGGCATCAATTGCCCTGAGGAATACGCGGGTACGGGAGCCGGACTCTTATCTCTGGCCATTGTTATCGAGGAGGTGGCTCGGGTGTGCGCCTCCACGGCCCACATCATTGCGGCGAACGCCTTGGTCACTGACACCTTGACTCGCATGGGAACCCATGATCAGAAATTGAAATGGCTGAAGCCCTTGGCCAAGGGTTCTGTACTCGGGGGCACAGCAATTACCGAGCCTGAGGCGGGCTCCGATGTATCTAGCATAAAGACGACCGCTGCAAAAAAAGATGGGGGATACATAATCAACGGGAACAAAAGATTTATCACACATGGCAGTACAGGAGATATTTTTACTGTCGTTACCTGCACAGACAGGTCAAAGGCACACGAGGGGATCACCCTGTTTGTTGTGACAAGTGACATCCCCGGTTTTGTGCGTGGTAAAAAGGAGAAAAAGATGGGCCTCCGCGGATCGGACACCACCGATCTCATTTTTGAAGATTGTGTGGTGCCGGAAGAAAACATGATTGGCGGTCTGGGTGAAGGGTTTAAAATCCTCATGGACCTGCTGAATCACTCGCGGCCATCCATAGCTGCGGAGGCAGTGGGTATCGCACAGGGTGCTCTGGATGCTGTTCTGGACTACAGCAGGGACAGAGTCCAGTTCGGGCAGCCCCTTTCAGAGTTTCAGGGGCTTCAGTGGATGCTCACAGACATGGCCCTTAAGGTGGAGCTGGCGCGAACCCTGCTTTATCGAACCTGCTCTATCATTGACACTGAACCGGAGTCTACAGAGATCCCAAAGCTGGCCGCCATGATCAAATGGTTTGCATCAGACACAGCCATGCAGGTAACCACAGATGCGGTTCAGATCTTTGGGGGTTATGGATATGTGAAGGAATACCCGGTAGAGCGAATGATGCGGGATGCCAAGGTGACCCAGATATATGAAGGCACCAATCAAATCTGCCGGAACATCGTCATAAGGCAAATGCTGGGATAGGGATTTCAAACAGGGATATAATCACGAAAGCACGAAAAAGAGAAACCACGAAAAATTTCCTTAGACAGTATTTACAGGATTTCACCCCGCGTCGCCAAGGCTATGGCGGAGCAGGGGGATTTAGAAGCCTCAGAAAACGGGTCGCTTCAAGGCCTCCCCGCGCACAAGTGGGTGGGGAGCTTCTGAGGGATCATTCATCCTCTCTTATTCTATCCGTGCGATCCTGTAAATCCTGTCTAAAACAATTCTCTATAGCTCTGGCCCCTGTGCGAGACGTTCAAGACCCTTTTCTATCCGATATTATCCGCCACAGATCTCCCTTTTCTGACATCTATTGTCCGGTGCGTTAAGACCAATCAGTTTATACCAATAAAGGAGCAGATTAGAGCGCTGCTCTCCTGAGCCGATTGTCGCCAGAAGCACGTCACTCAGGTCCTGAAGGCGGTCCTGTGCCTCGTTTTTCACCGCACCAGGCACAGAATCCATCCCCTCGGGTAAAAACTTCCTATAGCCTATTTTCAGGTTACGATAGACGGCGAGCTGTGTCTGAATGAGATAGACCTGGATGGGTTCGTCCGGGGCCACAAGCCTTCTCGCCTCATCCAATATGGTTGTGGCGTTTAGGAGTGGGGTTCTGATATTCGCATCAAAATCATTCTTTGAGATTTCCTCGTTTTCATTTCTCTCTCTCAGAGAAATGAAATGGTGAACTTGATCAATTCTAATGAGTGCAGGCAGGGCTGTCATGAGCGTTCTATCGCGAGGATGAAGCTCATCAACAGGGAGTTGTAGTGCCTCAGTAGCGGTTTTCTTTGCCTGCGGATAAAGCCGGAGTCGCCACTGGGTGAGCGCCTTCAGGGTGAGCACATTCCCCCAAAGCTTGTCCCCTTTCAGCCTGCTAATCTCCTGAGGATCTAATCTGTCCAGGCTGACCAAGACACCTGCGTATCCCGTACGTGCAGCAGCCGAAAGGCTGGCCACTTCACTATTGGGAACAGGGTTGAATCGCAAGGCGTTCTCCGCATGGGCGGCCTGATTAAAGGCATCCTGTGCCTCGCGAAGGTGATTGACCTGCGCGCATCCAATGCCGGCTACCGTGAATAGCAGCGCTAGAAAGAGAAAGGGACAACGCCGCAAAGTCGTCACAATCGCATAGTTCTTAAAAGATCTCTCCATTCCAGATTCCTCCCAGTGGGAAATTTGTGGCACACCGTTTGCGTAACCGCAAAGGAAATGATGCAATCTCCAAAATGTCTAATCCACTCAAGAAAAAATCTCTTAGAAATCCCCTCTGTCTCCCCTTTTGAAAAGGGGAGGACTTTTGCTTCCCCCTTTTGTAAAGGGGGATTGAGGGAGATTTTATGCGAAGTGCAGAAGAGATGAGAAAATCGATAGTTTATTACTCTTAAGACATGCCCAGTTCTGTTCGCAGCTCAGCTTCAAATAACTCCAGGCTCCAAGATTTGCCCTCATTGATGGCCTTCACTTGCTTTTTCATGAGAGTCCTTAGCTTCTTCACCTTTTCTCCAGTCACCCCAGCTTCTGCCAACAGGTTCAAAACCGCCTCTATGGTCTCGATAATGACCTCACTTCGAACCAGACTCCATGCCGCCTTGTCATCTTCTTTTCGAAATATAGAACTGAGAATAGCATCTACGAGCGCCGCCACCATAAGCGACCCATTGGGCAATCTTTCCAGAAGCTCCTGACGGCGGGCCACAGCCTTCAACGTAGCACTGAGGATAAGGGAAGCGTCGTGCGTGCTCAACCGCCTGTCCTGCTGTTTTCGAAGAACGCCAACCACGGCCTCCAACGCCACCTTCAGGTTATCGTTAACCTTGCCTGAGCGATTGATGAGCCATCCCGGATTGTTGACGAACTCATCAAACGTGGCTTCAAACACACGGAGCATATCGTCACTCGTAAACCGAGGCTTCCACTTTGCCGAGGGAGGCACGGTGGTAAGGCTTTCGAGCACAACCCTTGCCGCGGTGAGGAGCAGGTGGTTCTCGGGATGCTTCGTCCACTGAGGCCAGAGGAGGTAAAGGTTCTCTCCAGTCCTGTCCAGGATCAGGCGTGCCACTTCTGGCAGAATGCCTGTTTCAAGAAGGGCTTTATGCTTGCCCAGCTCTGAGGCGACTTGAGAAAGGAGACTTTTTAGGCCGACGTTTTCTGCATGGAGCAGGAGTTCAGGGTGTTTACCCAACGCCGCGAGGCCTGCCCGAATCACCACTTCCAATCCTTCTCTGCCAAAGACCCTGTCCAGATGGCCCTCTGGTTGATCTAGAACAAATCCCAGGACAGCCTGGCCCACATGGCTTGCCAGTTCCGACTCTGCGGGCTCCTCGACGCCAAGGAATTCCTTTGGATTGGAGGCAACGAACCGACCTCCGCTGGCCAGGACGCTTCGAAAGACCAGTTCAGCCCAGGCCTTGACCCGTTCCTCTCTGTCTTCATTGCCCGCGCCGCCCGTGGACTCACGAATCGTATTGATACGGTTTGCCACATCCTTCACAAGGGCATTTGAGGTCACGGCGATCAGCTTTTGATATTTAGGATCTCCCGAGAGGAATTCGCTGTTCTCTGAAACCGTCTCCAGAGTCGCAATAAGGAGGCGACCCGGGAGGTCCCCGATCTTTTCTTCAGCAAAATCCTCAGAGAATGTGATTTGATCCAGGCTATTGAAGAGGACGTAAAGGGCCTTTCCATGTCTCGAATTTTTGTTAAGTGCACCCGGCAAATGCGCAAAATAATCAACACCTATCTCAATAAAGGTGCCTGCAAAGCGTCGTAGGAGAGTGGGGTGAGGGTCGTTGCCCTTCCTCCACTGACGAATCCTCAGGATGTTTATCAATTCATCTGGAGTAAATTCGTCAGAGGCCTTTTCAAATTCAAACCCTTTTTCAATGAAGTCCAGAGTCGCAAAGTCACTATACAGAATCATCAGCTCTGTTTTCTGCTCTTCAGTGAGGGTGTTCACTATTTGGGTAATTTTATTGGTTTCCCCGAGCCGATTGCGCAAATCCATCAAGAGTTTTGATTCGGAAATGTAGCGTTCGCCAGAGCCCTTGAAATATTCCACGGCATCGTACACATCTGACTTGGCCTGGTAATTTGGTAAGGGCAAGATCAGGGCGCGGCGTCGGGTGGCATCCACATAGGCTGCTCTCGCCTGGACGCCTAGCCTAAGGGCGCTCTGAATGGCAAACAGTATGAGATCGGATGAAGCCATGGCACTAGATACTCCGTTTCTCTCATCTGGAAGATTCCCCGTAGCATGCTGCAGGGAGGTCCAAAAGTCAATGTCCCACGGCTTCATCTGGTTGATTTTCTGGGTGCCATGATATAAGACTTTATAGAAGGAGGATTTTGAGACATGGAAATAACGACTTTAGGGGTTGTGGGTGCGGGTCAGATGGGTGCGGGCATCGCACAGGTGGCTTCCGCCAGGGGACTGTCGGTTATCATGAGCGACGTTCAGGACGAGTTTCTGGAAAGGGGATTTGCTGCCATTGAGAAAAGCCTCGGCCGCATGGTAAAAAAGGAAAAGATCAGCGAACATGACCAGCAGGCCATACTGGGCAGGATAGAGGGGACCACCTCCATTGATGATATGGCGAAGGCTGACTTCGTTGTGGAGGCCGCCACAGAGCAGGAGACGCTGAAACTTCAAATTTTCCGTGATCTGGATGAATTCTGCAAGGCTGAGGTGATCCTTTCCTCAAATACCTCTTCCATATCCATTACCAAAATAGCGGGTGCCACAAAGAGACCGGGAAAAGTCATCGGGATGCATTTTATGAACCCGGTTCCCATGATGAAACTGGTTGAGATCATAAACGGCTTGGCCACCACGGACGAGACCTATCAGACCACCAGAGATCTTGCCCTGGAGTTGGGGAAGACACCGGTTCCGGCCAATGATTTCCCTGGGTTCGTCGCCAACCGGATCCTCATGCCCATGATCAACGAGGCGATCTACGCCCTTTTTGAAGGCGTGGGCAAGGCAGAGGATATAGATCAGGTCATGAAGCTTGGAATGAACCACCCCATGGGTCCGCTGGCCCTGGCGGATCTCATAGGCCTGGACACTGTCCTGGCTGTGCTTGAGGTGTTAAAGTCCGGTTTGGGAGATGATAAGTACCGGCCATGTCCGTTGTTGAGGAAGTATGTGGACGCGGGATGGCTGGGGCAAAAGACAGGTAGAGGATTTTACATATATACATAGAGGCTGTCGGAAAACGCCCATCTGCCGTTCGGCACGCTCAGGGCCCTGAGCAAAGTCTAAGGGCTGCGTTACCCTCATCCCTCATCACTGCGGCGTACTTCTCTGTACGCCTCATTCCTCGGGATTTCGGGAGCCTTGCATATGAACATTTTCTGCCAGCCTCTAAGAGGCCAGATTTTCGACAGTCTGATAGAAAGAATGGATTACTGGAGTTCTGGAGTGGTGAAACGGTTTTTTCTTTTTACTCCCATGCTCTAGGCGGCATTAAGGCGCTTGCGGCCGATATTCATGGTGTGTTTCGGGAACGTCTGCAGCTTTTTTTACAAGGAAGTCTTTAGTTAATGATTGGGATAATAGATTACGAAGCAGGTAATTCGACGAGTGTCCAGAGAGCCCTCTCTTTTTTAGGGCAGGAGTCGTTTATCACCAGTGACTTATCAGAAGTCATGCAGGCGGAAAAGATCGTCTTTCCGGGTGTGGGTGCCGCCGGGAAGGCCATGTTCGACCTGAAAAGGCTGGGACTGGATCAGGCCTTGATAGAATCCTATGGTGCGGGCAAACCCATCCTCGGTATCTGCATTGGAACTCAAGTCA
>WOR8_10008287_pt1 | contig 17097 bp, 15 predicted proteins | sample DeeMarSeWOR38_10_FD_19890 | JGI IMG/M metagenome (IMG submission 19890)
GATGCCCACGAGATGGAAGCTGCTCCGGGGATCAGACCTCAGGAACTCGACACCGAACCGGAAGAGCCCGGAGAGGAATAGGTAAGCGGCTGCGCCCTGACCGTCAAAACTCTTTCTCGGCTGGAGCCAGACGAGAAAGCCGGCCAACCCTGTCAGGAAAAGGAAGGAGTACAGCTGGGTCGGGTGGACCGGTTGGTTCAGAACCTCCGCCGCAAGGCATCTTGGATCGGTAAAGGTCACCGCCCAGGGAAGGTCCGTGAGTTTTCCATAGCAGCACCCGGCGGTAAAGCAGCCAAGCCTGCCCAGACCGTGTCCCAGAGCGATGGCTGCCGCACCGATGTCCAGCATGGACCAGAGGGGCAGCCGGTAAAACCTGATGCACGCGAGAAGGGCCAGGATCCCGCCCAGCAACCCACCATAGAAAACCAGTCCCCCTTTCCACAGCATAATGATCTCGAGGGGGTTCGATGTGTAATAGGACAGGTTGACAAGGACGAAGAGAGTCCTGGCGCCGATCAGACCGCAGATCACTATGATAAGGGCCATATCGATGACACGACCTGGGTCACCACCGGATCGTCGATACAGGTATTCGGCGAGCCCGACACCGGCCATGATGCCAAGGGCGACCATCAGTCCATAGGTGTGGATGGTCAGCGGGCCGATGGTGAGAAGTTCAGGAAACATCGGAATTCTGTTTCGGGCTGAGCAGATCGGCTTCCCCTGTAAAATACAGGTAGGCCAGGATGATGGCACCGATGCAGATGGCCGAATCAGCGACGTTGAAAGCGGGCCAGTGCCAGGAACCCAGATAAAAGTCCAGGAAATCGACAACTTGTCCTGAAGCAGCTCTGTCGTACAGATTACCGACGGCCCCGCCCCCGATGAATGCGAGGGAAATCCTGAGGAGCGGGGAGGAACCGGCCGCAGACTGTCTGTAAAGGTACCACAGAAGGCAGATGGCGGCTATGGAGGCGATGATAAAAAAACCCCTTCGCATAGGGCTGTTCCAGGTAGAAAGGATGCCGAAGGCGCCGCCGGTATTCCTCACATAAGTGAGATTGAACAGGTTGGGAATGATCGATATGGACTGGTTCAGGTCCATGAAGCTGGGAACCATCACTTTTGTCAGACGGTCCGCTGCGACGATGGCGCAGAAAATAAGAGCGTCCCGTATCATCCCTGCTCCATAACGGTGTGGCATCTCCCGCAGATCGTGGGATGATCCCGGAAACTGCCCACATCCTCAGTGTACTTCCAGCAGCGCTCGCATTTGACCCCAGATGTCCTGACGACCTGGACTCCGACACCCGGGGTTCGTTCGTCCCGGGTGGTATTCTCGGGAAGGGTGTCGGTCATCTCCACGACAGCTTTGGAAACAATGAAGAGGTCGGCAAGATCCTGCCCGAAGGAAAGGAGGAATTGGGACGTCTCCTGCTCCAGGCAGTAGATTCTCACCTCCGCTTCCAGGGCGTTGCCGATTTCTTTACTCTGCCTCACCTCTTCAAGGGCTTTGGTGGCTACCTCCCTGACCCTGAGCAGGTCCTGGTATCTTCGCTCCAGTTCGGGATCTTCCCACTTGTCTTCGGGGGCAGGGAACCTCGACAGGAAGACGCTTTCAGATCTGGTGCCCGGTAAATGCTCCCAGACCTCCTCGGCGGTGAAGGAAAGGATCGGCGCCATAAGACTTACGATCCCCTCAGCGATATAAAGGAATGCCGTCTGGGCTGAGCGTCTCAGGTGGTCATTCCGGACCGATGCGTACATCCTGTCCTTCAGAACGTCGAGATAAAAGTTTGAGAGATCCACGACACAGAAGTTGTGCAGCGTATGGAATACCGTGTGGTACTGATACTTCCCGTAGGCATCGAGGACGCGTCCGGTGACCTGGGACAGCCTCAGCAGGGCCCAGCGGTCGAGTTCCTCCATCTCCTCATGGGGGATCATGTCCCTTTCGGGGTCAAAGCCGTCCAGGTTCCCGAGAAGATAGCGGCACGTGTTGCGGATCCTCCTGTAAGCCTCGGACAGGCGCTGGAGGATCTCCTGGGAGATCCTGATATCATCCCTGTAATCCTCTGCCGAAACCCACAGACGAACGATCTCCGCACCGTTCCTTTCGGTGATGTCCTGTGGTGATATGACGTTACCCATGGACTTTGACATCTTTCTCCCGTTCCCGTCCACGACGTAGCCGTGGGTCAGAACCTCCCTGTAGGGCGCTTTTCCCCGGGTCCCCACGGCGGCGAGAAGAGAGCTGTGAAACCACCCGCGATGCTGGTCGGACCCCTCGAGATACATGTCGCTGGGCCAGGTCAGATCGTCCCGGTCCTCGAGGACGGCGGCGTGGCTCACCCCAGAATCGAACCACACATCGAGGATGTTTGTGTCCTTGCGGAATGTATCGCCTTGGCAGACGGGACACTTTGTGCCCGAGGGCAGCAACTCGTGCGCCTCCCTGGCATACCAGATGTCGGCCCCGTTCTCCTCCATGAGGTCTGCCACGTGATCGCAGATTTCCTTGCTCATGAGGGTCTCTTCGCACAATTGACAGTAGAAAATAGTGATGGGCGACCCCCAGGACCGCTGCCTGGAGATGCACCAGTCCGGACGGTTCTCGATCATGGAATAAATCCGCTGCAGCCCCCATGACGGTATCCAGGACACCTTGTTGATCTCCTCGAGGGATTTTTCCCTGAGGTCCCCATCGTCCATGGAAATGAACCATTGCTCCGTTGCCCTGAAGATAATGGGTGATTTGCAGCGCCAGCAGTGAGGATAGGTGTGTTCAATGAGAGATTCAGCCAGGAGCGCACCAGCTTCCTCAAGTTTTTCGATAACTTTCCTGTTGGCCTCAAAGACCTCCATGCCCGCGAAATATTCCACATCCTGGGTAAATCGGCCGCTGTCGTCTACAGGTGCGTAAACCTCCAGACCATATTTCAGACCGGTCTCGTAGTCGTCCTGACCATGTCCGGGGGCGGTGTGCACACAGCCTGTCCCCGCCTCAAGGGTGACATAGTCAGCCAGGACGATAACCGATTCCCTTTCATAGAGGGGATGCCTTGTCCTGAGCCCTTCGAGGACCTTCCCCTGAAAGCGGACGATGGGTTTCTTCGACTCTATTCCCGCAGCTGCGGTGAAGTCACCAGCAAGTTCATCCGCCACTATGAGTGCCCTTCCGTCCATGGGGAGGGCCGCATAGGTGAGGTCAGGGTGAAGGGCAACGGCAAGGTTGGCGGGAATGGTCCACGGAGTTGTGGTCCAGATGATAACATCCGTTGGCACCCCGGCCAGTTCCGGTACCCTTTCAGACAGGTCATCGATGAAGGGAAACCGGACGTAGATGCTCGGGGATGTGTGGTCGTGGTATTCCACTTCGGCTTCGGCCAGGGCTGTACCACAGGAAGAGCACCAGTAAACGGGTTTCTTTCGCTTATAGACCAGACCCTTTTCGATGAAGGTACCGAACTCACGTGTTATCCTGGCCTCGTAGGGATGTGCCATGGTCAGGTACGGGTTCTCCCAGTCACCGAAGACACCCAGGCGCTTGAACTCTTCCCGCTGTATGTCGACGTATTTATCGGCGTATTCCCTGCAGGCGCGGCGGATCTCCAGGGCCGGGAGACCCCTCTCCCTGGCTTTTAGCTCGGAGTCCACCTTATGCTCGATGGGCAGTCCGTGGCAGTCCCATCCGGGAACATAGTGGGAATACATTCCCGACATCCATTTGGACTTGACGACAATATCCTTGAGGATCTTGTTTAGGGCCGTCCCCATGTGGATGTTACCGTTGGCGTAAGGGGGCCCGTCGTGGAGGGTGTATACCGGGGAACCCTTCCTGTCCGCCAGGATCTTCCCGTAAAGGCCCATTTTCTCCCACATGGCCAGCCTTTCCGGCTCCTTCACCGGGAGGTTGCCCCTCATGGGAAACTCCGTTTTCGGCAGGTTGAGACTGTCCTTGTAGTTTTTTTTGTTGTCGGTCATTGTTAACTCACAATCTCAGATCTCATATCTCAGGTCTCAGATCGAATATAAAATCCAAGATCCAAAATCCAAGATCCAGCATGTGGTGAATCGTGAACAGTGAGTAGAAACAATACCGTTTATGGTTCACCATTCACTTTTCACCACAAAAAAAACCGCCCCTCCAGGGACGGATCTTCCGCGGTACCACCCCGGTTGCCCGGTCACAGTGTCGATGCGGCCGGACCCCTCTGGCGCTGTAACGGGCGCACCCGGCTTCCCCTCCGCCTTACGGGATCGGGGAAGCGGCTCAGGGGTGATCTTCCCTGTCCCCCCGGTTTCCGGGCTTTCACCGCCCCCGGATCGCTGGGAACCTGGATGAGGGCAGGTACTGTCCCCTTCATCGCCGTATACCAAGAATTGAAGGGGAAGAATATGCCGAAGATACCGTGATGTCAAGGGGCCCGGGACATGTTCCGGGCCGCTCCAAGGTCCAAAATCCAAAGCCCAAAGGATAAGGAGCAGAAGGTCTATGAACCTGGTTCCGGGGTCCAGGGTCTGGAAATAAGGAACCCAGAACCCAGAACCTTCCCTCCCTTGCCCGTTGACCTTGCTCCACGATAGCGTTAACATTCCTAGTTTCCATATGACAATTCATACCCGGAGAGGTGGCTCTTGGCCAAGTCGGCTGCGGACGGCAAGAAGTTTGAAAAAAAGGTGGCGGATCTGGAGGAGATCGTGTCCAGACTCGAATCGGGTGAGACCCCCCTTGAGGAATCCCTCGTCCTATTTGAGAAGGGTACAAACATTCTCAAGGAACTGACACGCATCCTCGAAGAAGCGGAACGCAAGGTGGAAGTGCTCACCAGAGACATGTCGGGCAGCCTCCGGACCGAACCGTTTAAAGAGGAAGAGGACGAGTGAGCACCGCCAGGTATCTGGAAGATTCCAGGCAAAAGGTGGATCGGGCACTTACGGATCTGCTGCCCCGGGAAACGGTCCATCCTGCGCGGCTTTTATCTGCAATGAGGTACAGCCTTTTCGCCGGCGGGAAGCGTATCCGCCCCATTCTGGTGCTGGCTGCTGCAGAAGCTTCAGGCGGGAAGGTCGAGGAGGCCTTGCCGCCTGCCTGCGCTGTGGAGCTGGTCCATACCTATTCTCTGATCCACGATGATCTCCCGGCTATGGACGATGACGATTTCCGGCGCGGGAGGGCTACCTGCCACAAGTCCTTTGACGAAGGAACCGCCATCCTGGCTGGGGACGCACTGCTTACTTTGGCCTTTGAGGTGCTGGCGGCCGGCGGGGAGGGGATAGGGGATAACATCCGTCTTCAGATGGTGCGGGAACTGGCCCTCGCCGCCGGATGGAGAGGTATGGTGGGCGGCCAGCAGGTGGACATGGACAGCGAAGGGTCAAAACCAGAACTTCCCGTGCTCGAGTATATTCATACGCACAAAACGGGTGCACTGATCCGGTGTTCCGTGTTGCTGGGGGGGCTGTGTGCCAATGCAGATGAGGCGACATTAAAGGCGCTGGGAAATTATGGAGAAAAGGTGGGGCTGGCCTTCCAGGTGATCGATGACATCCTGGACGTGACCGCCACCACCGAGGAAATGGGCAAGGATCAGGGTAGTGATGCCGAAAAGGGTAAGGTCACCTATCCTGGTCTTTTCGGGCTTGAGGGTGCCAGGGAAAGGGCCATTAAACTGGTCGAGGATGCAAAGTCTGTGATATCCGGCATGGACTCCACTGGCCGGTTGGCCCAGATAGCAGACTTCGTCCTGCTCAGGAGGTTGTGAGGTTTGAGCGGCAAGGTAAAAGTATCGGAAAGAGATCCGATTTTACCGAACATAGATTCCCCGGCTGATCTGTGGGACCTGGACGTCAAACAGCTCAAACAACTGGCCGGAGAGGTGCGTGCGGTGATCCTCGAGGTTGTATCAGCCAACGGGGGGCACCTGGCTTCCAACCTCGGGGCTGTGGAGCTGACCCTGGCTCTGCATTACGTTTTCAGGATGCCGCAGGACAAGATCATCTGGGACGTAGGACATCAGGCATATACACACAAATTGCTTACCGGCAGGAGGGAAGGCTTCCACACCCTTCGCACGAGGGGAGGGATCAGCGGGTTTCCCAAAAGGAAAGAGAGCGCCTACGATGTGTTCGACGTCGGGCACAGCGGCACCTCTATCTCTGCCGCTCTGGGAATAGCCGAGGCGATGAGGCACAAGGGCGAGCCGGGCAAGGTTGTGGCCGTCATCGGCGACGGAAGCATGACCGCGGGCCTGGCCCTGGAGGGCCTCAACCAGGGAGGAGAACTGGGTGACAGGCTGGTCGTTGTTCTCAATGACAACGAGATGTCCATAGCTCCCAACGTCGGGGCCATGTCCTCCTATCTTTCCCGTACACTGACGGGGAGTCCGGTGAACCGGGTTAAAAAGGTGACGGAGAATTTCCTGAAGAGCATCCCCAAAGTAGGAGAGCATTTTCTGCATGTGGCACAAAGGGCGGAGGACTCCTTCAAAGCCCTCATCTATCCGGGGATGGTTTTCGAAGAGTTGGGGTATGAATACATCGGTCCGATCAAGGGCCACAGGCTGGACCGTCTCATCGAGGCCCTGTTCTTGTTCACGTGGGCACTGAAAAAGGCAAGGGCTATCCCCTGGCCGAAGAAAACCCCATGGCCTTTCACGGTATCGGGCCCTTCGATCTCGAGACCGGTGCACCTCTTAAAAAGAACGGTCCGCCGTCCTACACGACGGTGTTTTCCAATGCTATCGTGCAGGCTGCCAGGAGAGACGACAGGATCATAGCAATCACAGCGGCCATGCCCGAGGGGACAGGTCTTGACGCCTTTGCGAAAGAATTCCCCGACAGGTTCTACGATGTCGGCATCGCCGAGCAGCATGGAGTGACCTTTGCCGCCGGTCTGGCCACGAGGGGATACAGGCCTGTTGTAGCTATCTACAGCACTTTTCTTCAGCGTGCATACGATCAGATCGTACACGATGTTTGTCTTCAGAATCTTCCCGTGATCTTTGCCATGGACCGGGGCGGATTGGTCGGAGAAGATGGGCCCACCCATCACGGCGCCTTCGATCTCTCCTATCTCCGGCACATACCGAATATGACCATTATGGCACCGCGCGACGAGGCCGCTCTCGTCCATGTCCTGGCAACCTCCCTGTCCCTGGACGGTCCCTCGGCATTCCGCTACCCACGGGGCCAGGGAGTCGGAGCGAAGGTTACCGAGCCGGTACCGTGGGAGGCCGGTACGGCTGACCTCCTAAGGGAGGGAGCCGATGTCCTGCTCGTGGGTGTGGGATCAAGGGTCCACCCCTGTCTTAGCGCCGCTCAGGCTCTGGAAAAGGAAGGTATTTCTGCAGCTGTTATCGATGCCAGATTCATCAAGCCTCTTGACACTGAATTGATCTTTCGCTGGGGCAGGGAGTGCCGATTGACCCTGACTGTGGAGGAGAACGTGCTCCAGGGCGGATTCGGGTCGGCTGTTATCGAAGCAGCCACCCACCACGGAGAAGAATTCAAGATCCATCGCCTGGGTTTGCCGGATACATTCATTGAACACGGTACACTGAAGGAACTGTGGGCGGATCTGAAGATCGATGCCGAGGGGATCACCGCAACCGTCAAGGAATTGCTGTCCGGTGGCCGCATCCATAAGGGCTGATCTTCTGCTGGTTGAAAGAGGACTGGCGGAAACGAGGAACAGAGCCCAGGCGCTCATTCTCTCCGGCCGTGTCTTCTCGGGTGCAAGGAGGATCGAAAAACCGGGTACCCGCCTGGATCCCGAATCGCCGCTGTCCATAAAGGAGTCACTGCCTTTCGTCAGCAGGGGAGGTTTGAAACTCCACGCTGCCCTGGAGCATTTCGGGATCGAACCGGCCGGATGTCGATGCCTGGACGTGGGGGCGTCCACCGGCGGATTTACGGATTGCCTTCTGCAGGCCGGCGCCGCTCATGTTTATGCAGTTGACGTTGGCTACGGACAGCTGGACTGGAAACTCAGGAATGATGAAAGAGTCACTGTCCTGGAGAGGACAAATTTCAGGAACCTTGCGGCAGATGCGCTTCCCCACGACCTTGACCTGGCGGTGGCGGATGTCTCCTTTATTTCACTCAGGCTCATCTTCCCAAGGCTGAAAACATACCTGAGCAAGGGTGCCCATGTCGTGGTCCTCATAAAACCACAGTTCGAGGCCGGCAGAAAAAGGGTTGGAAAGGGGGGGATCATCAGGGATCCGAAGGTTCGCGAGGAAGTCCTTCGCAATATCCTCGAGGCGGCTACCGGAGAAGGTTTTGTACCTAAGGGAACCATGGAATCGCCCATCAGGGGTGCCGGCGGGAATGTGGAATTTTTGGGGCACCTGGTGTGGGAAGGGGAAAAATCCATTGAGGAATGAGAATTACGAATTGAGAATTATGAACAGGTCAGTTAAAGATTAATGGTGACGAGTAGAGTTAACGGCTGGCAATGTAGGGGTGATTCCTGGTCTTTGAGCCAGGATTAATACTCAATCCGGAATCCTCAATGCTCCATGAACGGTTCACTGAATCACGGAGTTCCCATGTCCGAAATCAAAGAGATCGGGATCGTGACGAAGACATCCAGCCCCCACTCTGACGAAGTGATGGGGAAGCTCGTTCCCTGGCTGGCCGGGCACGGTGTGAGGGTCCGCATGCAGGAAGATTACAGGGGATTGGCAGATGGGAATTCCATCGCTGTTCCAAGGGAGCATGTTCCAGACGGTGTAGATATGGTGCTTGTCCTCGGAGGTGACGGGACCCTTCTTTCCGTCGCCCGGCTGCTGGAGGGGACAGAACAGCCCATCCTGGGGATAAACCTTGGTTCCCTCGGGTTCCTTACTGAACTGGGACTTGAGGAGCTTTTCGGATCACTTGAAAAGGTCCTGAGGGGGGAGTATACCATCGAGCCAAGGGTCCGACTTGAGGCATCCCTCCATCGCGAAGGAGAGGAGATAGGTCATTACCAGGTTTTGAACGATGTGGTCATCAATAAAGGTGCACTGGCCAGGATCATCGACCTTGAGGTATATGTAAACGAACAGAAGGTGACCAACTACCAGGCGGACGGGCTTATTGTCAGCACACCTACGGGATCGACAGCCTATTCCCTGGCGGCCGGAGGTCCGATCATCGAGCCCACCCTGGATGTGATCGTGATCTCACCCATATGTCCCCACACTCTGACCAACCGCCCCCTGGTTATACCAGGGGGTTCTATGGTAGAGCTGTGCCTGCTCAGTGACTCCGGTGCCGTGTTTCTGACCCTGGATGGGCAGGAAGGCACAAGGCTCAACCAGGGAGATAAAGTCCGCGTCAGGGCATCGGAAAATAAAGTTAACCTCATCAGGACCGGCGTGAGGAATTTCTACGACGTTCTGAGTACGAAACTGCATTGGGGACACAGATAATACCGGCACAGCCGGTATTATCTGTGCAATTGCGGATTGAAAATTGCGTATTACGAATTAAAACAGTGGTTGTGAACAATCGCCAAATGACGTATCCGCAATCCATAATCCCTAATCCGGAATATTGAGGATTATTTTGTTAGAATTTCTCTCCATAAAAGGCTTTGCCATCATCCACGAAGTGGAGCTGCCGTTCAAACCCGGGTTAACAGTGCTGACCGGTGAAACGGGGGCCGGAAAATCGATCATCGTGGATGCGTTAAAAGCTGTCCTCGGGGAGAAGGTTGACCTGTCCGTTGTGCGGACCGGTGAAAATTCAGCCAGGGTGGAGGCGGCTTTCAGCCTTTCGGACATGGAGCTTCCCAGCGGGATCGATGCCGCCGACGAGCTGATCGTCAGTCGTGAGATCCGCAGAGAGGGGCGTGGACGGACCACGGTCAACGGAACCATGATCACCATCCCTCAACTCAAAGAGATGGGGGACCATATGGTGGATTTGCATGGCCAGCACGAGCATCAATCCCTTCTCAAAACCGCTGTCCATCTGAAGGCCCTGGATTCCTTTGCATCCCTTGATCAGGAAAGGCAGGAGTTCACCGGTGTGTTCCGGGACCTGATAAAGACAAAGGCGAGGCTCGACTCACTCGAACAGGACAAAAGAGACCGTCTTGCCAGGTATGATTACCTGCGTTATGTCATCAATGAACTGGAGTCAGCGAACCTGGATCCAGGCGAGGAGGGAGATCTTCGCGGTGAAGAGGCCATTCTTGGTGCGGCAGAAAAACTCCTCCACACCGCCTCTGCCGCTCTGGAGGCGATATACCAGGGGGAAGGTTCAGCCGTGGAAACGGTTCAGGGCTGCGCAGGGGATCTGAAAATGATGATGGAAACAGACGGCAGACTGCGTGAAGTCGTGGAACTTGTCGAGGGTGCCGGAGTACAATTGGAGGAGGCCGGACATTTTCTGAGAGATTACGCTTCAGCAGTTCAATCGGATCCACGCCGGCTAGAAGAGATCCACGAACGCCTGTCCATGATCGGAACTATGAAAAAGAAATATGGCCCTACCATGGAAGATGTTCTGCGGACGCTGGATGAGTCGAGACAGGAGCTCGCGCGCATTGAGGAAGGTGAGACCGATCTGGAGGCTCTGAAAGCCAGGGAAGCAGAGCTGGCAGGCCAGGCCGCGCAACTGGCTCTGAGCTTGAGCCGCAGCAGGAAGAAGAAGGCCTCTTCACTGGAAGAGGCGGTCAAGGCGGAGCTTCAGGACCTGGCTATGGATAAAGTCAGGTTCGTGGTCTCTTTTGAAGAGACCGGGATGAGCGACACCGGGATCGATGGTGTGGAGTTTCTCATTTCCCCCAACCCGGGAGAACCCCTGATGCCCCTCAGAAAGATCGCGTCAGGCGGTGAACTGTCCCGGGTGATGCTGGCCTTGAAACGGATCCTCGCGGGAGCCGATGCGGTCCCGACACTGGTATTTGATGAGGTGGACGCCGGGATAGGAGGCAGGATTGCAGCCGTTCTCGGCCGCAAATTAAAGGACATCGCCACACACCATCAGGTTATCTGCATTACGCACCTGGCCCCTGTGGCGGCCTGCGCTCATCACCACATCATGGTGGAGAAGGCTGAGGAAATGGGCAGGACGGTTGTTCGAACGAGGTACCTTGAAGATGAGGAAAGAGTGAGCGAACTGGCCCGGATGATGGGGGGTATCGCGGTCTCCTCGGGTATTGTCAGGTCGGCGAGAGAGCTTTTGGAGGAGGCACGTGGCTGAAAAAACTATCAATCTGCGCAAAGCCAGGATCGGCGACATTCCCCAGATCCATACCCTTGTGAACTCCTTCGCTACTCGGGGTGAGATGCTGGGCAGATCTCGCAGCGAGCTTTATGAAGGGCTGCGTGATTTCTTCGTCGTTGAGCTGGACGGTGCCATCATCGGGTGCTCGGCGCTCCACATCAACTGGGAAGACCTTGCCGAAGTGAGATCCCTCGCCGTGGTACCTGAAGGACAGGGCAAGGGTATGGGTAAGATGCTGGTGAACGCATGCATCGAGGAAGCCCGATCGCTGGGAATCGCCCGCATTTATGCGCTGACATACAGACCGGGTTTTTTCGAAGGTGTGGGCTTTTCAAAAGTTCCCAAGGATTCCCTCCCTCACAAAGTGTGGGGGGATTGCCTGAAATGCCCGCAGTTTCCAAATTGTGACGAGGATGCCGTGATCATGGAGCTTGCCTGAGTGTCCACAAGTAATGTCGAGAAGATAGCCGCTGCTATTGAGGAAAAGGCACGTGGGGCCGGTGCCCAGGAGGCCGAATGCATGGTCCGCCGGGTCCACTCCCTGCGTGTCGAGGTAAAAGGTGGCAAACCTGAGGGAGTAAGGCGCAGCGTGGAAACCGGCGCAGCCCTGAGAGTCCTGCTCGGCGGCAAGCGGGAGGGATTCGCCTTCATGACAGCTCCAGATGAGGCGGATTTTGCCGACCTTGCCCGTGATGCCATCGACGCTGCACGCCTGCTGCCGCCCATGGAGGAGAACCGGTTTTCCAACGCGGAGATCATGGGTTCTAAAGAAGGCCTGTACGACTCTCAAGGGTTTGATGTTTCTTTCGAGAACAAGGTGTTGCTTGCCGCCGAGGCCGAAGCGGCGGTCCTGGATGCCGATGAGAGGGTTGATCAGGCGCATAAACCGGCCTTCGGGCAGCAGCGCCGCAGTACAGCCATCGCTTCGGGAGGACGCGTCTGGTCTTATGAGGATTCCGTTTTTTCTCTTTCCGTACAGGCCATCGCCCGTTCCAAGGGCGAATCCCAATCGGGGTATGATTTTACCGCATCAAGGAGGTTCTCGGACCTATTGCCCAGTGCGGTAGGACGAAATGCTGCTCAAGAAGCGGTGCAGCTCCTCGGCGGTCAGCCGCCTGATACAGGGACCTTTCCGGCTTTGTTCCCTCCCAAGGTCGCCCTGGACCTGCTTGGGACCCTGGCCTCTTCTTTCTCAGCCGAGGAGATCCAAAAGGGGAGATCCAGGCTGGCCGGAAGGAAGGGGGAGAGGCTTTTTTCAGAGGTTCTTACCATTGTCGACGATGGAACCATTCCCTGGCGGACAGGTTCGATGCCCTTCGATGATGAGAGGGTCCCCCCCGTGCCGCGGCGGCTCGTCGACGGTGGTGTCGTGGCCGGATGGATGCATACACTCAAGACCGCCGCAAGGTGGTCTGAAGAGCCCACCGGCAGCGCTTCAAGAGGTGCTCTGACCGGTGCTCCGATGCCCGGTCCGTCAAACCTTTACATCCAGGAAGGAGCTGGTCCCATAGAAGCTTTAATGCCCTCCGGTCCGTCGGTGAAGTTCCACAGCCTGATGGGAGTCCATATGATGGACCCGGTTTCAGGGGATTTTTCCCTTGGAGCGGCCGGGTATCTCCTTCATGGCGGGGAGCTGGTAAGACCATTCAGAAACGGCACGGTAAGCGGCAACCTTTTTGATCTTATGGCCGGGCTCGCGGGTGTGGGTGATGATCTCACCTTTTACGGGTCAATGGGATCTCCTACCCTATTCTTTGATTCGGTTATCGTGTCCGGTAAATGAGGTAACTTGCATTTGGTATTTGGATATGTTAATTTTTCCTGGATTTTACTTTAAACAATAAAGGCAGCGAACTAGCTTCCAAGGGGAGAGTTTGCACGGTGAATAAGAAGAAATATACCATCATGATCCTGCCCGACGAGACGACGCGGGTAAGGAAATACAGAATTCCCAGGACGATGGTCAGAGGAATTCTTGTGATCCTTGCTTTTCTTGTCCTTGGTCTGGGGTATCTGGTTACAGACTATTATGGCGTTAAAAAGATGGTTGCCGAACTCGACAGGCTTCGTCTGGAGGCGCGACAACAGCAGCAGCAGCTGGTCACTTTCGCCAAATCATTTGATGATCTCCAGGGCGAAATGACGCGGCTCCGGCAGTTCGATATGAAGCTGCGCGTTATGGCCGATCTGGACGGTGTTGTCTATCCTGAACAGATCATGGGTATCGGCGGTGAAAACCCGGAACCTTTCAATCCCCTTGAGGGTGAGCTGTCCTTCCAGGACCAGGCCATCATCAGCAGTATGAACAAAAGTCTGGACCGCCTGAAGACGGAGGTCAGCATCCAGGAACGCAGCTTTCAGGAACTCGTGGAATACCTCGAGGACCAGAAGTCCCTTCTTGCCTCAACACCTTCCATCTGGCCCGTCAAGGGTTGGCTTACATCAATTTTCGGATATCGCACTTCTCCCTTCACCGGCAGGCGGGAGATGCACAAAGGGCTTGATATAGCCACCAGAAGCGGTACGCCGATAATTTCACCGGCAGATGGGCTTGTCGTATTCGCCGGGCGTGAGGGCGGGTTCGGGAACATGATCGTTGTGGATCACGGCTACGGGATCACCACTCGGTTTGGACACTGTTCATCCCTCGATGCCAAACTCGGACAGAAGGTCAAGAGGGGTGATGTCATCGCCCGTGTCGGCAATACTGGAAGAAGCACAGGTCCTCATGTCCACTACGAGGTGGCTGTTAACGGCGTGTCGGTCAATCCGTCCAGATACATCCTTAATTGAGCCGGAAAAACAGGGATCGAAACTTTCCTTCGGCCCCGGTGGTAATGCCATCGGGGCCGTTTTCTGTGGGATCGTTCCCGGTTTTTGTTTGCATCCCAGACAACAGATGTTAATTTATACGGTTAGTAAATGGTTTGGGTGATCTGCGGATATCGGGACTGATGGTCGACTTGAAACGCGGAGCACTGGATGTGATAGGTGAGTGCAGCGAGCACCTCATAAATGAAACGTAAGGTTATTTCTTAGGGACCGCACCTATGATCAATTTCATTGCCAGAAAGATCTTCGGCACAAGGAACGAAAGGGAGCTTAAACGGATCACTCCCGTTGTAGAGCGTGTGAACAGTCTTGAACAGTCCGTGCAGGCTCTTGAAGATGAGGCCCTGAGAGGTAAAACAGGAGAGTTCAAGGAGCGCCTGGAGTCGGGAGAGACCCTTGACGATCTGCTCCCGGAGGCTTTCGCTGTGGTAAGGGAGGTGTCTCGACGCCTCCTGGGCATGAGGCACTTCGATGTCCAGATCGTCGGTGGCGTTATCCTTCACCAGGGGAAGATCGCCGAGATGAAGACCGGTGAGGGCAAGACCCTGGTCGCCACGCTTCCCGTATACCTCAACGCCCTTACAGGGTCCGGTGTCCATGTTGTGACTGTAAACGATTATCTGGCTGGCAGGGATTCCGAATGGATGGGTGCCATATACAAATTTCTCGGCCTTGAAGTTGGCGTCATTCAGCATGCCATGGGTGACCTGGAGAGGAAAAAGGCCTACGAGGCCGACGTGACCTACGGAACCAACAATGAGTTCGGTTTCGATTATCTCCGTGACAACATGAAATTTTCCCTCGAGGACTACGTTCAGCGGGACCTGACTTATGCCATCGTGGATGAGGTCGACAGTATCCTTATCGACGAAGCCCGTACACCCCTCATCATATCCGGCCCGGCGGAAGATTCCACGGACAAATATTACAACATAAACAGGATCATTCCCCGCCTTAAACAGGAACTGCACTATACCAAGGATGAAAAGGCCAGAAGTGTCGTTTTAACCGAGGAGGGTGTCGAGCTTGTTGAAAAGCTTCTGGGTGTCGAGAATCTTTATGATCCGGCTACAATAGAGATCAACCATCATGTTCAGCAGGCCTTAAAGGCCCATGCACTTTTCAAACGCGATGTGGATTATGTGGTCAAGGACGGTCAGGTGCTCATCGTCGACGAGTTCACTGGCCGCCTTATGCCGGGAAGACGATACAGCGATGGCCTTCACCAGGCTCTGGAAGCCAAAGAGGGTGTCCGGATCGAAAGTGAGAACCAGACGCTGGCCTCCATCACCTTCCAGAACTACTTCCGAATGTACTCCAAACTGGCTGGGATGACCGGAACGGCGGACACGGAGGCAGCAGAGTTCAAGAATATTTACAACCTGGATGTGGCTGTCATCCCCACCAACATGCCGATGATCCGTATAGACAACCCCGATGTCATCTATCGCACGGTTAAGGAGAAATATAACGCTGTGGTCGAGGAGATAGCGGACTGCCAGCGACTAGGACAGCCGGTCCTCGTCGGTACTGCCTCCATCGAGAGTTCGGAACTCCTTTCCAGGATGATGAAAAGGGAAGGTATCAGCCACCATGTCCTCAATGCCAAGCACCATGAAAGAGAGGCAGAGATCGTAGCCCAGGCGGGAAGGTCCGGCGCTGTGACGGTAGCGACCAACATGGCCGGAAGGGGGACGGACATCGTCCTTGGGGGGAACCCTGCTTTCCTTGCCAGGAGCCGCGTCAAGGATACCGATTCCGAAGAGTACAGGAAGGTCCTCAAGGAGATGCAGGCCCTTTGCGAAAAGGAACGTGTTTCAGTCCTGGAGGCGGGGGGCGTGCACATCCTAGGAACCGAACGTCATGAAAGCCGTAGGATAGACAACCAGCTCCGGGGGCGCTCCGGCCGCCAGGGGGATCCGGGGAGTTCCAGGTTCTATCTCAGTCTCGAGGACGATCTCATGCGCATCTTCGGTTCCGAGAGAATCTCAGGACTCATGGAACGGCTGGGAATGACCGAGGGGCAGGAGATCGAGAACCGGACCACAACTTCGACATCAGGAAACATATCCTCGAATACGACGATGTCATGAACATGCAGCGGGAGTCCGTTTACGGGCAGAGAAGGGAGATCCTGGGCACAGAGAACCTGTCCGAATGGATCGATGAAATGATCCAGGAGACAATAGAGGAAATGGTTCCGTACCACATCGACCCCAGAGCGCATCGCGATGAGTGGGATCTGGAGGGACTTGCCGACCGCTTCTTCGCCGTTTTCGGATTCAAACCCCCCATGGATTCCGTTGAGCCAGACATTGAAGCCATCGAAGAGGGGCTATTGACCCTAGCAAGGGAGACATACAGGGCCCGGGAGGCCCAATTCGGATCCGCGACCATGAGGATCCTGGAAAAGAACTTCTTCCTTCAGGTTCTCGATGGGCAGTGGAAGGACCATCTGTACGCCATGGACCAGCTGAGGGAAGGCATCGGACTGCGGGGCTATGGTCAAAAAGACCCCCTTTCCGAATACAAGATAGAGGGGTTTGGGATGTTTGAGGCCATGATGGAAAGGGTCAGGGAGGACACGGTCCGCATCCTTTTCCTTGTCCAGATGGCCGAAGAGGAGAACCTTCCACGGAGACGCCAGCAGCACTTCTCCATGACGAGAGGCCCGTTGGAGGGCTCCTTCTCCCAAGGGCAACCCCCGCCACCCGGGACCGGGCAGGGACAGCCGGTACAGCAGACGGTAAAAAGGGAAGGACGAAAGGTCGGCCGGAACGAACCGTGCCCCTGCGGTTCAGGGAAAAAATACAAGAAGTGCTGTGGAGCAAGTGCATAAAAGCGGCGATTGGTGACTCGTGAATCGTAACTCGACAGACGCAGGAGAGTGATAGACAGGATTGATTTTTCGAATCACAAATCACGAATTACGAATTACGGAAATTATGGGAATCTGGAATTGACGTAATGTCCGACTCTTCCAACCACAGTCCCAGCATCCTCGTCGTGGATGATGATCGTTTCTTCCTGCGGCAGATGGTG
>WOR8_10005389_pt1 | contig 17081 bp, 19 predicted proteins | sample DeeMarSeWOR38_10_FD_19890 | JGI IMG/M metagenome (IMG submission 19890)
TTATTATTTCTGTACTTTAATTCTATACTGCTCTCAGCGCTAAAGAGGAGGCTCTTACAATGAAGGAGTTCATTGAATTTATTGCCAAGCATCTTGTAGATAATCCTGAAAGCGTGGAGATTGATGAATCAGTTCAGGAAGATAAAAAAATTGTTCTCTCGCTAAGGGTAAAAGCTGATGATGTTGGAAAGGTAATAGGTAAGCAGGGAAAAACTGCCCAGGCAATGCGTACACTTCTTACTGCTATTGCGGCTAAAGATGGAAAACGGGCTATTCTGGAAATAGTCGATTAACAATTATTCAATTTGTGGCAGATTTTTATCTAATTGCTGAAATTGAAGGGCTTGTGGGGAAAGATGGATTTGTTAAGATAAATCCACTCTCGGATTATCCTGAGCGCTTCTTTAATCTTAAAAAAGTATATCTGGATTTCTGGGGGGATAAAAAAACTTTTATCGTTACTGATGTAAAAAAACAGAAGGGAAGTTTTTTACTTAAATTTAAAAATTTTGACAGCATAAGAGATTCTCAGGTTCTTGTTGACAGAAAAATTTTTATTGATGATGAAGAGGCTGTAAAGCTTCCTGAAAACCATTTTTTTATACACGATTTGGTCGATGTAAAAGTTTTTATCAGGGATGAAAAGATCGGTGTTGTAACGGATGTATTAAAACTACCGGCAAATGATGTTTTAGTGGTTCAAAAAGAAGATGGCACCGAACAGCTTATTCCATTTGTTCTTGAATTTATTGAAAAATTTCAACCGGAAAAGAAGAGATTATCTCTAAAAATTGAAAAAGATTTTTTTGAAGACGAAAATGAGAATTGATATTATAACTGCGGTTCCGGAGTTGCTTGAAAGCCCTTTAAAAACCAGTATAATTAAAAGGGCTCAGGATAAGAAAAAACTCGAACTCTTTATTCACAATCTTAGAGATTACACACACGATAAGCACAAGCAGATTGATGATAAACCTTTTGGCGGTGGTCCGGGAATGATATTAAAACCCGAACCATTTTTTGAGTGTATAGAATCTCTTCAATCAATACGGAATTATGATCATGTTATTTTTACCACTCCCAAGGGAAAAATATTTGATCAGAAATCGGCGAACAGGTTTTCGCTTGCAGAAAATATAATTATAATTGCCGGTCACTATAAGGAAGTTGATGATCGTGTTAGACAAAAGTTTGCTACCGATGAAATTTCAATTGGTAATTTTGTGCTTACCGGCGGTGAGTTACCGGGCTTAATTTTTGTTGATGCGGTTGTTAGATTAATCCCCGGAGTTTTAAATGACAGCGAAGCTGCTCTTGATGATTCATTTCAGGACGGGGAGACTGTTGAAGCTCCTTATTTTACCAGGCCTGCAGAATACCGGGGAATGAAAGTGCCGGAAGTTCTGCTTTCAGGCAATGATAAGGAAATAAAAAAATGGAAAGAGAAACAAAGTAAAATTTTAACGGAAAAATGGCGAGTTTTAAATAATTAGCGGAGTAAATGATGGAAAAAATCAATAATCTATTAAAAGATGAAAAAGGAGTAAAGCTGCCCGACTTTAAAACGGGCGATCGCATAAAAGTATACGTAAGTATTATTGAAGGCGATAAAGAGAGAATCCAGCCGTTTGAAGGCGATGTAATAAGCATTCGGGGTTCAGGCTTAAGCCGGACTTTTACGGTACGAAAGCTATCAAGCGGTGTTGGAGTTGAAAGAATATTTCATTTCAATTCACCGAAGATTTCGAAAGTTGAGATAATTAAGGAAGGAAATGTAAGACGGGCAAAGCTTTATTATTTGCGAAAACTATCGGGCAAAGCTGCACGAATAAAGAATAAATAGAGCTTTAGGCTTTTTGAAGCCGCTTTAATGCGGCTTTTTTATTTTAAATTATGAAATTTATTTTACCTGATAATATTTTTTCTAAAATTCTTTTATCGGAAATTAATAATTCCGAAAAACTTCAAACTGAGTTTTCTCCATCGGCACTTATTTCAAAAAGGATAAGTTCTGAAGAAAACTCACTGGGACTGGTCCCTACCCTGGATCTTTTAACATTTAAAGAATTGTTTGTTTCGCGTGTAATTGGTATCTCATTCAATGCACTTCTGTCAAACTCTTATATTCATTTTAAAGAAAAACAAAAAACAATAAGTGAAATATTTCTTTGCGGTGATGTCTCTTCTAACGAAGCAATATTAAGTAAAATACTGTTAAAGGAATTTTATAACATAAATGTTAATACCACTTTGCTCAGCAGAATGCCATCAGATTTCAGCGGGAATCTTTTGGTCGTGGGCAATGATAATTATGAAAAGGAACTCTTTACTGACGGATTAAGCTTTGCCGAGGAAATAATTGAACTGATTAATGCGCCATACGTTAATTTTATCTTAGCAGGAACTAATGAAACATTATTGAAGGACTTTGCTTCAAGTTATAAAGGCAAATTTATTAAAGGACACTCTGAAACCTTTGGAGATTTATTTCCTCATTTGCCAAAAACTTCTCTCGATTTTCTCCGATTAAATATTCAGCACTTAATATTTGATTTTGAAGAGCAGGATATTGAAGGGATTAAACTGCTTCTGCAGTTACCATTCTTTCATGGAATAATAAATGATATGATGGATGTTAAGTTTGTTTGAAAAGTAAATTATGGAGAGGCTGTCACATATGTAGCGTGACAGCCTGAAAGCTCCGTTAAATTTCTACGTGGCTGACACTGATTACATTCGGATTCTCGCTCATCTTCTTTAACATCTCTGGGCTAACACCATTAATGAGTTTCATCGTGCAGCTTGCAGCAAGAGCGCCATCAAAAATAACATTTTCTATCTCTTCAATATTAATATTTCCTTCTCTCAATAAATCAAGAACCCCGGCAAGCACACCGGGTTTATCGTAATGTTTAACAACAAGCTGATAATGTGCATCGGTAATTTTAGCTCTGTTTACCCAGTGATCTATTATTCCGCTGTTTGCGTAATGGCTTATTATATTTACGGTTTCCTGTGCAACTGCATCCTGTGCCTGTTCCGTTGATGCACCGATATGATGTGTAATATAAACATTTGGATTATCCTGAAAATGCGACTTAACTTCTCCGGTTTTTGCTTCGGGCTCACCTTTAAATACATCACCGGCAAACCTGATATTTTTTTCTTTTATAGCTTCAATCAGATCTTCTTCTACAATAACATTGTGCCGGGAAGTATTGATTAACAATGCACCGTCCCTCATATAACTGAACATTTTTTTGTTGAACAATCCGATAGTATCTTCAGTTGCAGGAAGATGAATGGTAACAACATCACAAAGCGGAAGCAGCTGATCCATTTCGGAAAAATCTTTTATTTGAACACCCTCAATTCTTGTGATATCTTTGCCATATACATTCATTTCAAAAGCCAAAGCACGTTTTGCAACCTCTTTCCCAATTGCACCTACGCCGATAATTCCGAGGGTTTTTCCTTTTAGTCCTCTTCCTTTTGAATATTTGGCTTTATTCCATTCGCCTTTTCTAAAATCAATTATATTATCCGGGATGAAACGATCAAGAGAAATCATCAGTCCCATTGCTAATTCAGCAACTGCAACTGCATTCATTCCAGGGCAATTAGCGACGTAAATACCTTTCTTGTTTGCTGCTTGTATGTTGATGTTGTTAACACCTGAACCAGCCCGAATAATCAAATTTAGATTTTTACTGTTTTTTATGGCTTCTTCATTTACTTTTGTCGATCTTACAACAAGTATATCGACTTCTTTTGCAGCTTCAATAATTTCCTTTTCACCCAGAGTTGGTTCGTACACAACATCCAGATCCAAAACGTTCATTTGTTTGATATATTTATCGGGAAATTTATCCGCTATTAGTACTTTTAACTTCATTTTAAACCTCTATGCTTTAAGTTTTATGGAATAATAAAAATGATCTTATCTAGGGTACTCCCGGAAAAGATTCAACAAATTTAATTTCTATATCAGGAAATGACTCTACAATTTTAATTTTTATATCCGGAAACGAATCAACAATCTGCCATTCTCCGCATTCATCGGGAAAAGAATCTACAATTTTAACTTTTAAATCAGGAAAAGATTCTACTACCTTTATTGTCATATCCGGGAATGAATCGACGAACTGTATTTTACCATAAAGTTTTATACCATTAAAAGAGCATTCCTCCTCGTTGAAACCATCTTCGCTTTGTGCAAATGATACTAACGATAAAAAAGTAAACAGAATTATTGATGATATTACTTTAATCATTTCCTCTGGAATATGAAATTTGATCCTGTTTCAGATTACTTCATCTCCGCCTTTGGCGAGTCCTCACTAAAACATTACTGCTATTTCATCATTGGAATTTTTACGTTCCATTTTTTTGCATTTTCTATTGCTTGCTCGTATCCGGCATCCACGTGTCTAATAATTCCCATTCCGGGATCATAGGTCAATACTCTTTCCAGTCTATCCTCAGCATCTTTTGAACCGTCTGCAACTATAACCATACCTGCATGTATTGCTTTTCCGATTCCAACTCCACCGCCGTGATGTACAGAAACCCAGCTTGCACCGCCGATTGTATTCATAAGTACATTAAGAATGGGCCAGTCAGCGATTGCATCACTGCCGTCTTTCATTCCTTCAGTTTCTCTGTTTGGAGAAGCTACTGAACCGCAATCCAGATGATCTCTGCCAATTACAATGGGAGCTTTAACTGTTCCATTTGCAACAAGCTGGTTGAATATTTTTCCCATTTTAGCACGCTCACCATAGCCAAGCCAGCAAATCCGCGAAGGCAATCCCTGGAAATGCACTTTCTTTTGTGCCATGTCTATCCATATCCAGTTGCAAAGAGCATTATTTTCCGGGAAAGTCTCCTTTACGGCCTTATCTGTTTCATAAATATCGTTTGGATCGCCTGATAGTGCTGCCCACCGGAAAGGTCCTTTTCCATCACAGAAAAGGGGGCGAATAAATTCAGGTACAAATCCCGGGATATCGAATGCATTCGTTAATCCGTTTTCCTTTGCCTCTCCTCGAATATTATTTCCATAATCGAATGTAATTGCTCCTTTTTCCTTAAAGCCGAGCATCGCTTCGACATGAGTAACGATGGTCTGGCGTGATAGTATAATATATTTTTTCGGATCCGATTTTCTCAGGTCAAGCGCTTCTTTAAAACTCATTCCCATCGGAACGTAGCCATTTAATACATCGTGTGCAGAAGTCTGATCCGTTAATATATCGGGTATAATTCCTCTTTTAAGAATTTCTGGCAGAGCCTCTCCTGCATTTGCAACCAAACCAACCGAAAGTGCTTTACCATTTGTTTTAGCGTTGAGGACTTTTTTTAGTGCTTCATCAATATTGTCGGTTAAATAGTCAAGATATCCTGTATCTATTCTTTTCTGTGCACGTTCACGATCGACTTCAATTCCTAAGAATGAAGCACCATTAAAAGTCGCGGCTAGAGGTTGAGCACCTCCCATTCCGCCTAAACCTGCCGTGAGTAACAGCCTTCCTTTTAAACTTCCGTTAAAATATTTTCTTGCACATTCTGCAAAAGTTTCATAAGTACCCTGTAAAATTCCCTGCGTGCCAATATAAATCCAGCTGCCAGCGGTCATCTGACCAAACATTGTTAAGCCGAGCTGTTCTAATCTTCTGAATTCATCCCAAGTTGCCCAATCAGGAACAAGCATTGCGTTCGAGATGATTACTCTTGGAGCGTTTATGTGTGTTTTAAAGATTCCGACCGGTTTGCCCGATTGGATTAAAAGAGTTTCATCATTTTCGAGATTTTTTAATGAATCAATAATTGCATTGTAGGCATTCCAGTTCCTTGCGGCTTTCCCGCTTCCACCATATACAATCAGCTCTTCCGGTTTTTCTGCCACCTCCGGATTAAGATTGTTCATAAGCATTCGCATTGCTGCTTCCTGTATCCATCCTTTGCAACTTATTGTTGTGCCGGTTGGGGCCTTAATAACCTTTGCATTGCCTGAAGTCATTTATCATCCCTTAAAGTGTTGGTTATATAAACTTGTGTATTGATTAAAAAGTGATTTCATCAACCACTTTTTTATAAAAAAACTACTTTTCATTTGCTTATTGATAGAATCAATATTTTGTTTTAATTGAAAGGAGAGCCTGGTTTTCTCATCTTTAGTGAGCTTAATGGTTTCGGCATCGGAATTAATTTTTTCCAGAATGGAACCAAAAGCCTTCACTTCTCCGAAATACTGATTATTGCCTTCCATCTGTTTTAATGCTTGTTTGCAAAATGATGTAATAAGTTTTTTTTCATTTTTGTCAAAATCGAAATTATAGTTTTGAAATAGTTTCTTCATCAGAATTATTTATTGTTTTCAAACTAAGTTAATTTACTTCTTACTTCTTTAAAGCCTGGTTTAATTATATCGTAAATGTATTTCAGTCTTTCATCGTAATGGATAAAAGAAGATTTCATCGAGTTAATGGTTATCTTTTCAATATCATCAAAAGTAAGATTAAAGTATTTAACTGCTGCCATAAACTCTTTTGTTAACGTGGTATCGCTCATCAGCCTGTCATCGGTATTAATTGTAACTCTGAATTTTTCTTTAAAAAGAATCCCAAAAGGATGATTTTCTATTTTATCAATTGCTCCTGTATGGAGATTACTGGAAAGACAGATTTCTAAAGGAATTCTTTTATCGAGAATATATTGAGCAAGATCTCCAAACCTTATAGCATTTCCTTTTTCATCAACGATCATATCTTCTCTTAAATGTGTTGCATGTCCAATCCTGTGCGCGCCGCACCATTGTATTGCTTGCCATATTGATTCTTTACCAAAAGCTTCGCCGGCATGAATGGTTATGTTAAAATTCGCTCTTTGAATAAAATGGAACGCATCTATATGTTTTTTGGGGGGATAACCTCCTTCCTCTCCAGCAAGGTCAAAACCAACTACACCCCAATCTCTGAAATTCACGGCTAGTTCGGCAATTTCAAGTGTATCGGTCATGTTTCTCATACCGCAGAGTATTAAACCGTAACCAACTCCAAAATCTTTCTTCCCTTTTTCCAAACCATTCAGAACAGCTTTTACGGCATCATCCAGGTGTAATTCCCCCTTTAAATGATAAACAGGTGCAAATCGGGTTTCCACGTAACAGACACCATCATTTTTCATATCCTCCATCATTTCGTAGGCAACTCTTTCGAGTGCGGTTTTAGTCTGCATAACCGCGCAGGTGTGTTCAAATCCTTTAAGATATTCAACCAGACTGCCACTGTATGCAAGCTGGTGGAACCAGTCGCCTAACTCTTCAGGATCGGAAGTTGGAAGTTCTTTATAGTTCTGTGCCTTTGCAAGCTCGGCAACAGTCCCCGGCCTCAGACCCCCGTCCAGATGGTCATGCAGAAGCACTTTTGGAACGGACCTGATTGTCTCTTCACTAATCAATTTTTCCTCATTTTTAGAGAATAAAAATATCCTATTCCTTAAGTAAAATCAATTTAAAAGCTTGGATATGGTGTGTTATTTGACCCCTAAAAGCTTGTTTAACGAGCATTTTTCAAAGGCATCAATTTTCTTGATTAAGCAAAGGTAATATGGTAATTTTGAATTAATTATTCATACTTTTTTAGATGGAGAAAAAATGAAAAGTTCAAAATTCTTTCTATTAATTGCATTGTTATTTGGAATTACCTTTATGGGTTTTCAGTGTTCCTCTACCGAGCTTACAAGTGCAAGACTATACATCCAGCAGAAAAATTTCGATAAGGCTTTGGAAGTATTGCAGAATGAAGTAACACAAAATCCCAAGAGTGACGAAGGATACTATTTAATGGGATATGTCTATGGTGAAAAGGGTGAGATGGAGAAAATGATTGAATCATTTGATCAATCCCTGGCAATAAGCAATAAGTTTTCGAAAGAAATTAACGAATCTAGAGCTTACCATTGGGCAAATAGTTTTAACAAAGGTGTGAACCTCTTCCAGCGGGGAAGTAAAACAGTTGATAAAGACAGCTCGAAAATGTATTACGATATGTCTGTTAACGAATATCAGAACGCAATACTGATGCAACCAGATTCTGCAGAAACATACAGAAACCTTGCATTTGTTTACCTTACAATCGGTAATAATGAAGAATCTATAGCACCACTGCAGAAATTAGTAGATCTTGAAAAATCTGAGGATGGTTATCAATATTTGGGAGAAGTCTATTATACTCTCGCATCGAATAAAATGATTAACTTTAAAAATTCCGGTAACCAGCAGGATAGTACTGAAGCGGTTGAATTGTATAATAAAGCAATAGATGTTTTGGAAGAGGGAAGAAAACTTTATCCCGAAAATGCAGATATGTTAGTGGCGCTTTCTAACTCCTATATAGGAGCAAATAAAATCGATGTAGCAATGGATGCCTTTAAAGAAGGTGTTGAAAAAGATCCGGATAATAAGTTTTACAGATATAACTACGGTGTTTTACTTCTGGGTGCGGAAATGTTTGAAGATGCAGAAACTCAATTTTTAAAAGCCATTGAGTTAGACAGCGAGTACGAAAATGCAATATATAACCTTGCTGTTACTTACGTGAAATGGGGTACCGATCTGAATAAGAAAGCCGAAGATCAGGGAGTGATAAGCGAAGATTATAAGAAAAAATATGAATTGGCATTACCATATTTGGAAAAAGTAGTCGAAAAAGATGCTGAAAATGGACAGATATGGGAGCTTCTTGGAAAAGTCTACTCAGTCCTGGGCATGCAGGAAGATGCAACTAATGCATTCAATAAAGCAGATGAATTAAGAAAATAGTGACAAAATGAATCAACCTAAACAACAAGGACAACAGATTAACATTGAATTAGGGGAGAAAGAAGCAGAGGGTATCTATTCCAATCTTGCTATTATTACTCATTCTCCTGCAGAGTTCATCATTGATTTTACGCGAATAGTGCCCGGAGTGCCAAAAGCTAAAGTGCTTTCAAGAATTATAACAACACCACAGCATGCAAAGATGCTTCTTAAAGCACTCAAGGAAAATATCGAAAAGTTTGAATCACGTTTTGGCGAGATAAAAATGGAAATGCCGCAGAATCAGCACTTTGGTTTTGTTCCTCCTAAAGGTGGTCCGGAAAAAGTTAATTAAAAAAGCCCACCCCCTTTATCCCCTCCCCAAGGGAGGGGAAATTGAAATGCCATCTCAAATATTTGGGATGGCATTTTTAGTCTATTATATAATCCCCAATTGACCTCTAATTATAATGTGAAAAACTTTATAAAGACGCGGTGTTGATGCTGAGTCAAATAGATCAATATTTCATCTTGGGGAGAGTAATTGCTGTGCCTGCAAGAAAAATAAAATTTGCAAACCAGGCAGTCATTACCGGATCGAGTGCACCATTCTTGCCGAATGCCTGGCTTACTTTCATGAACACGAGATAGACAAATGTTATTAAAAGGTTTATGCCAACCTGCACAGCGAGTCCGCTTTTTTTTCTATTAACCGAAATCGGTAATCCGAAAAGCACAATAATTAAACTTGTAACGGCAAAAGCAAAGCGAGAGTGATATTCAATTTGTGCAATTGTAGGATTGTTACCTGCACGTTTTTGTGCTTCAATTAAATCGGAGAGCTCATCTAGATTCATTTCCTGAGGTTTTTGCTGTTTTTTCGTCAAATCGTTCGGTTTAAATTGAAGATCTGTCAAAGTAAGGTTAGTAAAATAACTTGCGGTCTCCCGTTGATTTGCAAATGTTCGGCGCACTCCGTTGTATGCGATCCATGAACCGGAAAGTGAATCATACTCAAGCTTCTGAGCATCAATTCTTTCCACCATTTTAGTTTTATCTTTATCATCAAAACTCTGAATACTAATTTTATTAGCCCTGTTGGTGTTGCTATCGAAAAAAGAAAGACTCACAATTTTATTTTTTGTATCCTGAAAATAAATATTGCTGCCTGTGTAGCTCAATCCTTTTTTAAGATAAACCTGTTCTATGTAGACTTTGGTTTTGTTAGCCATCGGAACAACATAACCGCCGAAGTAAACCGATAAAATACTTATAAAAAATGCAGTAACAAGAAACGGAGCCATAAATCTGAAAAGGCTGACACCGCTTGCTCTAATTGCGGTTAATTCACTTAATGAAGAAAGCTTACCGGCGGTAAATAATGCACCGAACAAAACAGAAACAGGTGTCATCAGTTTTATAATTTCCGGGATGAAGACCAAATAGTAGTGAAGAATCTTGAACTGCGATACACCCTGATCGATAAAATCGTCGAGGTTTTCCATTGCATCTATTACAACAAAAACTAGCGTAAAAGCAAGCAGTGCAAAAAACACTGTTTGTAAAAAAAGCCGAATTAAATATCTATCAAGTATTTTCATTATCTGATTGTTCGAATCTGAATCGCTTTGGCATTAATTTTTTGAAAAGGCGAAAACGGATTATAACAGTTTCCTGGTTTGTTTTATATATTAGAATGATTCCAACCGCACCCAATAAAAAGTTTGCAGCCCACATTCCTATAAATGGTGACAGAAAACCTCTTTCAGCAAGCTTTTCGCCGCCAATTAAGAACGCCCAGTAGATCAGGAAGAAAAACAAGCTGATACTTGCAGCTACACCAAAGCCGCCGTTTCTAACCATTATTGCAAGCGGTGCGCCTATCAAAAGAAAAACAATGCAAGCTGCCGGTATTGCATATTTTTTATGAATTTCAACTTCGTACTTTTCTATTTCCCTGTTTGTCCACTCAATTTTTCTGGAGTTTGCAAGTATAACATTTTTCGCAGTGCTTATTTTGTTTAAAATTCTGATGTAGAGAAGCTTTTTATCATCCACAGTTACTTCTGGCTTTGCATCCAAAACAGAATTAGAGTCCACTAAAAAATACTTGTTGCTCAGATCAGTTAAGTTGGCAAAATACTCACTCTGATCTCTTTTTATACTGTCAACAATAGCTTTCATTGTATCAACCCCGAGCTCCCTTTCACCTCTTAATCCGCCCTGGGATTGATGAAAAGAGAACTGGCTTCCGTCCATTACTATTCTGTGTTTTTCAAAAAGAAGTTTTCTGTAGAGCTTTGTATCGTGCACATCTGATTCGTGAATTTCGCCTTTCTGCAAATCCATTATTAAATTTTTTTGATCCGAGGAAAAATAAATTTTCCCTTTTTGTGCGGTTACTACATTTATACTTGCCGGATTTGTATAATCGTAAATTGTAACCTGGCTAAGCTCGTTGGTGCTCTCGTTTATTGATCTGACAAGAATAGCATAGTTGGAAACCTCCTGTGAAAAAAATCCCGGCTCCAGCGATAAAGTCGGTTTTTTATGTGAAATATCAGACATTAAAATCCGGGCTTGATGATTAGCATCAGGCAACACTTTATCATTAAACAAAAAAAGCAGAAATGCAACCACAATGCTTAGGAGTAAAGGTGCTGTCATCATTTTATAAATACTAACCCCTGAAGATTTTAGAACAGTTATTTCGTTGTTTTGCGATAAGCTTCCATAAGCCATTAGAGTCGCACCAAGGACAGACATCGGTACAACAAGTACTAACATCCACGATAAATTAAAAACGATTAATTGAATAATTAACCAAGTGTCCAATCCCTTGCCAACAAGCTTGTCTGCGAATTTCATTAGAAACTGTAATAATAAAATTCCGAAGAGAGTGAGCACAGAAAATAAAAACGGGAGTATGTGTGCTCTGAGAATATATAAGTCTTTAATCATAATAATAAAAATAACTAAGGAGTCGGCGTTTAACAATATTACAAAACATATAATTAAATTTTCTGGAATGAATTGCTTATATTTTAATAAGAATTTTTCTCAATCTTAATCAAACTGATGAGATACTATTTATCATTGATCTTTATCATCGGTCTTTCCCTTGGTTGTTCATCACGGATTACAAAACAAGATTCGGTCAATCCGGATAATTATTACCCCCGGTGGTTAAAAACTGATAGCTACAGGACCAGTCAAACATCCGGTATAACTTTTATTTCGGAAGATGAAAGTGGAAAAGATGAATTTATTTTAATTGATGATATTGGAAACCTGCACAGGTTACAGATTTTACAAGATACAATCTTCAATTTTACTCCCATACACTTTAGCAAAGAAGTCACTGATTATCTTGAGACTTTTCCCAAAATAGATTTTGAAGAGATAACTTATGATGAATTTACCGGTGAAGTATATATTTCGATAGAAGGAAATGGCGACGATTTTATTCGGTACAACGGTATTTACAAACTGGAATTTAAAAGCAAAAATATTCATAGCAATTTGATCACGGGAATAAAAAAATTAGAGATAAATCCGGATCAAATGTTTATAAAATATGTTAGAGAAAATATAGGTTACGAAGGATTAGCTGTAAGTAGAAAATATTTATATTTAGGGTTGGAAGGCATTTTAAATGAAACTAATTCCTTTAGTGGCAATACATTATTATTGGTTGTTGATAAATCCAGTTTAAAAATATTAAAGGATACCTATACCGCTGACTATAATATTGTTTCAATCTGCGGATTATATGCTGAATCGGATTCACTGGTTTGGGGAATAGACAGAAATAACAAGACTCTTTTTAGTCTGAGTTTTGATGATAGTTTGAATATAACAGAGCATAAGTTGATGAAGCTGAAAACAGTGATCCCGTCCTATAATGAATTAGAGTATACGGGATCACTCGAGTCTATAACAATGAACAAAAGAAAAAATATTTTTTTAGTTGATGATCCCTGGCATTCATACTTTGTACCTGATAGTACTATACTCAATAAACTGGATAAAGTAACAGTAAATAACTATCAAGAATTTGTTCCTATTATATATAAATTTAACATTGAATAAAGTTAAGGAGTAAGCAATTGGATAAAATTACTGGGTACATAAACTCGCGAAAAGAACAATATGTTGAAGAATTAAAAGATTTTTTGAGAATTCCCAGCATCAGTACACTTGCGGATCATAAAACAGATATGCGCAAAGCTGCCGATTTTGTTGCGGCAAAATTAAAAGAAGCTGGTATCCAGAATGTTAAAAAAATTGAAACAAAAGGACATCCACTTGTCTATGGCGACTGGCTTCATGCCAAAAACAAACCTACAGTCCTGATTTATGGACATTATGATGTACAGCCTGTTGATCCCCTTCATTTATGGGATTCTCCGCCATTCGAGCCGGTTATAAAGGATAATAAAATTTATGCAAGAGGTGCGACTGATGATAAAGGGCAGATGTATGTTCACATTAAAAGCGTTGAAGCATTCTTTAAAACCGTTGGAAAACTTCCCGTAAATGTAAAATTTCTAATCGAGGGTGAAGAAGAAATCGGAAGTCATAGTCTGGAAGAGTTCGTAAATAAAAATGTAGATACTCTAAAATGTGATGCGGTATTAATTTCTGATACTTCACTTTTTGGACCTGGAGTTCCAACACTTACATACGGATTACGGGGTTTAAGTTATTTGCAAATAGAAGTAACCGGACCAAATAAAGATTTGCACTCGGGAACATTTGGTGGTGCAGTTGATAATCCCATAAATGTTTTAGCAGAAATCATTTCTAAATTAAAAAGTAAAGACGGAAAGATTACTATCCCGGGTTTCTATGATGATGTAATAAAATTAACAAAAAAGGAGCGAGATAACTTTAAAGCACTTCCTTTTTCTGCGAAACAATTTGCCGGAAGTATAGGTGTGCGGCAATTGAAAGGGGAAAAAGGATACACAACTTACGAACATACATGGGCGAGACCTTCACTCGATTGTAACGGTATTTTAGGCGGCTTCACCGGTGATGGTGCAAAAACTGTTTTACCTTCCAGGGCGATGGCTAAAGTAAGTATGCGTCTCGTTCCGGATCAAAATCCTAAAAAGATTGCAAGACTTTTTAAAAATTATATAAAAAATATTGCACCGAAAACTGTAAATGTTGAAGTAAAAGATTTACATGGAGCGTACCCAATTGTTTCTCCTCTGGATGCTAAAGCGACTATTTCAGCATCAGAAGCTCTTTCAAAAGTATTTGGAAAGAAAACTGTATTTATGCGTGAAGGCGGTTCAATTCCTATTGTGGTTGTTTTCAGCCGTAAACTGAAAGCACCTGTTGTGATGATGGGTATTGGATTAAATTCTGAAAATCTTCACTCGCCAAATGAGCATTTTAATCTTACTCATTTTCATTTGGGGATTTTAAGTTCGGCACATTTTTTTGATATTTACTCAAAATAAATTTGGTGTTAATTTTAAAAGGCATTTAAAAATTCCATTTCAAAATAATTCATAAAATGAAAATTTTATTTTTCATTGGCATAATAACTATTGTAGTTCTTTTCATATCCTGTGATGACTCCACTACCGAAAGAAAGAAATCCACTGTGGAAGAAACGGATGTTGCTTATTTGCCTGAAAAGGATGCAGAAATTCAAAGAAATAATCTGGAACTTCAGAAAAAAGCAGCAACAAACAGGTTCCCCTGCGACACATTAACATTAAAAGAATTTATACTTAACAATTATCCGGATGGGACATATCTTGTAGATTTTGATAAAACAGTAACCTATGATATCCCAAAAGCTGCTGTTATATATTTAGGTGAAGGATATACTTTGTCGGTGATTGCAAAATCGGGCACGGATGAACGGCTGATTGAAATGAAAAATGTAGTAGGTTATGATCAGAGTTTTATTGATCTTGACAGTACGGAGTTAGGTACACCATTCTTTTATTTAACTTTATTCGAATGCTCCCAAAATTCATTCAAAATGGTATGGGAAACCCCTATCCCGTCACATGGCGGTTTTAATAATTTCTCTTTGGAAAATTGGAAGTATAATAATACACAGTATGTTAAGGTAAATTTCCATTACGCCCAGGGAATAGGGCATATTGATTATAACTATTTCTTAATTGATGGCTTGACTCAAATTCCGCATCTGCTTATGACCTATGAAGGAATAAACTTCAAAAGGACAATTACAAACTGTAACAATGATGAATTTCCTGATTATTACGAATTTGTTTATTATGATACAGGCGACCGTGTATACGTAAAAGATTCTGTGGCATTTATATGGAATGTTAAAGAGAAAGTATACATAAATACGAGGAATTCAAAGCAAACACGCCAATATTAATATTAAAATTCTATTCTTTAAATAATCTTCAAATTATAATTAATATTAAAATAATTAACAGTATATTTGCTTTCTTAAAAATAACAGTTTAGTTAAATTTGTCCGATTTAATTTTTATAATTGGCACTTAATTAGAAATATGGTATGATAAGTATCGAGGAAAAAAATACACTTCTGGTTGAATTTCTGGAATCTCAGGGTTATTCAGCTTTTCCATCCAACGGATTTAAAGTAATAAACCTCTATTCTGATCTGAATGCTGAAATTGACTCTTTATATAACGGTGCAGCTTTAAGAAATATCTCACATCTTGGCTTGATAGAGCTTAAAGGAAAAGATGCATTGGATCTGATTCATCGTATTGGCACCAACAGTATAAATAATTTGCCAAAAGAAGGAGTTAAGAATACAATCTTCACCTCGGAAAAAGGAAGAATAATAGGGATAAGTACTTTGCTGAATTTTGAGGATTACCAAATTCTTGTTACCTCAAGAGCGAATAAACAAAAGGTAATGAGCTGGATCAGGAAATACGTTATTACCGATGATGTTGAGGTTAACGATGCGAATACAAAATATAATTTGCTTGAGTTATCCGGACCTCAGGCAGATTCATTTGCAACATTAATTTGTGGTAAAGTAGTAAGTGATATAAAACCTGATTCATTTAAAATTATTCATACAGAGAATTTGCTTTTCTTTTTAGTAAAACTAATATCCGAAAGAAAATTTCATAAATTCTGGTTCCTTGCAGATTATGATAATACAAGGAAAATAATAAACTACATGCAGGAAAATAAAGGTATATTTAATTTTAATCTTGTTGGGGAAAAAGCCTATGAGAGTTATAGAATTGAGCAGGGAATTCCTTCCGCTCCAAATGAATTAAATGATCAGTACAATCCGCACGAAGCCGGACTTACAAGCTGGATAGATTTTAATAAGGGTTGCTACATAGGGCAGGAAGTAATTGCCAGGCTTCAGACTTATGATAAAGTGCAGAAAAACCTTGCAGGTGTAAAATTTTTGGAACCAATTGAGCCGGGAAAACAGTTTCATCTTTTTGACCAATCTGGAGAAGAAGCCGGAAAAATCACTTCTACTAATTATTCGATTAAATTGAATAAACCAATCGGCCTGGCATACATCAAAAATTCATATTTAAGAAACGGAAATCTTCTTACTGCAAAAGCTGATAATAACTCGGTAAACGTGGAAATACATTCGCTTCCTTTTACAAAATGAAAATTTATACAAAAACCGGTGATAAGGGTGAAACCACTCTCTTCGGTGGCGAACGTGTCAGCAAAAACTCACAAAGAATAATTGCTTATGGAACAATTGATGAACTTAATGCGTATATAGGATTAGCAGTAACAGAAGTATGCGATAAAAAAGTCAAAGAAAATTTACAAATTATTCAAAATCAATTGTTTACTGTAGGAACAGATTTGGCAACACCGGATAATGAAAAGACGAAAAAATTAAAGGTTGATAGAACACCGTCTTCCTTTTATAAAAAAATTGAAAATTTGATTGATGACTATGAGTCGAAACTTGAAGAATTGAAAAATTTTATTCTTCCCGGTGGTTCGAAAGGATCTGCTTTACTGCAGGTATGCAGAACAGTCTGCAGAAGAGCAGAAAGGGAAGTTGTTGCACTGAACGATACTGTGAAAATTGAAAATAATATTATTATATTTCTTAACAGGTTATCAGACCTGCTGTTTGTTCTTTCACGTTTTGAGAATAAAGTCTCAAACCATCCTGACATCATCTGGAATCCAAAATCCTGATTGTAATTTATATTTTGGAATTTGGAAATTCACCTTGGGGGTGAATATTTGGTTTCGACGGGATTAAAGAGACATTGAACTGCGTACCGTGTTCCCCGAAGAC
>WOR8_10008573_pt1 | contig 17081 bp, 17 predicted proteins | sample DeeMarSeWOR38_10_FD_19890 | JGI IMG/M metagenome (IMG submission 19890)
TGTCGGGGGGGTGCCCCGTCGTGGCCACTTCCGGCACCTGGATCGCCCGGGTCGTGGACCGGTTCGGGGCGGGGCGCACCGTCGACGGGCTCGACCCGCAGTCGCTGCTGGCCGCCGTCGAGGAGATTCGCGGCGATTACGACCGGCTCCGGGACAATGCCTTCCGGGCGGGCCTGGCCCTCCGGGAGGAGAACAGTGCCCGGCACCTCCTTGCGGTCCTGACGGGGGATTGACGCTTTGATGGGAGCGCCGATGGAAGGAAAACGCCGTCCTGTTTCGGCCGTGGTGATCGCGAAGAACGAGGAGCGCCGAATCGCCGAGTGCCTCGAGAGCCTGTCATGGGCCGACGAGATCGTCGTCGTGGACTCGGGGAGCACGGACGGGACCGTCGAGATCGCGCGGCGGTTCACGGACAAGGTTTTCCCGGTCCCCTGGAAGGGGTTCGGGCCGCAGAAGCAGGCCGCGGTCGACATGGCCTCCCACGACATGGTGCTCAACGTCGACTGCGACGAGCGTGTGACCCCGGAGCTGGCGGACGAGATCCGTTCGATCCTCTCCGCGGAGGCGATGCTGCCCGGGTATTCCGTCCCGCGAAGGACGTTCCTCGGCGGGAAGGAGATCCGCCACGGCGGATGGTATCCCGACCGGACGGTTAGGCTCTTCGACCGGACGAAGGCGCGCTACTCGGACGGTGCCGCGGGCACCTTCTCCATTTCTCCTTCGACGGGTTCTCGGACCTACTCGAGAAGCTCAACCGGTACAGCGACCTGTCCGCGCGCCAGATGAGGGATCGGGGAAGGAGATGCGGGATCGCCGACGTGACGCTGCGGCCCCTGGCCGCATTCCTCAAGACGTACGTCCTGAGGCTGGGGTTCCTCGACGGGTTTGACGGGCTCGTCGTCTCCGCGGCGACGGCCCTTCTCACGTTTTCGAAGTACGCGAAGCTGCGCGAGCTGGAGCGGATGAAACGGGTCGCCGTGGTGGTCCCCAAGTACGGTCTGGTCGGGGGCGGGGAACGGTTCGCCTTCGAGTTGACGGAGAGGCTCTCCCGGGACGACCGGTACGAGTTCCACGTGTTCGCGAACCGGTGGGCTGCCTCCTCCCCAAGGATCGCCTTTCACAAGGTCTCGTCGGTCCGCGTTCCCCGGGTCCTCAGGCCGTGGAGCTTCGCCTGGAACGTGGAACGGATGGTGGCCCGGGGGAGATTCGACATCGTCCACGCACATGAGCGGATCCTGCGGGCAGACATCTTCTCGATGCATTCGGTTCCCCATGCCGGCTGGGTCCGGCACGTGCGCCGGAAGCGTCCGACCCTCTTCGACCGGGCGACGATCGGCCTCGAGCGCCGGATGATGGCAAATGCAAACCGGTCCTGGTTCCTCCCCGTCTCGACGCTTGCCGCCGAGATGCTGCAGCGGCAGTATCGAATCGATCCCGAACGGGTCCGTGTCGTCGCGCCGGGCGTCGACGCGGGCCGGTTCTCCAACCCCGACCGGGCCGCGTGCCGCGCCGAGATCCGTTCCCGGCACGGGATCGGCGCATCGGACTTCATCGTTCTCTTCGTCGGGATGAACTTCGAGGTCAAGGGGCTCGATGCAGTCATCGCCTCGGTGGCGAAGGCTCGCCGGGCGAGGCCCGACGCGGGCATCCGTCTCCTCGTTGTCGGGAGGGGGGACGCGAGGAAGTACGCGAAACTCGCCCGGGAGCATGGAATCGACGACGCCGTCACCTTTGCGGGCGCGATCGCAGGGGGAGTGGAAAGATACTACCGGGCGGCGGATGTCTTCGCGATGCTCTCGGCGTTCGACACGTTCGGGATGGTGGTTCTCGAGGCGATGGCCGCGGGGCTGCCCGTGATCATCAGCGCGAACGTCGGCGCGAAGGACCTCGTCGAGGGGGGAACGAACGGCTTCGTTCTCGCGAACGGGGGGAACGCGGACGCAGCTGCGGAGAAGATCATCCTCCTGCTCGACGAGGAGCGACGCACCGCGATGGGGGAGGCAGGATGCCGCACGGCGTCAGGGGATTCCTGGGAACGGACCGCGTCCGAGGTCGCCCGCCTGTACGAAGAGGTGGCCGAACGCCGCCGCGTCGGGTGGTAGCTCGCTGAAGGGGTTCGGACGGGATGCCTCACGACCCGTGGCATTGATTTCCGGTCACGCCCAAAAGGGCTGTCAATCATTGTAGGTTCGTAATGAAGGGATCTGCTGCAATGGATGTGCATATTCGTTGTTTTTCGCCAGGATTACGCATCCTGTCGGCCGAGTCCTGCTTTCCTCCCGCGATGGCATGCTCGGGAAGAAAGTGCACAAGTCGAATTTTGCCAGTGTTTTCCGTAGGTACGACAGATTCAGACTGGCGAATGCTCCGTAGCAATCGTAGATGTATCCGCCATCGTTGGGGACCTGGAAATCATCGATCATGATGATGAATTTTTCCCACCGGGAAGAGATGATGGAGATTTCCTCTTTGAGCGGTAAATTCTTGCCCCAGTGCGCATCCAAATAGACGAAGCACTCGTTTCGAATGATCTCCGGACGGTTGCCCAAACGATCAAGGAAATCTCTCGAATCAAGATTGTACAAGGAAATCGAGGGAAATGCCTTCAGCCGCATTTTCGCCAGAGAATACAATAGTTGGTTGATTTCGCAACTGTGGACGGGCAGTTGCGATCTCTCTGCCATATATCCCGCCGTGTCTCCAATATACGTCCCTGTCTCCAGGATGTTGGAGAATCGGTATCTTAACAATAAATCGTTGAAAATGTTCTTTTTCCCTTTTTGGCCGTTGAAGCCGACGTCCTCCCCGCTCCCGTATGTCGGGGAATCGATCAGGGTCAATACGGCAGTTTCCACATCACCGAGTCTTTTCGGCAGGTTCTTCAGTATCAGTTTCCGTATCGGCTTTATCATTTTTCGGTCTCCGCTCGCCGGCGGATCTTCCTTGGGAACGTGAACGATTTATACATCACGGGGCATTCCCCGCGGGTACGAAGACCAAGCCGCAAGGCCTTCCGTCGTTCCGATGGTTTCGAAACGCGGTCGGGAAGTTGCGGCATATGCTATAAAGATGTTTTGTCATCGTTGATTGGAGAATTCCACGCTCTCCGACCAGGGTCGATGGTCTAAGGGGATTTCGGCCAATCGGCGGAACGATCTTTTCTTATATCATTGGAGGAAGGTTAAGGGGAAGCAGATCCGGAGGGGGGAGATTCCGCCGATTCTCCTTGTGAGTTCCTCCGGCGCTCCGGCCAGTTTTTTCATGAAGGATGGTTCTCCGCGGCATGATTCGCATGGGGGTCGTGGCGGAAAATGTCGAATGATATGATGCTCGTCCGGATCGCCAAGGACTGGGACTGGCCGGACCTCCTGCGCCAGACGCCCGGCGGCGAGGGGATCTGGGACGGGGTCCGCTTCACCCTGGACCCCGTGGAGGAGTGCGACTGCCTGGTCGTCCTCAACAACCGGATGAAGACGAACGTGCAGACCCGCTGTCCGGAAGGGATGGTCTGGGCGTTGATGCAGGAGCCCTACGCCTGGGGCTTCACGGACTGGATGGCCGAGGGGCACGGGGCCTTCTCCCGGGTCTACACCAACTACCTGCCCGGCGGCGGCGGGAAATACGTGCCCTCCCATCCGGCCATCCCGTGGCATGTCAACCGCACCTTCGACGAACTGGTGTCCTGCCCCGTCCCCGCGAAGAGCCGGGGGATGTCCTGGGTTGTGGGGAGCTGCCGGGACCTTCCGGGGCACATGGAGCGCCTGTCCTTCCTCAAGTTCCTCCAGTCCCGGGGGACCGGTGAGGTCGACCTTTACGGGCGCGCCGTCCGCTACATCGAGGACAAGTGGGACGGGCTCGCGGACCACCGGTACTCCGTCGCCGCGGAGAACGCGGTCTGGCCCGATTACTGGACGGAGAAGATCGCCGACTGCTTCCTCTCCTGGACGGTCCCGGTGTACCACGGCTGTCCCAACCTGGAGAAGTACTTCCCCGCCGAGGCCTTCATCCGCATCGACATCGGCAGACCCGCCGAGGCGCTGCAAACGATCCGCCGCGTCCTCCGGGAGGACGACTGGGGGCGGAGGTTGCCGGCCCTGGAGGAGGCGAGGAGACGGGTCCTCCACGAGTACCAGTTGTTCCCTTACCTGGCGAGGCTGCTCCGTGCCGAACCGCCCGGGGAACGGGAGAAGGTCCTCCAGACGGTCCCGGCGTACCGCCGCAGCGCAGGGACGAAGATGCGGCGGGCCTTGTACAAGGTCAGAAAACAGTATCTGCGGCTGTCCCGACGGTAGATGAAAACGAGCGTGATCCTCTGTTTTTACGAGCGGCTGGACTTCCTGGCGCTTTGCCTCGATTCCCTCCGGGATGCGGGGGGGGGGATCCACGAGGTGGTCGTGGCGGATGACGGATCCGGGGAGAAGGTCGCGGAGCAGGTGCGTCGCATGGCGGGCCGGTACGATTTTCCCGTGGTCCACGCGTGGCACCCGCGACAGGGACCGAGGCGGGCCGCAACCCGCAACAACGGCATCCGCCATGCCTCCGGAGAGTACCTGGTCTTTTTCGATGCCGACTTCGTCGTCCTGCCGGGAGCGCTCCAGAGCCACGTCGAGGCGGCAAGGCCGGGCCGGTTCGCCGCCGGGCGCTGCAAGTACACGACGGAGGAGCAGGCCCGCAGGATCCTCACGGAGGGGGTGTCGACCGGCCTCCTGGAGGATGTCTACCGGGACCTCTCCGACGAGCCCGTCGAGAAGGAGCACCGGCGCTTCGTCCGGCATGCGTTCCTGCGCCGCTTCGGCCTCTCCGATCCCCGGAACCTGAAGTTCGGAGGCCACTTTTCCGCCTGTCGCAAGGACATCGAGGCGGTGAACGGGTACGACGAGAACTACGTGGGGTGGGGGGCGGAGGACCTGGACCTCGCGTTCCGCATGGTCCGCGCGGGATTCCTCGGGACGTCCGTGATCCGCACCGCCCGGGTGCTGCACCTGTGGCACCCGAGGGAGATGGGGGAGAAGCACTGGAAGGAGGGGGAAAACGTAAGGTACTACTCCCGGAAGGAGATCCCCGTGTTCTGCGAGAATGGCCTGGTCCGGAGGCCGGAGTGAGACAGGGTGGGGCCTCGCACGGTTCTCCGGCGCATCACCTGCGTCCTTCCCTTGCACCGCACTGAGCGAGGAGGGAATACCTTCCGTACTTGTCGTTCGTATATGTCCAGGCGCTGAAATACGGGAGGCCGGCCTTCCTGAGATGGCGGATCACGGATCGCCCGAATTCGGCCGCGTGCATGTCATCCACGACAAGGAAGGCATTTTCCCCGGAGAACTCCAGCACGCGGGGAAACGAGTCCTTCCGGAAGTCGAACCCGCCGAGGTCGTAAAGAACGAGATCGAAACGACCCGCATCCCGGGCGACCAGGGCGTCCCAGGTCAACAGGTTCGCGACGGGAAGGTCGTGGGCGGCCAGGTAGGAGCGGGTCTTTTCCAGCCACTCCGCGGAGTCGTCGACGGACCAGACCTCCGGTTCCGGGTCGGCGCCGGCCGCGTAGGACCGGAAGAGGAACGAGCTGAATCCGGATCCCAGATCCAGGATCCTCTTGGGCCGGTGGAATTCGCAAAGGGAGAGGAGGAACAGGCACAGTTCCAGGGACGCGGTCATGATCTCGTTGGAGACGCGGTGGATATACTCGTCGTAGTGGGGGAAAATCCGGTTCCGAAATTCGCCTTTTCTGCGGATGTGCATCTCCACGAAATCCGGGTGGAACCGATGAAGGCGCCTGGAGTCGATCTTCGCCTCGACGGTTTTCCGGGTCACCGAGTCGTACACTTTGTGCCTGAAGTAGGTCGCATCGTACCGGCGCATCCTCTGCAGGAATTTTCCGATCTGCATCGTTCCTTTCCCTCCTGTCCATGGCACGAACTCCGCCGCGGGCCCCCCCCGGGGATGGATCGGACAGGTCTCAGCCCTTCCCGCTCCCGAGGTTCCGGAGAACCTCTTCGATCCGCTGCATGACCGTGTCGACACCGAGTTCTTCCAGGCAGATGCTCCGCTCCGTTCCGTCGCACCCCTTGTCGTTGCACGGGACGCACTCCTTGTCGGAACGCGCGACCCGGTGCGTCTTGTCCTCGACCACCCAGCTCTTCCAGTTCGACGGGCCGAAGATCGTGACCGTCGGCGTGCCGACCGCCGCCGCGATGTGGGGCGCGGCGCTGTCGACCCCCACGTGGAGGCGGCTCCGGGAGATGAGGGCCGCGAGCTCGCCGAGCGTGGTTTTCCCCGCCAGGTTGAAGGCCGGCCCCGAGCATTTCCCGGCGATCCCGGCGGCCCTGCCGGACTCCTCCCGCGAGCCGATCACGGCGGACGGGAGGCGGTGCTCCGTCCACAGCCGGTTCAGCACATCGACCCATTTGCCGCAGTCCCACTCCTTGTACTTCCAGCGGGAGAACGGGTTCACGGTAACGAGGTCCGGGTGTTGGTCCGCGCCCTCGCGGGAGAGGAGCGACCGGACGCTTTCCCGGTCCGCCTCGGATACGTGGAGGCGGGGGCGGGCATCGGACGTGTCCACTCCGATCGCCCGGAGGATCCGGAGCGACTGGTCCCCCCCCGGGTGGACGGGGAGGCCGGCGTAGACGAGATCCACGGGGTGCGTGAACGCGAGGTCGTGCCAGAAGGGGGCCTCGCGGTCGCGACGGACCACCCGGACCGGGGTGCCGGTGAGCCAGGAAAGGATGGCGCCCCGGTCTCCCGTCCGGAGGTCGACGACAAGGTCAAAGCGGGCCCCCCGCAGCTGCCGGACGAGCCGGAGGTTCTCCACCCCGATCTCGGAGAGTTTCCCCTTGCCCTTCGAAACCTCGAGGATTTCGTCGAGGCACGGGTCCGCCGCCAGGAGAGATCCGTAGCTTCGCCTGACGAGAATGGAGAGCCGGGCATCCGGGTACCTCTCCCGGATCGCCCGGAGGGACGGCGTCGTCAGCACGACGTCCCCGATGTCGCCGAGCTGGACGAGGAGGATGTTCCTCGCCCCCGGGAAGAGAAGCTGTCGTTTCGCGGATTCCATCCTGTTCCGGTCGTCCCCGTTCCGGGAGATCTTCCCGACGCGTCCGGGAATCGATCGTACCTTAAGAAGATACGATATAACACGATCTCCTGTCCTAGCCGGGCTTCCCGTCTCGAAGGGGCGCGAGCACCTCCTCCGCCGCATCCCGGAGCATCTCCTCGTACGCCCCGGTGTCCGCCGCCTCGCTCCCGTCCAGAAACCCCGTCGCCCGGCCGTGCCGCCCCGCCGCGCCCCTTTCGTCCGTCAGCAGGTACCGGATCTTCGAGCCGGGGCGCAGCGTAACCCCCCGGCCGCACAGCTCGCGGGTGACCGCGGCGGAAACCGTGTTGGCGACGTACCGCTCCGGCGCTTTGGAGAGGCGCCGCGCGACCGCCAGCGCCTCCGGCGGGATGCGCCCCTCGCGCAGTTCGGCCGCGGCGGCTTCCACGGTCTCCCGGAGCCTCGGAAGCATCGCGCCGAGCGCGGCCAGGCTCTTAGCCTCCGCCATCTCCGCGAGCAGCGCCCGCTGCAGGCCGGCGACGAAGGGCGGGGCGTCGGAGCGGCGCATGGCGATCCCCCGCGCCTTGATCTCGCCGTTGGCGAACGCTCCCACGAACCGGTTGGGGACGGCGACGGAGCGGTTCCGCTTCGAGGGAAGGAAGGAGAGCCACCGGTAGACCCCCTCCAGCGCGATCGGCATCCCCGTCTCGGCGGTGACGGTCTCCGCCAGCCGCCGGTATGCCCCCTCCGTCGCGCCCGGGCGCGCGACCCACACGGCGTCGGTCAGGCCGTGCAGGAAGGAAAAGCCTTCCCGCTCGGCGATCTCCTTGGCGCAAAGGAGCTTCTCCCGCCCCCAGGCGGTGACCGCCTCGTGCGCCTCGATCCGTCCGAACCGGGCGTTCCTGTACCCGAGGAACCCGAAGCAGACGACGAGGATCCACTTGAGCGCCGTCTGCCGCTTCCGGAGGACGTCGCGCTCCTCGTCCGTGACGGCCGATCCCTGGCGCTCTTTGAGGAGCCGGCGTTTTTCGAGGACGGGGGCCAGCACCCCCGGGATGAGGCCCCTCCGGCGCGCGCACGTGTGGAAGCCGATCCCGGGGACGGGGAGGCCGGGGCGGCAGCAGCGGCAGTTGATCGTCTCCGGGGAGATGTTGTACCGGTCCATGAGCGACGGGTACATCGAGGCGAAGTCGAGCTCCCCCACGTTTTCGTGCAGGCCGGGCCGGGGCAGGTAGGTGAGCCCCCCCTTGTCGGTCGCGACGAGCTCGGCCCCCGTCTTGAATTCTTCCGGTTCCCGCTTCTTGTAGGGGACGAGGATCCCCTGCGCGAGAGCGGCGGCGACCTGCATCGCCGAGATGGCGGTTCCCGGCGAGGAACGGGCCAGGCGCTGCAGCGGGATGCCGGAAAGGCGGGAGAGTTCGATCAGGCCCGGGAGGCCGGTCTCCCCGAACAGGAACGAGTTGCGGGCGTCCACGTGCCACCGGCCGGAGAGGGTGTGCGCCGCGGCCCGGAAGACCACCCGGCCGTACGAAACGTACGACCGCTCGCGCGCGCGCCGGACGGCGTCCGTTTCCGGTCCGCCCCGCCCTCCGGCCCGCACCGGGCCGGGACTCTCCCGGGACGCCTCGCGCGGCGTGCGCGGGGTACGCCCGAGGGGAAGCGGCACGCGGAGCCGGGCGGCCAGGGCGAGCAACCGCGGCAGGATGTAGTCGTCGCCGTACTCGGTCACCAGCAGGTCGGGGTCCGACGCGCGGAGGAGCCGGAGGAACTCGCGGAGGAACGCCGCGCCGTCTTCCCAGCACAGGACGTGGGTCGTCCCGTCGGCCGAGAAGGCGAGCGGACGCGTCCGTCCGTGCGCGGGGTGCCCGGTCCCCTCAACCCGCAGGAGCGCCCGGGAGAGCGGCGGAGGAGGAGAGTCGACGTCCCGCGGCGAGTCGAGGACCCGCGCGCGGAGGAGCCCACCGTCGCCCGCGCATTCCACCTCGGCGAAGGAGAACGGGAAGAGCCCTGTGGCGCAGGCGAACTGCTGCTCCGGGGCGATGTCGGCGTTCGCGAGCGCCTCCGGGCCGAACGCCTTTTCCGCCTTCCGGACGGTCGCCCGGAGGAGGAAGGGCGCCGGAACGGAGAACGTCCACGCCGGGACCGTCCTGCCGGAGAAGAATTCGGTCGCCTCGCCCCGCCGGAGGCCGCACTGCCACCGCCCGGCGGCGGACCGGACCGCGGCCTCCCGTACGCCCCGCCCCGCCACGGCGAAGGAAGGCCGGAACGGGGCGAAGAGGGTCACGGTCCCGCCCGCGGCCGTCCGGAGCCAGATCTCCATCCCGTCCCGCACGGGGAGGAGGTCGAGCACCCACCCGGTCAACAGCGAAGGGACGTTCTGGAAACGGTTCATGTCCACCTTACGCCGCGTTGCGCACCCCGTCGCGGGATCGCCCAGTCCCTTGGACCCTGGGCTCGCGGGGGGATTCCACTCGGCTACGCTCGCGACCTTCGCCCGCTCGCTGCCGGTTCCGCTCGCCGAATCGGAAATCTCGCTCCACAGGCCGCCTCGCGGAACCCCCCGCATCGCCCCGGGTCCCTGCGGTGCAGGCGACCATCGCCGGAGGGCTCATGGTTCGTCCTTCCGCCGCCGCTCGAGTTCCTCCACGCGCCGCGACAGCTCCCGCACCGCCCGGCGCTCCTCGAGGAGGATGCTCATCAGGATCGCCTCGAACGGGACGGCGCGCCCCGAGCAGGCGCAGGCGGCAGTTCGCGGTCCTCGCGGCGCAGCGCACGCCGGAACGCCCTCCACGACTCCTCCTCGCGGTACAGCTCCTGGGTGAAAGAGAGAACCGTTCGGCCCATTACGGCTTCCCTACGCTCGAGTTTCCCGTTGCAGAAGTATCCCGCCCGCCTCTCCGCGGAGCGTCGCTCTCCATCCTTCCCCTTCCCGGTGCAGGAGGAGGCACGGGTCGGCGATCCGGACGAGGTGGCGCAAAAAGCCGGCCCGGGCGTCGCGTGAGGCGATCCCGCCTTCCCCGACCAGCACCACCCGTGTCCCGCCCGCCGCCAGGCGCCGCAGCGACGAAAGGCAGCTCCGGAAGACCCGGCATGCCTCCGCGAAAGGGACGTCGGCGTCCGTGAACGTCTCCGGCAGGCCGAAGACGACCGCGATCCCCGCCCCGGAGCGGTCGAGGGCGGGCCTGAGCCGCCGCGACAGGAGAGCGTCCATCTGGTGGCACGTGAAGGCGCGGGAGACGAGGATGCGGGAGAGCGCGGCCCTGCCGCTTCCCCCCAGCCCCCTCTCGGCCCTGCCGATCTCGTACGGGTCGAACCGGTTCCCGCCGTCCACCGCCACAACGGGCTCGCCGGCCACCAGGGGGCGGGCCAGCGCGCGCAGCGCCAGCCGGTGTGCGCCCGTCCCGAAAAAGCCGGCGAGCTTCCCCGGCGCGGGGCGCAGGCAGAGGGCGGAAGCGCGTTCGATCTCCGCGGGGGGAGGAAGGACGGCTGGCGGATGGGGCGCACGACCGGTCAAGGGGGCCTCCCGCGGTTCCTACAGTTTCCGGAAAACGCCGACGACTTTCCCCGCGATCCGGACGACGGGGGACCCGTTCGGCACGTCGAGGGGGGCGTAGGCGGGATTGGCCGGCTCGAGCCGAATCCCTTCCCCGTGCCGGCGGATCCGCTTGACCGTGGCCTCCCCGTCGACGACGGCGACCACGATCTCCCCGTCCTCGGCGGTTTCCTGGCTACGGACGAGGACGTAGTCCCCTTCGCAGATGTGCGCCCCCTCCATGCTGTCTCCTTTTACGCGAAGGGAGAAGATCTCCCCCTCCCCGGCCAGGGACGGATCCAGGAGGAGCTCCTCCTCGGCGAGCTCGATCGCCTCGCGGGGGCTTCCGGCGGGCACCTGTCCCAGCACCGGGACGCGCAGGGGGGCAGGAAGCGCCGCCTCCCCGAGGAACTCGATCCGGCGGGGGGATTTCCGGTGGCGGCGGATGTACCCCTTTCGTTCAAGCAAATCCATGTAATAGAAAGCGTTTTTCTCGGCGATCCCGAAACGGTCCGCCACCTCCCTCGCGGTGGGGGCGAAGGAACGGGAGAGGGCGAACTCCCGCAGGAACGTAAGAACCCTGCGCTGCCTGTCTGTCAGCGGTCTGCCCATATGGGTATGCTGACATACATATTCGGGCAGGTCAAGGGGGCGCGGGAGGGGGCGTCCGCGAAGGGAGGGACGTTACTCCCCCCGGAAGGCGGGCGGCCGCTTCTCGAGAAATGCCCGGACCCCCTCGCGGAAGTCCCCGGTCCGGGCGGACGCGGCGATGCGCTGGCGCTCGTCCTCGAGCTGCGCCTCCAGCGGCTGGCACAGCGCCCGGTTGTACAGCTCCTTCGCCCTCGCGTAGGCGAGGGTGGGGCCGGAGGCGATGCGCTCCGCCAGCTCCGCCGTCCCGGCTTCGAACGAGTCGTCGGGAAAGACGCGCTGGGCGATCCCCCACGCGGCCGCCTCGTCCGCGGAGAGCGTCCTGCCGGTGAGGGTGAGCTCCATCGCCCGGTGGGTCCCGACGGCCCGGGCGAGGAAAAAGGTGGCCCCGCCGTCCGGGGAGAGCCCGACGTTCTGGTAGGCGAGCGCGAAGCGGGCCGACGCCGCGGCGACCACGAGGTCGCCGGCCAGCGCCATGGCGAACCCGGCCCCCGCCGCGACCCCGTTGACCGCGGAGAGGACGGGCTTGGGGGTCCGCCGGAGAGAGGCGATGAAGGCGTGCAGCCCGATCATGAGCTCCAGGAAGTGCTCCGCGGCCTCCGCCCGGAAGGATCCCATCATGGCGACGTCGCCGCCTGCCGAGAAGGCTCTCCCCGCCCCGGTCAGCACGATGCAGCGGACGGCCGGGTCGGCGCCCAGGGACGAGACGGCGCCCAGCAGCTCCTTCCCCATCTCGAAATCGTACGCGTTCATCCGGTCGGGGCGGTTCATCGTCAACGTCGCCACCCCCCCCTGTCGTTCGACGATCACCGTGCTCATCGGGTCCCTCCCTTCCTCCATCGGAAATGCCGCCGGCCCTCCTTTTTGCCCTGTTCAACGGGGCGGGGCGGATGGGCTATAATTTGGCCATGCCTGTTTCCCGGATGACCTGCCCTTCCTGCGGGGCGGATCTTGTCTACGATTCCCACGAGGCGATGAAAGGCCCGGACGGGAAGGCGATATGCCCGTACCGGGGACGGGGGTACCCCCCCCTGCGGGCAGCCCACGACCGGATCTATTTCGGCAAGTGGAGGAAGATGGACGCCACGGCAACCGATTTCCGGCGGGCGTACCACCAGATCGGACGGCACCTGAAGGCGATCGGCGCGGTCCTGGAGACGAAGGATCTCCCCGCCGCGAAGCGGGATCTCGGCAAGGCGATCGAGGCGTTCCAGCAGGGGGACCCCGATGCGGATTCCCCGGACGCCCTCCGCTTCCTGGACCACGCTCTTTCCTACGCCCACACGGTGATCGACGATCTCCTCCACGAGGAGGGGCTCCCCCCCCACGACCCCATGGAATTCTCGAAATGGTACAACGCGGTGGAAGTGCCGTTCAAGGAGGAGTGGTGAGGGGTCGCGGACCCCGGGAGGAGACTTATGATCCCGTTAGACCGTTACCCGAGGGAGATCCGGCTGCGCGACGGGGCGCGGCTCACCCTGCGGCCGATGGTCCGGGAGGACGCGGACCGGCTCTGGGATTTCTTCCGCCGGATCCCCCCGGAGGACAGGATGTACTTCCGGGAGGATGTCGGCCGGAAGGAAGTCGTGGAACGGTGGGCGGAGAACCTCGACTACGCGTCGGTGCTCCCCATCCTCGCCCTCGAAGGAAATGCCGTGGTGGGGGACGCCACCCTCCACCGGAACAGGACCGGCTGGATGCAGCGGGTCGGGACGATCCGGATCCAGATCGCGCCGGCGTTCCGTCAGCGGGGCCTCGGGACCGCGATGATCCGGGAGATGCGCCACCTGGGCGAGAAGGCCGCCCTGCGCCACCTCGTGGCGGAGGCGATCGAGGAGCAGCAGGCGGCCATCCGGGCTTTCGAGAAGATGGGGTTCGATTCCGTAAGCGTCTACCGGAACTTCGTGAACGACCAGAGAGGCCAGCTGCACAACCTCGTCGTTCTGGTGTACCCCATGCCGTATTCCGAGGTGGAGATGGTGATTTGAGCGGTCGCGCATCCTTCCCTAAAGTTCCCCGGGGTGCCGGACGATATGGATACCAACAGGACGGTCGGGAGTCAGTCAACCCCAACCGGATCGGGGGCCTCGGGACAAGGCCCCCAAAGCGTTCGACGGGGGCCTCGGGCCCCCGTTTTTTTTCTGGCGGTTTGACGGGAGGATCCGGGCCGAATATCATTGGACGTTGTCGAATGCGTCGAATGCGGGGAGGAAGGCGCAAACCTTTATGGGAATAGCATCCTTTCTCCAGCGCGCCAAGCGGTTCCTCCTGGGGGCGCCCCGCGACCTGTTCGACCCGAAACTCTTCCACCGTGTCTCGCTGGTCGCCTTTTTCGCGTGGGTCGGCCTCGGCGCGGACGGGATCTCCTCCTCCGCCTACGGCCCGGAGGAGGCGTTCCTCGCCCTCGGGGAACACACCTCCCTGGCGATCTTCATCGCGATCGCAACGGTACTGACCGTCTTCATCATCTCGGGAAGCTACGCGCGGATCATCGAGAAGTTTCCCATGGGCGGGGGAGGGTACATCCTCGCCGCCAAGCTGCTCGGGCAGAAGGCGGGGGTCGTCTCCGGCTCGGCGCTTGTCATCGACTACGTCCTGACCGTGACCATCTCCGTGGCCGCTGGGGTCGATGCGGTCTACAGCTTCCTCCCGCTGGGGTGGCAGGCGTACAAGTTCTCGACCATTGCGTTCGTCATCATCCTCCTCATCGTGCTCAACCTGCGGGGGATCAAGGAATCGGTTACGATCCTCACGCCCATATTCCTGGCGTTCATCTTCTGCCACGTTCCGCTCGTCCTCTATGCGGTCTTAAGACACGTGCCGGAGCTGCCTTCCGTAGCCGCCACCGTGTCGGGGGACATGTCCGCCGCCGTCGGGGAGCTGGGGTTGTTCGGCGTGGGGGTGGTCGTGATGCGGGCCTATTCGATGGGGGCCGGAACGTACACGGGGATCGAGGCGGTCTGCAACGCCATGGGAACCCTGCGGGAACCCCGCGTAAAGACGGGGAAGAAGGCGCTCCTGTACATGGCGTTCTCGCTCTCGTTCGTCGCGGGAGGCATCATCCTCGGATACATGCTCAACGGGGTGGAACATCTCCCCGGGAAGACGCTCAACGCCTCCCTGATCGAGGGGGTCGTCGGCACCCTCTGGGAAGGCCGGACCAAAAGCCTGATCGTTGCCTTCGTGCTGGTGACGGAGGCGACCCTCCTGTTCGTCGCCGCGCAGACGGGGTTCCTCGGGGGGCCGCAGGTCCTGTCGAGCATGGCGGTCGACTCCTACATGCCCCACCGGTTTGCGCACCTCTCCGACCGGCTGGTGACCAAATACGGGGTGTACTTCATGGGCATCATGGCCATCGTGATGCTGTACATCACCGGCGGCTCCGTGAAGTACCTCGTCATCATGTACTCGATCAACGTGTTCCTCACCTTTACCGTCGACCAGTTCGGGATGTGCGTGCACTGGTTGAGGAGCCGCAGGTGGGAGCAGGAGTGGAAGTTCGGGCTGGGAATGAACGGGGTCGGGTTCCTCCTGACCGCATCGATCCTGAGCGCGACGGTCCTGATCAAGTTCCCGGAGGGGGGGTGGCTGACCCTGCTGATCACGGGGGCCTTCATCGTGCTTTCGTTCCTGATCCGGCGGCACTACAGAAGTGTGGAAGGGCATATGCGCAGGCTGGACGAGCTCCTGACGGGGCTTCCCCCCGTGACGGTGCCGTCCGAACAGGAGCCGGTACCCCGAAAGGACAGCCCCACCGCCGCCATCATGGTCTCCGGCTACAACGGGATGGGGATGCACGTCTTTTTCTCGGTGATCCGGTCCTTTCCGGGGATGTTCCGGAACTTCGTCTTCCTTTCCGCGGGCGTCATCGATTCGAGCACGTTCAAGGGGGTCGAGGAGATCGAAAATCTCGGGGAGGATCTGAAGAGGCAGCTCCGGCAATACGTCGAGTTCGCCAAGGGGCACGGCTACTACGCCGAGGCGCGCAGCGAGGTCGGGACCGACGTCATCACGGTAGTGGATCACCTGGCGCCGGAGATCGCCAAGGACTTCCCCAACATCACGTTCTTCGCGGGCCAGCTCGTGTTCGAGGAGGAGACCTTCATCAACCGGGTGCTCCACAACCAGACGGCGTTTCTCGCGCAGAGGAAACTCGTCTTCCACGGGCTCCCGATGATCGTCATGCCCGTCCGTGTGCTCTAGCATGACGGGCCGGGAGGTCGGCAGGAAGATGACGGGAAGCGCATCCAGGAACCTCCTCCTCGCGCTGCTCCTTTTCCTTTCGCTCCCCCCCGTTCTCCTTTCGGCGGGGGAAGAGACCCCGGACGCCGGAGCAGGTCCGCATTCCCATTTCCGGAATCCCGTGAGCTGCCCCCGGTGCCACGTCTATCGGGAGTCCGAGCTCGATCCGGACCGGTTCGTCCCGGGGGCCGACGCGTTCTGTCTGGGATGCCACTCTCTCGAGGAACTGGGCGTCACCCACCCGAGAGAGGCGAAGCCCGGGGGCGACCCCTATCGCATGACGGTTCCCGAAGATTTCCCGCTGGACAGCGAGGGGAGGATGTTCTGCCTCACCTGCCACACCGCGCACGGGGCGTTCCTCTCCCCGACCCGGTCGTACGCAACCCAGGAGGCGGAGCTTGCGGGAGCGCCCCCGGGGACGAGGCCCGCCTTCCGGACCTACTTCGCGAGGCGGTCCGACCCTGTCCGGGGATTCGCGCCGCTGTGCGAAGGATGCCACGGAAAACAGCGATGAAGAGATCTCCGTATCCCCATCTCCATCGGCGGAGCAGGCTGGTCAACCCGAAACTTCAGGGAGCGTCCGCGGTCCTCGTTGCCGTCGTCGTCCTCGCCGCGGGGTCGCTGGTCGGGTTCCTCCTGCTCCGGGACATCCGCCAGGCTCTTGGAACCGCCGCCAGCAGCGGCCATTTCGGGTTCCAAACCCCCTTCCCGATCGTAAGCGGTATTCTGGTCCGGTGGCTTCTCGTCCTGTTCGCCTTCGTCTTCGCGGGCGGATCCCTGGTGTTCCTCTGGTCGCTGCGCAGGATCCGGAAGGGAATTTCCCGGCTGGTCGAGGCGTTCGAGCGGTCGGAAGAGGGGGACCTCTCCTCCGCGACGGTTGCCCCCGGCTTCGAGGAGATCGTCGATTGCGGGGCGGAAATCGACGAGGTCCGGGCGCACACCCTTGCCCTCATCGGGGAGGTCCGCGAGGAGGTGGCGGCGATGCGCAGCTCCGTCCTGTCGGAGGAAGAATTCGAAAGACGATGGGATGCTCTCAAGGGGAAGATCGTGAGGGTCGTCCCTTGAGCCCCTGGAGAGGGGAGAGGCCGGGGCCGGTCGCGGGCCGCGCCTTCTGGGGACGGCTCCTTCTGTACTGGCTTGCCTCGTCGGGGCTGGGGACGCTGCTCCTGTTCCTTTTTTACTACCGGTTTCTGTCGGTCCCGCTCACGGGGGGCTACGGCGCAGTCTTTCACGCACTGGGGCAGCTGGGGGGCGGTCTGCTTCCGGTTGTCCTCCTTTCCCTGCTGGTCTACGTCCTCCTGGTCGCGGGTGCCGCGGCCTTGCTCTGCATCCATGTGCTCCACAAGATCGCCGGGCCGATCTTCCGGCTGGAGAGGACGATGGGGGAGCTCCTCGACGGTGAGCCGGTCAAGCCGTTCTTCGTCCGCCACGGCGACCTGGTGCCGGAGCTTGCCTCCGCCTTCAACGGATTCGCGGGCCGCGTGCGTGAGGACCGGCAACGGTGGGCGGTCGTGATGGAGAATGCGGATCGCCTTTGCCTGCTGGACCGCGCAACGTGCCGCGCGGCGATGGAGAAGGCCCTGGCCGACCTGGAAACCCTCCTCGCCCGCTACCGCTGACCGGCGGGCC
>WOR8_10009755_pt1 | contig 17080 bp, 18 predicted proteins | sample DeeMarSeWOR38_10_FD_19890 | JGI IMG/M metagenome (IMG submission 19890)
GCCGTCCCCATGTACCACCTGCAGCGCGGTGAGCGAGGGTCGGTTGGTGTGCAGGCTGAGGTAGGCATCGGACAGCAGGAAGCCCCAAGCGGGAACGGCCTCGCGCATGTAAGGGCGCTGCGAACGGTCGCGACCGTAATGCTCGGGCAACAGGCCGCCGACGCTGATATTGTCACTGATCTGGATGCCATTTGTATCCACTGCATACAGGAACAGACCGTGCGGCACCTTCCGGAACCCGTCAGTCAGGACGATGTCGAGCTCCTCGCGCTGCCCCCATCCCCTCGCGCACTGCTCCGCCAGCCGCTCCAGCGGCGCGGACAGCAGCTTGGCCAGCGCGATTCGCTGCTGGTGGATGGCATCTTTCAGGGTGGCTTTCACTGCTGTTAGGGCCTGTTAACGCTAACCCCAGCGCGGCGGCGGTGGCCAGTTTCCCGCGAGCCAAGGCGCACAAAGCGCATTGTACCTGCCGTACATAAGCGATGTGCAACGCGGGATCGCGGCAAACTGGCCCCGGCCCTGCGGGTTGCGCCCCAAAAGCGGCCATGCCGCGTTGCGCGTCGCTCATTTGGAATAACCAAACTTCTCTCCTCGCGCCTTGCCTGGCCGCTCTTGGGACAGCAACGCCGCGTTGGGGTTAGCGTTAACAGGCCCTAGTGTAAACGCTGGCCGGTGATCGGGCCATGGCCAATTGATGACATTTCTCGGTGGCCGGCCATGACGGCAAAGGCGGTCCACAGGCGCCTTCGGGACGCCAGTCATGGAAACCCGTGCCCAGGCCTCGCTGTTGCGCAAAAGTGTCAGACAGGGGTTCCGGGCCGGTTTGTCAGCCAAGGTGATTCAACGCGTCACGACCCCGCTAGCCTACATGCGGCTGCCTAGTTCGAGATGCAGCGTCATCACAATGGAGATACCCAGGAAGAGCCAGACGCAGGACAAGAGGCCCGTCATCAGCAAGGAGTACATAACCAGCTTCGAGTGCCGGTAGTAGATGATAAAGAACCCGGCAGGGACCAACCCGGGGAGAGCATAGGTGACGAGCTTATTTGTCCACACACCCTGTTCTGCGCCCCCGGATCGGATGTTCATGTATTGGATAAGCCCATACGCAACCAGCGTCGCGAGACCAAAACAGAGATTTGTCACATGCATTTTCATCGTTGGGCGCGGGTGCTAAGCGGAAGGCATCTCAGCGTAACCGCGTTTCGGGCGATGCAGGGCAGGTGCCGACCTGAATGCCGACTCGCCAGGCGGACCGCCAGTGACCTCCGCCCGCGTGCCCGCTCAGAATCCATAGGACTGGCAGGCTGCATACAAGGCCTCCACCGCCGCGGCGTCTCTCGCGAAAGGACAGCGGACCTCCCGCTGGTGCTCGAAATACCGGCCGGTGTACCGGCCTCCGGCATCACCGGTCGCCAGCCAGACCGGGGTGCTTGCCCCCGCGTCCGGCGACTCGTGCCCGCCAAAACCCAGATCACGACTCAGGGTCGAATTGACATCGCCCGGGTGACAGGCGTTGACCCGGATACCGAACGGTTCCAGTCGGCTGGCGAAGGCCGCCGTCAGCATCCGGTCGGCCTGTTTGGATTGCCGATAGGCGGCGTCATTATCGTAGGGCCGCTGTTTGAATTCGAGGTCCGCGAGATCGAGGCCGCCGGCCCAGTAGCTCGCCACGTTGATGAGCCGGGCGTCGGTCTCGCGTCCGAGCGAGCGGGCGAACGCCTCGCTCATCCAGTAATAGCCCAGGACATTGGTTGCGAACTGCAGCTCGATGCCCTCCGGCGTACACTGGCGGCGGCGCGGCGTGATGGCCGCGTTGTTCACCAGGACATGCAGCGGGCCTTCCCAGCGTTCGGTCAGTGCGACGATGGAGGCGCGCCGCGATACGTCGACGAGTTCGTACCGGACGCGCGGATTACCCGTTACCTGCGTAATGTGCTGCGTGCAGCGAGCCGCCTTGCCCGCGTCGCGGCAGAGGAGCACAACCGTATACTTTGGAAGCGCGGCAAGCTGGCGGGCAATGGCCATCCCGATGGCCCCGCTGGCCCCGGTCACCGCCGCGACGCGTTGGGTACTGTCGTGTGTGGCTGCCATGTCCACAATGGTAGGCCAATTTTGACCCGTATGCCGACGAGTGCCTTGCGGTACGTCGCGCCTTTACCCACGGCCGTGCTCAGGAGATCGCGGGGCGACGGCTTTGCCGATCATCCAGGCGATGCAGGCCGAACCTTGTGGCCAGCGCCCGGGCCGAGCCGAATTCGCCAGGCGTGAGAGGCCTGTGCAGCGGCGGATATTCATCCGCGCGATAACAGGGATAGTACTGATCCATCAGATTGAGATAGGTATCCTTCGATATCTCCTCGGCGAGAAAAGCCAACACCCGCTCGCTGCCGGAAAGATTTCCCGGCAGCACCAGGTGACGGACCAGCAGCCCGCGTCTGGCGATGCCCCGGGCGTCGAGCTGCAGATCGCCCACCTGGCGGTGCATTTCCCTTACCGCGGCGACATTCATCTCCACATAGTCCGGCGCTTTGGAGTATTTGCGGGCGACGGAAGAATCGCCGTATTTCATGTCGGGCATGTAGATGTCGATGATGCCGTCCAGCAGCGCGAGCGCCTCGGGGCTGTCATAGCCGCCACTGTTGTAGACCAGGGGCAGGCGCAGGCCCTGCTCGGCGGCGATGGCGACGGCCGCGATGATCTGGGCCACCACGTGGCTCGGTGTCACCAGGTTGATGTTGTGACTGCCCTGGGCCTGAAGCTGAAGCATCATGGCGGCCAGCTCTTCCGGCTCGACCTCGCGGCCCCGCCCCTTCTGGCTGATCTCCCAGTTCTGGCAGAACACACAGCGCAGGCTGCACCAGCTGAAAAACACGGTGCCGGAACCGTTCCAGCCGCGCAGCGGATTCTCCTCGCCATGATGCAGTCCGAAGCTGTTGACCACGGCGCGCTCACCGGTGCGGCACACGGCGCCCTTGCGGGTCTCCCGCCGGTTATTGTGGCAGTAACGGGGGCACAGATCACAGTCCTCGAGGTGACGGTAGGCCTGTGCCGCGCGCGCCGCCAGCTCCCCGCTGGACAACAGGGTCAGGTAGGCGGGTTCAGAGTCTATGCCGGTCGCGCGGCTTTTCATCGAGGTGTACGTGATTCGAGCTGAATGGGGGGCGCTGCGTGAGTACAGTTTAACACAGGCGTGCCGGTGTCGAGGCCGGCACGCGGCCGGACTTCGATCGGGCAGGGGGGTGGCTGGCGCCGCCGCAGATTGTCCTTGGCCTCAGGGTCGCGGTAAGCTGGGCGCCGCCGGGCGCCGCGCTTCGGCGCAGCTGACGGGTGTAAGCGGAACAGACTCCTAGCGCTTCTTCAATCTGATAATGACGGATATTATGGCCACGGAATCCACGGAAAAACACGGAAAGAACCAACACCCATTACAATTGTTTCCGTGTCCTTCCTTGGATTCCGTGGCCAGAAGAAAGAATACTGGCGCTCAGCTCAATCTTTCCGCATCCGTCATTGTCACGTTGAAAGCGTACGAGGAGCCTGTCGGACTTAGGGGTTCGTAACGAGGCAGGTGGGAGAGTGAGCACAAAGCATCACGGTTTCGAGGCGCATAGTGGGCCCTACGCAACGAGAAAGCGGGAGGCTTTGCCCTACGCAACGAGAAAGCGGGAGGCTTTGGGCCGCTCTCCCACCGCCGCAGTAGAATCAGCCTAAGTGCGACAGGCTCCTAGCACCTGAAGTCATTCTTGCTTATGAAAAACACGCTCTGGTGGTTCGCTCTGATCGCCCTGCTTGGCGGTACCGCGGCCGGCTTTTACTCTATTTGGCAGCACGAGGGCGAGCCCTTGTCCCCGCGGGTCCGCACCGAGCCCGGGTCTGCGCCCCGGACTGGGCTCGGGCAGCCGCAAGACGATGAGCCCCAGATTCGTCACCCGGTCGAGCAGGTTCAGGCCCAGGCAGACGCACAGCCCGCCCCGGAACCGGCGGTGGCGGAAGAGCCTCTGCCGGCGCTGGATGAGAGCGACGCGGCGATACAGGCATCGCTGGCCAGTCTCATGGGTGAGGCGCCGGTGACCGAGTTTTTCTTCGCGCAGCACCTCATCCGTCGCATTGTCTCCAGTGTCGACAATCTGACCGCAGACAAGGTGCCCCTGAAGATCCGGGCGGTCAGGCGCGTCGCAGGCCCCTTTCTGATCGCCGAAGAGGCAGACGGTTACCTCATCAACCCGAAAAACTACGCCCGCTACACGCCCTATGTCCGCCTGGCGGAGGCCGTGGATACCGGCAGTCTGGTCGCAGCCTACCTGCACTTTTATCCCCTGTTTCAGCAGGCCTACACGGACCTTGGCTATCCGTCGGGCTACTTCAACGACCGCCTGGTCGAGGTGATCGACGATCTGCTTGCCGCCCCGGCCGTGCAGGGGCCGATCAGGCTGGTCCGTCCGCGGGTGTTGTACCAGTTCGCAGACCCCGCGCTGGAGGCGCGCTCGGGGGGCCAGAAGATCCTGCTGCGGATGGGCCATGAGAATGCGGCCAGGATCAAGACCGTGCTGCGCGAGATACGCCGGCAGCTGACGGGGCAGGCGGCGCAGCAGGAACTGAAGACGCCCTGATCCGGCATGAGCGCCGCGCTCGCCGCCCTGCCGCGACACGGCGTTACAGACGCCTGTTCAGGGTCGCATCCTCGTTGCCTTGCCAACCACGCGCCCGGGTGTCCCGACGCAGGCCGCGTCCGACGGGCAGGCAATGGCTGGGGAAAAAGGCTTATGATTGGCCATTGGACAAATCCATAACAGGTTCCCGATCATGAGTGATGCCTCCAATCCCGAAACCATACTCTACAACGATCAGGTCATTCGCCTTGAAGAACTGCTGGGGGAATACGACCATCTGCAGACCGAAAACGCAACTCTGAAGGAAGCTCAGAGCAAGGCGATTCGGCGCTTCAAGCGGGAAGAGGAACTCAAACCCTACCAGGCCGAGCTGATCAGGATGCAGCAGTACCTGGAGTCCACCCGTACCCGGATGATCATCCTGTTCGAGGGGCGTGATGCCGCGGGCAAGGGCGGGACCATCCGTCGCGTCACCCGCTATATGAACGAGAAGCACTACCGGGTCGTGGCACTTGGTAAACCCACCGAAGAGCAGAAGACCCAGTGGTTCTTCCAGAAGTACGTCGCCGAGTTCCCCCGTGGTGGCGAGGTCGTATTGTTCGACCGCAGCTGGTACAACCGCGCCGTCGTTGAACCCATCTTCGGATTCTGCACCCGGGAGGAGTACGAACACTTCCTGATCGGCGTGACCGGATTTGAGAAGGATCTGGTCCGGCAGGGCACCCTTCTCGTGAAATTGTATTTTTCGGTAACCCGGGAAGAACAGGCACGGCGGTTCGAGAGACGCAAGACCGATCCCCTGCGTCAGTGGAAACTCTCCGAGATTGACGTCCAGGCCCAGGACCGCTGGGATGAATTCACCAACCAGAAATACGAGATGCTCAAACGCACCAACACCACGCACGCGCCCTGGACCATTATCCGTTCCAACGATAAGCATCTCGCGCGCCTGAATGCCATGAAGGTAATCCTCAACGCCGTGCGCTACCAACGGCTGGATCCGGGTGTCAATTTCGTACCGGATCACGAAGTGGTCATCTCGGGCGCCCGGGAACTGGAACTGATGGAAGCCCAGCGCCTGCAGAGCGGCAAGTTTGTCGGGTAAGAAAAGCAGCACAGAGGAGACAGGCTTTCAGATTGCGCTCTGTCGCCCCGATTCCGGTTGACTTATTTTGTCCCCGGTGCTTCCGCCTGGTGAGCCTGTCCGGAGCAACGCCATGTACTTATCCTGCCGCGATGCTGCACGGGTTGCGATAGTGGCCGATACGCACGGCCATCTCGACGCGCGCATCGCGGACGTGGTGGCAGCCTGCGACTGTGCGGTACACGCCGGTGACGTCGGTAATGCCGGCGTGCTGGCCGAGCTGCAGCCAGGGATGAAAACCGTTATTGCCGTACTCGGCAATAACGATGTGGCGCAGAAATGGCCGCCGGACGAACGGGGCACGCTGAGCGCATTGCCGGTCGAGGCGCGCCTCGAACTGAACGGCGGGCAGCTCGTCGTGGTGCACGGTCACAAGGCCGGGGCGGTGAAAGGCCGGCATGCCTGGCTGCGCAAGCACTATCCCGAGGCGCGCGGCGTGGTGTACGGGCACAGCCACCGTCTGGTGTGCGATCAGACGGATTCACCCTGGATCATGAATCCCGGTGGTGCGGGCAGGGCGAGAACCTACGGCGGGCCTTCCTGCCTGGTGTTGTCGGTCGACGGGGGCGACTGGTCGGTTGAGGCCATACGCTTCGCGCCCCTGCCCGCAACGGTGCGGCGGCGCGCCGCAACTCAGGGCCAGAGAACGACGTGACGGGTCGGTGGAATGTGACGGTGCCCGAAACCGGATTGACACCATGAAGCATGACGACAAACCGCGGTGCGCATGGATGGGTACGGACGAAGCGATGCTTCGCTACCACGATGAAGAATGGGGCGTGCCGGTTCACGACGATCGGACCTGGTTTGAGTACCTGGTACTCGATGCCTTTCAGGCGGGACTGTCCTGGCGAACGGTGCTGCACAAGCGGGCTGCGTTCGGCGCAGTCTTCCATGGCTTCGAGCCCGCGAGGGTAGCCCGCATGACGGAGACCGAACTGGAGAACGCCATGCAGAATCCAGCGATTATTCGCAACCGGCTCAAGATCCGCGCGGCGGTAAAGAATGCAAGGGCCTTTCTCGCACTGCAGGACCGGTGCGGTTCCTTCGATGAATTTATCTGGTCGTTCACCGACGGAAAGGTGATTCACAACGCCTGGACAGAACTCGGCAGTCTGCCGGCCTCCACCGCACTCTCGGATGCCGTCAGCCGGGCACTGAAACAGGCAGGCTTTTCCTTCGTGGGGACCACCATCTGCTACGCGTTTCTTCAGGCGGGGGGCGTGGTGAACGATCATCTGGTCCATTGTTTCCGGTATCAGGAATTGCTCGTCGGCTGAATGGTAGACTGCTCCCCAACCGCGAGGCGGAATGTCCGTCAGCCCGCCCCGCTCAGCAAGGGGGGGAGTGGACAGTGCAGAACCGCGCAGACCGCGCGCAGCAACTCGGCCTCGCTGACAGTTACCCTGTTGTCGTGTGAGATCGTCGCGCTCAGCGCCTGGACCAGGGCCTGTTTCGCCATCGCGGGCAAGGTGTCCAGCTTCTCCAGCGCGGCATCCATTTCCTTGATCCAGCCTGCCGGTGTCGCGTAGTCCGGCCAGTTGCCCACGCCGGGAAGCAAGCTGCGCATGCCGTCGTGGTACGCCTCGCGCGCCGTCTGCGCATCGTCCCTGTGGCCGAGAAAGGCGACGACCGAAAACAGGATGTGAAGTTCCGCGAGACTGCCCGCCAACCGGGCGCGGGGTGCGGTGCGCCGTCTCGGCGGCTGTGCGGCATCCCGCAGCAGTGAAATCAGTGCCCTTGAAAGCAGGTATTCGAAGGTATCGACACGGCCGTCCATTCCGATCAGGTCATTCACGCCTGCCAGGAGCGTCCGGATCTGTTCGTGCGGCCGGCGCTTCAACGCCGGAAAGGCCAGCTCCAGCAGGGGCAGCCGGAATGGCATTCCGAGTTCCGACATCGCCGGGTAGAGCGCGTTGACGGCCTGCACCTGGTCGGGCCCGAGAAACGCGGCGAGCCGCGTCGTCTGCCGCTCGCGCGTGGCCTCATCGGGGTCCAGCAGCAATGCCAGGGTAAGCAACAAGGCGCCAGCCGGCGAATGGGCAGTCTCGGATACCGCGGCGGGGATTAAATGGCGCAGGTCCGACGCGTGCTGCACCTGTGCGGCACTGGGATTGCCCACCGTCTCGCTCACGGATTCCGGCGTCAGCACGAGCAGTGCCTGCAGGAGTTGATCCAAGCGCGCCCGCGCCTCGCGCGTGCCGGGAACCGGCTCACGGGTCGGGCCGCTCGCAGGGGCGGGCTGCCCGCGCCCGGCTGCCGCTTTGCGGACGTATTCCGCCGGATCAAAGCGCGGATCCAGTGCGCGGATTCGCTCCACGATTGGCGGATGGGTCGCGAACAGGGCGGTGAGGCGCGGCACGCCGCTGGCAAACAGCATATGGCTGACTTCCTCGCTGTCGGCATCCTCGAGCAGGGAACCCGCGCCAAAGCCGATTTTCTTGAGTGCGCCGGTGAGACCCACGGTCTCGCGCGTGAACTGAACGGCCGAGGCATCGGCCAGGTATTCGCGCTGTCGAGATACGCCCGCCTTGATGACGCGGCCGAAGAACAGGCCGAGATAGCCGATCAGACTCAACGCCAGTCCCGTCAACAGGATCACGGCGACCGCGCCGCCATCCTTGCGCGAATCGCGACCGCGGACACGCATATGGCGCGCGCTGCGCAGTATGGTGCGGCCAATCAGGCTGATGGCCAGTATGCCAAACAGGATACCGATCAGGCGCATGTTCAGGCGCATGTCGCCGTTGAGAATATGGCTGAACTCGTGGGCAATGACACCCTGCAGTTCGCTGCGTGAAAAGGCCTCCAGGCCGCCGCGCGTGACGGCGATTGCGGCGTCGCTGGGTGTGAAGCCGGCGGCGAAGGCATTGAGTCCGGCCTCCTGCTCCAGGACATAGACTTCGGGTACCGGTACCCCGGATGCAATCGCCATCTCTTCCACGACATTGTGCAGGCGGCGACGCAGGGGGTCCGATGTGTCGGGGCCGACCAGGCTCCCGCCCAGACCTGGCCATGCCGATAAAACCCGCCGTAGCCAGGCTGGTCAGGCTCAGCAGGCCAAGGTGCTCGCGGGCCCAGACCAGATCGGGCAGGGTCAGCTGCCCGCTGTCGTTGCCCAGGGTGGCAAACAGGGTCGTGACCACCAGATCCACCGCGAGCACAATACCGGCCACGGCCAGAACGAACATCACGACCAGGAATCTTGTCTGGCGGCGGGCCTTGTCCTGACGCTCAAAGAAATCCATGGACGACGGGGTATCGGATCAGAAGGCGACCTGCGGTACCTCCCGTTTCACGGGCGCCTCGATCTCCAGGAATTCAGCCTGTCGGAAGCCAAAGGAGTTGGCGATCATGGACCCGGGAAAACTCTGGCAGGCGTTGTTGTAATTCATGACCGAGTCGTTGAATGCCTGGCGTGCAAAGGCGACTTTGTTTTCGGTCGTGGCAAGTTCTTCCTGGAACTGCATCATGTTCTGATTGGCCTTGAGATCGGGGTAGGCCTCGGCCAGCGCAAACAGACGACCGAGCGCACCCCCGAGTGCTGCTTCGGCACTGCCCAGTTGCCTGATCGCCTCGGGATCGGAAGGGTCGGCGGCGGCGCTCTTGAGACCGGTAAGAGCGGCGTTGCGGGCCTGAATCACGCCCTCCAGCGTCTCACGCTCGTGCTTCAGATAACCCTTGACCGTCTCGACCAGGTTGGGGATCAGGTCATAACGGCGGGTCAACTGCACATCGATCTGGGAGAAGCCGTTTTTCACGCGATTGCGCAGACCGACCAGATTGTTATAGAGCGCGATTGCATAGACAACGATGGCGGCGGCCACGGCGAGAATTACCCAAAATGTATTCATCTGTGAGAGCCCTTTGCGAGGAGTTGTTGCGCGTCGGCGCCAGCGCTTGTTTCAATCTGATGATAATGGATATTATGGCCACGGAATCCACGGAAAAACACGGAAAGAACCAACACCCATTCGAATTTTCTTCTGTGTCTTTCCGTGGCTAAAAATAAAAATACTGGCGGTCAGCTCAATTTGTCAGCATCCGTTATTCTCAAGCTGAAAGAGTACCAGCAGCCTGCCAGGAATCTGTCCGACAGACGCCTAGCATACGCCGCGCGGGGAGATGATACCAAGGTGGCGACAGTGGGCGAATGCCGTCAATGACTGTGGTCTACGTCCGTGTCTCCTCGGACCTGGCGCGAGAATCTATTGCCAGCCCAGGCGCAGGCTGCCGTCTCCGGCCAACTGCACGGTGGCGGCGAAGCGCTGGCTTTCCCGGTTCATGACCTTTGCCAGCCAGGCCGCCTCTTCACTCGCGGCGTGGTTCAGGCGGAAGCGCTGCATGCGCATGGGCAGCATGACGAGGCGCAACAGTGCGCCGTTCGACCGGTTCAGGGTGACCAGGTACAGCAGGGTGAGATCACTGCGAAACTGCGCATAGCCGCCGATGCCTTCGTAGTCGTCGATCAGGTCACCACAGCCGTAAAGAATCGGCTTGCCCCGGTAGACTTCGATGCCGATGGGGTGATGCGAGGAATGGCCGTGGACGAGGTCCACGCCGGCCTTGTCAATGAGCGCGCGGGCAAAGCGGGTGTGGGACGCCGGGACCGTGTAGCCCCAGTTCCCGCCCCAGTGGATGGAGACCACCACCAGGTCGCCCGGTCGCTTGTCTGCCCGCACGCTGTCGGCGATGCGGCTCACCGTGGTGTCCGACAGGTCCGTCAGCAGATTTACCCCCGCGCGGTTCGCCGTGGCTGCCCAGGCTCCCGGTATGCCGCTGCTGTGGACGCCGCAGGCGAAGACCAGCACGCGCCCCCCATCGGTCAGTGGCAGTGCGGCGGGTGCCTGCGCCGCCGCCTGGTTGGAACCGGCGCCCGCCATCCTCAGCCCGGCCCGCGCCAGGCTGTCCAGTGTCTCGTCGAGTCCGGGGTAGCCCCAGTCCAGGACATGGTTGTTGGCCAGTACGCAGCAGTCGATATCCGCGGCCGTGAGACAGGGGATGTTGTCCGGATGCATGCGGTACTGGATACCCTTGCCGGGCCAGGGTGTGCCGCGGGCGGTGACTGCGGTTTCGAGGTTGACGATACGTACGTCAGGCGCGGCCTGTTCGAGTGCGGCCAGGGCGTCACCCCAGATATAGGCGAAGTCCACCGGCCGGGCAATCGGCCCGTTGGCCCGTTCGGCCAGGCGTACATAGTCCAGCGCCGACTGGCTATAGGGTTCGTGAATGCGCGGATCGCCGGGGTGGGGCAGGGCCTGGTCAATGGCTCTGCCGGTCATGACGTCGCCAGCCACGAAGAGCGTGGCCGCGCCGGCCAGGTGCTGGTTTCCTTGGGCGGTCTGGGACATTGTTGCGACGCCATCACAGAGGCCAGGGATCGCCAGGGAGGTAAGGGCCGAATACCCGAGAAAGTCCCTGCGTTTCATTTCACCACCGACGCTGACCTGGATGAATACCGCCCACAGCCATGACTCCCGTGCATGTGCCGCTGGTTCGGGTGCTACTGCGGTAAACCGCAATGCGTTGGGCCGCTCTCCCACCCCCGCAGTAGAATCAGCCTGAGTCCGGCAGGCTCCTGGAACGCTTTCAACTTGATAATACCGGATGCTGACACATTAAGCTGAGTGCCAGTATTTTTATATGGCCACAGAATCCACGGAAGGACAGGGAAGAAATTCCAATGGCTGTTGGTTCTTTCTATGTTTTTCCGTGGACTCCGTGGCCATCATATCCGTTATTACCAGTATGACAAAGCACTGGAGCCCCCGGGTTGCTGAACGCTCGGTTTGGCAACTCCGGCGTGGGATGACCAATGGCCGGAGGCGTTGGATTGCGTCAGACTCAGACCCGGGATGGAGACGCGTCAGGTGTGGGGCCGCGCCGACATGAGCAGACGGCGGTGTGGGTGAGACAGCCTGAAACCATTTGGTCAAGCGACTCCAGTTCGCGCAAGCGCTCCAGGGTCGGCAAGCTTGCCTTCTCGCGGCATACCCGCTGGTACTCCAGGGCTCGATACGCATTCCAGTGCCGCGATTTACGCCACTGGTCGCGAACGTAATCGTCAGACCTGCGGTAGGCTGCACGCGCGAGACCCATGCCGATGGCCTCAAGCGTCAGGAACACAGCGAGGCCGGCCAAAGCGGCCAGGGCCGGGTCGGGAAGGAACTCACGCAGCGTCTGAATCCACTCGAACATCGCTTACCTCCTGAAAGCCGGCCGCCACCGCGACTGGCCGGTGTTACGCGCCGGACTTACTCGACCGCATAGGGGTCAAGATAAAAGTTGCTGCAGTCCTCGGGGGGCATATCCCACGGGTCGGACTGCCTGGCATACTCGAGCTGCCGTTCCGTGTCGAGTGCGTATCCGGCAGCCTCGGCATAATCCACGAGCCTGCGATATTGAAACTCTTCCAGCTCGGCCATCTCATAGATCTCAACCACCCCGGCATGGGCGGTGCGGGGAGGGCCGAGGGATACCAGGCCCACGAGCCACAGCGTTATAACGGCACGCACGCCGCACGACTGATGGCGGTTCCTGACAGGACGGGATCCCGGCTCGGAGAGGCAGCGAAAAGAGGCGCGATTGACCATCGGTTCAGTTTCGCCGGATGCGGCAGAGAATCGTTGACCGCTGTCACAGGCGCCCGGAAGGCGAAGGCGGTTCGGTGTGATTTTGTGAACCAGGTGGACGGTGTCTGACGCCTGTCGCCGACCGGTTGCAGCAGGCGCGGACAATGACCGGCAGACCAGGCGTCCCGGGCGATCCCGAACCGTCCCCTTGTCTGCGTATTCGCGTTGCCCCGGGCTTGCGCTAGAATGGTCCGCGTGTGTTGCTACGACGTGTGATCGAAGGTGATGTTATGCCGACTTATGACTATTACTGCGACGCGAACGGACGGACGGTGGAAGTCAGCCACCATATCAATGAGAGCATCGGGTCCTGGGGCGAGCTGTGCGAACAGGCGGGCATCGGGTCCGGCGAGACGCCGGCGGATGCGCCCGTTCGCAGGCTGATCAGCGGCGGCGCCGTCGTCAGCCGCGCGAGTCTCTCGAACCCGGAACCGGCCTGTGGCTCCGGCGCCTGCTGCCCGAGTGGCGTCTGCGGTTTTCCGAAGTAGCGTGTAAGGTCTGATAAGACAAAGGGCGGATCACACCTTAACTAAAGGCTGATTTCCAGCCAGGCGCACCACTCGCGGAACAGGTCCGCGTCGAGGGCGGCCGCTGTGGAGCGCGGCTGTAAGCCCAGCGGCGGATTACGCTGTCCTTCCAGGGTGACCGAATGCCCCCCCGCCTGGTGAAGAATGCTCAGGCCGGCAGCATAATCCCACAGGTCGTGCCGGCCGTGCAGGTAGACGTGAACGCGGCCGGCGGCCACCCAGCAGAAGTCCAGCGCCACCGAGCCAAAGCTGCGCTGTGAGCCGTAGGGCGGGGACTCCGCCAGGCGCAGGGCCAGGCCCCGGGGCAGGCGTTTGTAGTCGACGAGCCCGATCCCCTTTGCGAGGGGGGCCAGCGGGTCGAGGATCCACAGCCCCGTGCCGGCGCTCTCGAGCTGCGCCTGGCGTTGCTCGTGGATCATCTCCTCTCCCAGGAAGCCATACTCGGGGCAGAGGTCCGCAAGCTCCCGCTTCATGCGCTCCTGCATGAGCAGATCCGCCTCGGTCACCAGTGAACCGTCTGCCTTGATCTCGGCATCGACGCGTTTGAAGCGCTGCAGCAGCTCCGTGTCCGCGGCCGCGCAGAGTCGCTGCTGCAATGCCTCTATCTGTGCCTGTCTCACCTTTGCCTCCTTCCCGCACCTCACACCGGGGTGCCGCCAATTGTAGGGGAAAACGTGCCAGGCAGTCGAAGCGTGCTGCAGCACGTGCGCGAGGCGATTCAGGGGAAGTCGCCAGGTATTCGCAGCTCGGGGAGAAGCCCGGAAGGTATGTGCAGTCAGGCGCAGGGCGCGTAGTGCAGGGTCCGGATGCGATCCAGCTTCTTGCGATGCATGAGCCGGTAGAAGCGCCGCAGTTCCTTGAAAATGCCGGTCCCGCCGCGGCGCTTGAGGAAGTGTTCCTGCAGCAGCGCGCAGTAGCGGCTGGCGTAGTGATTGGCCCGGTGATAGCGCATCAAGGTGGCGTGATCCAGTGTGCTGTCAAAGACCGGCCTGGCAAACAGCCGTTGATGCAGGGCGCTGGGGATACGGCCGCCGCACTGCCGTCCGATGAGGAGTGCGGCAACCACGAACTTGTCGACCTCGGCCTGCAACTCGAGCTCGAACAGGGTCACGCTGCGACCATGGCCGGCATTCCACACGAGATAAAGGAAGTGGGATATGCCTTCCAGAACGGTCCAGAAGGTGCCGAGGTTTCCGTCATGCAGATGCAGGGTCGGGTCGTCTGCATGCAGCCGTTCCATCAGGGCTGCGTCGAGATACAGTGCGAGGTTGAGCGTCTCGCTTTCCTGATGCACCAGCAGTTTCTCCGGCGTCTCGCGGGCGCTGGGCCCGCTGTCGTAATGACGCGCCAGCGCGGCTTCGGTGATCAGAAACTGATCCACATCCTCGTCGACTGTGACTTCATAGATGCGTTCCAGATGGTGCTGAATTTTGCGTAAGCCGGCCACGGGCGCATTCAGTGTGAGACTGATATGGGTGCCGCCATACTCGGTTGTATGCCGAGGTCCCGCAGGCGTTGCGCGGCACGCTGGCTGCCGGTACGCAGCCAGACCTCGTACACGCGCAGGATATCGGTGCTGCTCGTGCAGTTCGATTGTTCGGTGACCTCTGCCAGCACGTCGACAAACCGGGTAAATTTCTCGGCCAGCTCGGTAAACACGTCGCGCCAGGCCCGCGCGCCGGTACTGCGCGCCAGATTGTCGGATAGCTGCGCATAGGCACTGCCGCCCATGGCGATGTAGTAATCGACATCGACGGGTTTGCGACTGAGGCTGTCGGCAAATACGCCCGCAATGAACAAGGCCACATCACCAAGACGCCGCATGGCCCGGTTGCGTTTCTGGGTGGAAGGTTCTTGAGCCGCCTCGGTGTAGATTAGCGCCAGGGGTTTGAGATTCAGTCCGTCTTCGCTGCGCTCGTAAAGCTGTTCGGTATGCAGAAACGAGGTCAGGAGATTGGTCAGATAACAGGTGGTTTCAGTACCTGCATCGACGCGCTGATTGCTGAGTGCCGTCGTTATGGATGTCTGAAAGTGTTCACGAATCGTTGTTTGCGTAATCACTCGCGTGTGTGGATTACTGTCAATCATCGTTGCATGATCCTCCTGTACGATAGCGAACGGCGCGGCGAATGCGCATTCGGCTCTGCAGGCAAGACATCAAATCTCGTGTAATGGCTCGTCATCAATCCTGCATTTCTCGACTGCACGTCAAACCACAGTCTTGTGTATAGGTATAGGCAAATATCGAACCAAGTGCCAACGAACTTGACCCGAAAACGGCGCTGACCCGTCTGCGCGGCTTTGGCACTCAGCATGTGAGAGTGCTGACAGGCGCGAGCAAGTCCTTGTTAGCAAAACAGGCTGTCGGGTTTATGCCGAAGGGATGGCGCGCTAAGCGCGGCTTGTGGCACCCCTGTCCGCAGGCATCATGCGGGCAGGGGACGAGTGGTGGAGCAAATACAGATGTTGGGGATGTGCGAACAGACGCTCGATCGCGCACAAACTTTGGTCAATGGCGCACTATTGTGATGCCTGCGTGAATGTGATGCCTCAGCGCATTGGCGCCGGGTAGGGTGGCGCATATTGGTCCCTTCTCGGTATGTAGATTTCCAGGACGCCGTTCTCGGACGTCGTCTGCATGCGGCTCGCGTCGGCGTCATAGGGTAGTCGCAGTCGCTTGCGGAAACTTGCCTGCGAGCGTGCGACCCGGAAGGCGCTGCGGTCTCCCATGCCGTATTCGTGGGACTGCGCGCTTTGCACCACCAGCGTGTTATACCGGACAAGGACCTGGACCTCGTCCGGTGAGATTCCCTCGAGATAGACCCTGACGTAATAGCCATCTTCGCTCATGCCCGTCTCAAAGTGCGCGCCAGTGTGGCGGTAATAACCGGCGGGTGAGCGCGGGTAAGGCATATACCCCCGGCCGCCGGGCTCATCATAAGAGTCATAACTCCAAACGGTCGCGGGCAACGGGACCGTGACGAGGAAAACGGTAAGCAGTAGTCGGATACGTCGGTGCATGGTTTCTGTCCTCCTGGCGTGTTGTTATGTGTGCCCTGATCTTTTCAGCGCTTATAAGGGAGTGTAGCCGCTCTTGATCGTCGCAGCGTTGACGTGGGTCAGGTGCGCTGGTTTTGATGGGTTTCCCGCACGACCGATGCGTACGAAAACAGGCGTGTCGGTTTACTTCCGCGTTCATTACTCGGTGTCCCCCGGCCGTTGAGGCAGTTCCCACGAGGGCTGGCAAACTTTCCCGCATCGGTGCTGTCTACGGTTCGATGGCGTCGTCGCGTCGCGCAGTTTCGGGAGTGGTGATATGAAGGAAGACCTTACATGGCTGGCCCTTGCCGGGCTCCTTGCAGCCGGTGCGGCGGCGGGCGCCGAGCTGCGACTGGAAAGCGGGACGGCACGGACGGTGATGATTGAACTCTTCACGTCGCAGGGGTGTAACAGTTGCCCGCCTGCCGAGGCCTACCTCAATGGCTACATCGACCACCCAGCGCTGTGGACGACCTATATCCCGCTGGCATTCCACGTGGACTACTGGGACGACCTGGGATGGAAGGACCGGTTTGCACTGGCTGACAATGCCGCCCGGCAGCGGCGCTATGCGCGGCTCGGCGGGGCGCGCACGGTGTATACGCCGGCATTTCGTGTCAATGGCGAGGGCTGGGCGCCAGGGTTACTGAAACGCAGTCCCAGGGCCGACGGGCAGGCAGCCGGGAATCTGAGCCTGACCCTGAGAGGCCGGGAGTTCCAGGCGCGATACGATGCGCGCGCCGGTGTGCACAAGCCGCTGGTGCTGCATGTCGCGCTGCTGGGGATGGGCCTGACGACCGAAATTGAGGCGGGTGAGAATCGGGGGCGTCAGTCCCGTCATGAGTTTGTGGTGCTGGCACATGAGCAGCTCGCGGGGGAAGGCAATGCCTGGCAAGGCAGCCTGCCGGCCGTCGATACGGCTTCGGCTGCACGCCTTGGCATCGTCGCCTGGCTGAGTCAGGGGGATGACCCGACGCCGGTGCAGGCGACCGGCGGCTATCTTCCCGCGCCAGAGCGGGACGGCTAGCCCGCATTTCTCACCGGGATGACACGCCCTCGCTTGATCTTTGAATCCACAAACCGTTTTCCTCAGTCGGAAATACAGCCCGTATTCCGCTCCATCGG